>Ga0307378_10011901_pt1 | contig 11171 bp, 20 predicted proteins | sample UN1MG_FD_202238 | JGI IMG/M metagenome (GOLD analysis project Ga0307378, IMG submission 202238) | Soil microbial communities from Risofladan, Vaasa, Finland - UN-1 | ecosystem: Environmental > Terrestrial > Soil > Coastal area > Acid sulfate soil | place: Finland: Risofladan, Vaasa | collected...
TGCGGTGTTCGACGGCAAGGAAGGCGTGGAGCCCCAGTCCGAAACCGTTTGGCGACAGGCCGATCGGTACCGGGTCCCACGCATCTGCTTCATCAACAAGATGGACAAGGCGGGTGCTGACTTTCCAACCGCGTTTCAGTCGATCAAGGATCGCTTGGGCGCGCCCGCAGTCGCCGTTCAGCTTCCGCTCGGGCAGGAGGCGGAGCTTCACGGTGTGATCGATCTCGTAGCGATGAAGGCGAATCGCTTCACCGAAGACAAGCTCGGCGCAGAGTGGATTGTCGAGGAGATTCCCGACGAGTTCAGGGCTGACGCCGAAAAGGCCCGTGCCGCACTGCTCGAAGCGGCTTCCGAGGTGGACGACGCCTTGATGGAACGCTACCTCGAGGGCGACACTGACTTCTCGGAAGAGGAGATCATCCTGGCAATTCGCAAGGGTTGTCTCGCTCAGACCATCGTCCCGGTTCTCACGGGCTCCGCCTTCAAGAACAAAGGCGTGCAGCAGCTGTTGGATGCGGTCGTCAATTACCTTCCTTCGCCTCTGGACGTTCCTGCGATTCAGGGCGTTGATCCCGACGATCCCGAGAAGAAGATGGAGCGCAAGGCATCGGACGACGAGCCGTTCAGCGCGCTCGCATTCAAGATCATCAACGATCCCTTCGTCGGTCAGCTGACGTTCTTTCGCGTTTACTCCGGCATGCTCGAGGCTGGTAGTGGTGTGCTCAACTCGACCAAGGGCAAGAAGGAGCGGGTTGGCCGCATCCTTCAGATGCACGCGAACAACCGCGAAGAGCTCAAAGAGATTCACGCGGGCAACATCGCGGCAGCAGTCGGTCTGAAGACGGCTACCACGGGGGACACGCTTTGCGACGACAAGGCGCCGATCATCCTCGAACGGATGGACTTCCCGGAACCAGTCATTTCGGTCGCCATCGAGCCGCGTACCAAGGCCGACCAAGACAAGCTCGGCGTCGGGCTTGGGAAGCTCGCCGCGGAAGATCCGAGCTTCCGTGCTCATACCGACGAGGAGTCGGGCCAGACCATCATCAGCGGCATGGGCGAGCTCCATCTCGAGATTATCGTCGATCGATTGAAGCGGGAATTCGCCGTAGATTCGAACGTTGGCGCCCCGCAGGTCGCGTACCGCGAGACGATCACCAAATCGGTCGAGTCCGAAGGTCGCTACATCAAGCAGAGCGGCGGTCGCGGCATGTTCGGCCACGTCTGGGTGAAGCTCGAGCCGATGGAGGCCGGTAGCGGTTTCGAGTTCGAGAACAAGATCATCGGCGGCGTCATTCCGAAGGAATTCATCCCGGCCGTTCAGAAGGGCATCAAGGATGCGATGAGCCGCGGCGTGATGGCTGGGTACCCCGTCATCGACGTCAAAGCGACGCTCTTCGATGGCTCGTACCACGACGTCGATTCGAGCCAGGCCGCGTTCGAGGTTGCGGGCTCGCTAGCCTTCCAAGAAGGCGCGAAGCGAGCCGGCATTCAACTGCTCGAACCGGTGATGGATGTAGAGGTCCGTGTCCCAGAGGACTACATGGGTGAGGTCATTGGCGACCTCAACTCGCGTCGCGGGAACGTCACGGGAATGGATTCCGTGAGTGGTATTCAAGTGATTCGTTCATTTGTTCCGCTCGCGAACATGTTTGGTTACGTCAACGACCTCCGCTCGAAGACGCAAGGGCGCGCGGTCTACACGATGCAATTCAAGGAGTATCAGGGGGTGCCGCAGGGCATCGCCGATGAAATCGTCGCCAAGGCGAAGGGCGGCTGAGGGAGCTAACGATGGCTAAAGAGAAGTTTGTCCGAAACAAGCCACACATCAACGTCGGCACGATTGGTCACATCGACCATGGCAAGACGACGCTGACGGCGGCGATCATGAAGGTGATGTCCGACAAGCACGGCGGCGAGGTCAAGAGCTACAAAGACATCGCGAAGGGCGGGACGGAGCGCGACGACACCAAGACGGTGACGATCGCGACGAGCCACGTGGAGTACCAGACGGGCAACCGTCACTACGCGCACGTCGATTGCCCCGGGCACGCGGACTACGTCAAGAACATGATCACGGGTGCGGCGCAGATGGACGGCGCGATTCTCGTGGTGAGCGGGGTGGACGGTCCGATGCCGCAGACCAAGGAGCACGTGCTCTTGGCGCGGCAGGTCGGTGTTCCGAACATGGTCGTGTTCATGAACAAGTGCGACGCGGTGGACGACCCGGACCTTCTCGAGCTGGTCGAGATGGAGGTTCGCGAGCTTCTGTCGAAGTACGACTACGACGGGGACAACATCCCGGTGGTGCAGGGCTCGGCGCTCGGTGCGCTGAACGGCGAAGAGAAGTGGGTTCAGTCGGTCGTGGACCTGATGGAAGCGGTGGACACCTACATTCCGGAGCCGCAGCGTGACATCGACAAGCCGTTCCTGATGGCGGTCGAAGACGTGTTCTCGATCAAGGGCCGTGGGACGGTCGTGACGGGCCGCATCGAGCGCGGGATCATCAAGGTGGGCGACGAGGTTGAAATCCTCGGAATCAAGGACCCGCGCAAGACGACGGTGACTGGCGTGGAGATGTTCCGGAAGCTTCTGGACCAGGGACAGGCGGGGGACAACGTGGGTTGCCTACTTCGTGGCGTGGAGAAGGACCAAGTGGAGCGCGGCCAGGTGCTGGCAGCACCCGGGTCGGTGAACACGCACACGCAGTTCGAGTGCGAGGTGTACATCCTGAGCAAGGATGAGGGCGGCCGGCACAAGCCGTTCTTCAGCAACTACACCCCGCAGTTCTACATCCGCACGCTGGACGTGACGGGCAAGATCGAGCTTCCCGAAGACGTGAAGATGGTCATGCCGGGCGACAACGTGAAGATGAAGGTCAACCTCATCACGCCAGCAGCCATGGAAGAGAAGCAGCGCTTCGCGATTCGCGAAGGCGGCCGAACCATCGGTGCCGGTGTCATTTCCAAGATCATCGAGTAGAACAATGGCAGCCAACAAGATCCGGATTCGACTCAAGGCTTACGATCACCGATTGCTAGACCAATCGGCCACGGAGATCGTCGATACGGCGAAGCGCACTGGTGCGCGGGTTGCGGGTCCCATTCCGCTGCCTACACGCATAAACAAGTACACCGTGTTACGTGGGCCCCACGTGGACAAGAAGTCGCGGGAGCAGTTCGAGATTCGAACTCACAAGCGTCTCTTGGACATCCTGGATCCCACGCAACAGACACTCGACGCCCTCATGAAGCTGGATCTTTCAGCGGGTGTCGACGTGGAAATCAAGTCGTAAGGCGGTAGGTCCATGCCCAAGGTTAAGGTCTACAACTTGAGTAAGAAGGACGTCGGAGAGATGGAACTCTCGGACAGCGTCTTCGATGCAACCGTCAGCGAGAGCCTCCTCTACGATGTTCTCAAAGCCCAGCTCGCGAGCCAGCGCAAGGGCGCGGCTTCGTCCCAGACCCGGGCCGAGGTCAGCCTCAGCAAGCGCAAGATCTACAAGCAGAAGGGCACCGGCAACGCACGTCATGGATCCAGACGCGCTCCGATTTTCGTCGGTGGCGGCACGGTCCATGGTCCAAAGCCCCGCGACTTCAGTTACAGGCCTCCTCGGAAGATGCGGCTCGGAGCGCTCAAGGGCGCGCTCAGCCTCAAGCTTCGCGAAGGTCAGCTGATCGTCGTGCAGGACTTCGAGCTCTCCGAAATCAAGACGAAGAAGCTCGCCGAGGTCCTCGATAAGCTCGAGGTCAATGGCGGCGCTCTCATCGTCGACGCCAAAGAGAACGAAAGACTGCGTCTCAGCGCGCGTAACCTGCAGGGCCATTCGGTTCTGCCACCCGAGGGCGTGAACCTCTACGATTTGCTTCGTCACGAGCATCTCGTACTCACGCAGACCGCGGTGCAAGCCCTGGAAGCAAGGTGTCAGTGATGCACGTAGAGCAAGTCATCAAGCGCCCGCTGTATCTCACTGAGAAGGGCGCCAAGTTGCGCGAAGAGGAGAACAAGTACACGTTCGAGGTCGACCTCGGCGCCAACAAGCTCCAGGTCAAGGACGCCGTCGAAACTTTGTTCAAAGTCACGGTTCGCGACGTCCGCACGCTGGTCATGCGTGGTCACATGCGCCGCATGGGCAAAGGCTACGCGAAAACCCAAAACTGGAAAAAGGCCATCGTCACGCTTCGAGAGGGCGAGACGATTGACTTCTTCGAGGGTGTCTAAAGATGGCAATCCGTAAATTCAAACCCACGTCGCCGTCGCGCCGCTTCTATGAAGCGCCCGATTTCGACATGATCACCCGCGGGAAGCCGGAAAAGAAGCTCCTCGAGTCCAAGAAGCAGACTGCGGGCCGCAATAGCCAGGGGCGCATCACTTCGCGGTTCCGTGGTGGCGGACACAAACAGCGCTACCGCAGGGTCGATTTCAAGAGAAACAAGATCGGCGTTCCAGCCACTGTCAATGCCATCGAGTACGATCCGAACCGCTCGGCTCGCATCGCGCTCGTGCACTACGCCGATGGGGAAAAGGCTTACATTCTCGCTCCCGACGGTCTGCAGGTGGGTCAGCAAGTGCTCTCCTCACGTCATGCCGACGTGAAGCCCGGCAACGCCATGCCGCTCCGACACATGCCGCTCGGCACGATGATTCACAACATCGAGCTCAAGATCGGCAAGGGCGCGCAGCTCGTGCGCTCGGCGGGCACCGCGGCTCAGCTCATGGCCAAGGACGGGGACTACGCTCAGGTTCGCCTTCCATCCGGCGAGGTTCGGATGGTGCACCTCAACTGTCGCGCATCGGTCGGGCAGGTGAGCAACTCTCAGCATGCCCGCCTGACTCTAGGCAAGGCTGGCCGAAGCCGTTGGCTCGGTCGCCGGCCGCACAACCGCGGCACCACAATGAACCCGGTCGACCACCCGATGGGTGGTGGTGAAGGTCGCACGTCAGGCGGACGTCATCCCTGCTCGCCGTGGGGTCAGCTCGCCAAGGGCCTGAAGACGAGAAAGAACAAGTCGACGAACAAGTACATCGTTCGCGGGCGGAAGAAGAAGTAATGGCGCGTTCAGTAAAAAAGGGTCCGTTCATCGACCAGCACTTGGAAGACAAGGTCGAGGCTGCGAACAAGTCTGGCGACAAGAAGATGATTCGCACTTGGTCGCGCCGGTCGACCGTGACGCCCGATTTCGTCGGGCACACCTTCGCCGTGCACAACGGACGGAAGTTCATCACGGTCTTCGTGACCGAGAACATGGTAGGGCACAAGCTCGGTGAGTTCGCGCCCACCCGGACGTTCGGCGGTCACGCGTCGGACAAGAAGGGCGGCCGCAAGATCAATCCGCAGACAGGGAAGAAATGATCATGGAAGCGGTCGCAAAAGCACGGTTTCAACGGATTTCGCCACGTAAGGCACGCATCGTGCTCAACATGGTGCGCGGAAAGAGCGTTGCCGATGCGCTCAATGAGCTTCGTTTCACCACCAAGGCGGCGGCTCCCATCGTGGCGAAGGCCATCGGGAGCGCCATCGCCAACGCCAAGCAGAAGAACGAAGAGATCAACCTCGACGCGTTGTTCGTGAAGACGGCTTTCGCGGACATGGCGCCGAATCAGCACATGCGTCGCTGGCGGCCGCGTGCACAAGGTCGCGCTACGCGCGTCGTCAAGGGAATGAGTCACATCACCGTCGTCGTGAGCGACGGGGAAGAGAGCTGAACCGTGGGTCAGAAAGTACATCCTTTTGGTTTCCGTCTCGGCGTCGTCAAGACGTGGAAGTCCAAGTGGTACGAGGACAAGAACTACGCCAAATGGCTTCATGAAGATTTGAAGCTCAAGAGCGCAATCCGGAAAAAGTTCGCGCATGCTGGGATCGCCGATATCGAGATCGAGCGCGCCGCGAACAAAGCCAAGGTCGTCATCTACACCTCGCGTCCGGGAATCATCATCGGCAAGCGCGGCGCGGGCGTCGAACAGCTCAAGGGTGACCTCCAGAGTCTCACCCAGAACGAGCTCTTTCTCGACATCCAAGAGGTCCGTAAGGCCGAGACCAACGCCCAGCTCGTCGCGGAGAACATCGCCACGCAGCTCGAGCGTCGTGTTGCTTTCCGCCGAGCCATGAAGAAGGCCGTGCAGACGGCGATGAAGTTCGGCGTGAAGGGCATCCGCGTGACCGCCGGGGGTCGCCTTGGTGGAGCCGAGATTGCGCGAACCGAGTGGTATCGCGAGGGCCGCGTGCCACTTCATACGCTTCGCGCCGACATCGACTACGGCGAGGTCACCGCGCACACGAAAGCCGGCACCGTCGGCATCAAATGCTGGATTTTCAAGGGTGAGCAGCTTCCGCAGCGCCCAGGTGCCGGGGCCGTCGGAGCCCGAGTCTAAGGACGAGCCATGCTTCAACCAAAGAAAACCAAGTTCCGCAAACAGATGAAGGGCCGCATGCGCGGCAAGGCCTACCGAGGCGGCAAGATCTCGTTCGGCGACTTCGGCCTGCAGGCGCTCGAGCCGGGCCGGATTACGCAGCGACAGATCGAAGCGGCTCGTATGACGATTCAGCGCAAGGTGAAACGTCAGGGGCAGCTCTTCATCCGCATCTTCCCCGACAAGCCGATCACGAAGAAGCCGCTCGAGACTCGAATGGGTAAGGGTAAGGGCAGCGTCGAGGGTTGGGTCGCGGTCATCAAGCCCGGGCGCATGCTGTACGAGATTCAAGGCGTCCCGGAGGACGTTGCGCGTGAAGCTTTCGAGCTCGCCGCGCACAAGCTTCCGCTCAAGACGACGTTCCGTTCGAGGGAGACTGAGCTATGAAGCCCGAAGACATTCGTGCGAACACGCTCGAAGAGCTGTCGGTCATCGAGGGCGATTTGCGCCGCCAGCTTTGGAAGGCGCGGTTCGACAATCACACCAATCAGCTCGATGACACGAGCTCGATTCAAAAGCTTCGCCGGGATCTTGCCCGAGTGAAGACCATTCTCACCGAGCGCCGCGTCGAAGCGGCCAATAAGGAGTGATCGGCCATGACTGCTGCTGAGCCAGGACAACCGACCCCGAAGGCCACGCGCGAGCGTGGTGCCCGTCGTCGCTTGGTCGGACGCGTCGTGAACGAGACGCAGTCCGAGGGGCGAGCCCAACAAACCGTGGTCGTGGAGGTCATCCGCCGCGCCCGTGACCCGTTCTATGGGAAATACGTCAAGCGCAAGAAGAAGTTCCATGCGCATGACGAAGCCAACGAGTACCGCACGAACGACGTCGTCGAGATTCGCGCTTGCCGCCCGCGCTCCAAAACGAAGCGCTGGGAGGTGGTCCGCCTCATCGAGAGGCCGCCGGAGGTATAATCATGATCCAGACAGAAACACAGCTGGACGTAGCCGACAACAGTGGCGCCAAACGAGTTGCCTGCATCAAGGTGCTTGGTGGTTCGCGCCGCCGCTATGCCGGCCTCGGCGATGTCATCGTCGTTTCGGTGAAGGAAGCTCTTCCGACTGCTCGCGTGAAGAAGGGCGAAGTGGCCCGCGCGGTCGTCGTTCGCACCAAGCGTGAGTACCAGCGGCCGGACGGCACCTACATCAAGTTCGACACGAACAGCGCCGTGCTGATCACCAAAGACAACGAGCCCATTGGCACCCGCATCTTCGGACCGGTAGCCCGTGAGCTTCGCGCGAAGCGATTCATGAAGATCGTTTCTCTCGCACCGGAGGTGGTGTGATGACTGCGCGCATCAAAAAGGGTGACTTGGTTCAGGTCATCGCAGGCAAGGATCGTGGCGAGAAGGGCCGCGTTCTTCAGGTGGTGCGAGCGGACTTGATCCTCGTCGAGGGGGTCAACCGCGTGAAGCGGCACCAGAGCCCGCGCCGCTTCAAAGAGGCTGGCATCGTCGAGAAAGAGATGCCGATTCACGCCTCCAACGTGATGCTGGTCGACCCGAAGACCGAGGAACGCACACGCGTCCGCATCGAAGCCGACAAGAAGGACCCCCAAAAGCGCGTTCGCGTGGCCGTGAAGAGCGGCTCGGTCCTGGATTGAGGTCGACATGAGTGAATACGAACCCCGACTCCGCAAGAAATACAAAGACGAGATCATCCCTCAGTTGATGAAGGAGTTCAGCTTCCGGAACGTCATGCAGGTCCCGAAGCTGGATCGAGTCGTCATCAACATGGGCCTCGGCGAAGCCGTGCAGAATGCGAAGCTGATCGAGTCAGCCGTAGAGGAGCTGACTGCAATCACTGGACGAAAGCCGATCATCACCCGCGCGAAGAAGTCGATCGCCACATTCAAGCTCCGCGAGGGAATGCCCATCGGCGTGATGGTGACGCTGCGCGGAGAGCAGATGTACGACTTCGTCGACAGGCTGATCTCCATCGCTTTGCCGCGCACACGCGATTTCAAGGGCATCAGCCCGAAAGCATTCGACGGCCGGGGCAACTACACGCTCGGCATCCGCGAGCAGATTGTGTTCCCGGAAATCAACTACGACAAAATCGATCGTATCAAGGGCATGAACGTGACCTTTGTTACCACAGCAGAAACCGATGAACAGGGACGTGCCTTGCTAAAGTCGCTCGGCATGCCGTTCAGGAACTAGAGGACGCAGATGGCTAGTAAGCGCGCATTTGCCAAGTTGGAAAAGACACCGAAGTTTTCGGTGCGACATCGAAATCGCTGCAAGGTCTGTGGACGCCCGCGGGGTTACTACCGCAAGTTCGAGATGTGCCGCATCTGTCTCCGTAAATATGGGCTCTCGGGCGACATTCCCGGGCTCACGAAATCGAGCTGGTAAGGAGGTGCAGTCATGATGACCGATCCAATCGCTGACATGCTGACGCGCATCCGTAATGCCGCTGCGGCCCAGCACGAACGAACGACTCTTCCTTCGTCGAATCTCAAGGCGCAGCTCGCCGAGATTCTCAAGCAGGAAGGCTTCATCGACGACTACCGCGTAGAAGATGGGGTTCAAAAGAGCCTCACGATCTTCCTCAAGTACGGTCGCGACCGTCAGAGCGCCTTCGTCGGCATGCGCCGATCGAGTCGTCCGGGTCGACGATTCTACGTGGGCCATCGTGACATTCCACGGGTTCAGAACGGTATGGGCGTTTCGATCCTTTCGACGTCCGTGGGCATCATGACCGACCGCGATGCGCGAGATAAGCGCGTGGGCGGTGAGGTTCTGTGCGAGGTTTGGTGATGACCGAAACACAAACAGGAAAGCAGTCCAGAAACGGCAAGAAGCCCGTTAAGATTGCCGATGGTGTCAAGGTCACGATTAGCGGCCAAAACATCACGGTGAAGGGCCCCAAGGGCGAGCTGACGCAAAGCCTCCGTCCGGAGGTCGTGGTCACTCAAGACGAGGGCAAGCTCACAGTTGCGCCTGCCCCAGGCGCGGCGGGCAAGACGGGCCTTCAGTACCAGGGCCTCACTCGCGCGATTCTCGGCAACATGGTCGAGGGCGTCGCGACTGGGTACAAGCGTTCACTCGACTTCCGAGGGGTCGGTTATCGCGCGGAGTTCAGCAACGACCAACTCAAGATGACGGTGGGGCTTTCTCATCAGCCGATTCTCGACATCCCCAAGACGGTTTCCGTCAGAGTCGAGACCATCGACGAGGCGGGAACGAAGTTCCCCCGCGTTCATCTCGAGTCTCCCGACAAGCAATTAGTAGGCCGAATCGCAGCTCGGATCCGTCAAACGCGACCCGCAGAGCCCTACAACGGCAAGGGTGTTCGCTACACAGGCGAGCGCATTCGTGAGAAGGCCGGTAAGTCCGGAAAGGCTGGAGGCTGATCATGCAGCAGAAACTCACAGGACGTGCTCGGCGCAAGCTGCGAATCCGCAAGAAGGTGCAAGGCACCTCCGAGCGGCCCCGGCTCGCCGTTTTCCGGAGCACGAAGCACATCTATGCGCAGGTCATCGACGATACGCAGGGCAAGACCATTGCCCATGCGTCGAGCGTCATCGGATCTGCCGCAGGGAGCAAAGTCGACGTCGCCAAGTCGGTCGGCAGCGCTGTGGCCAAGGCATGCATCGACAAAGGGGTCGAGCAGGTCGTCTTCGACCGTGGCGGTTATCGATATCATGGACGCGTTCGCGCACTCGCCGAATCGGCGCGCGAAGCGGGTCTGAAGTTCTGAGGACCAGATGGCATACAAAGACCAAATCATCGATCCAGCTTCGCTAGACGACCTCACGGAGCGCGTGATCTTCATCAATCGCGTGGCCAAGGTGGTCAAGGGCGGCCGGCGCTTCAGTTTCAGCGCCCTGGTTGTCGTGGGTGACAGCAACGGCCATGTGGGCGTCGGAATGGGTAAGGCCAACGAGGTCCCCGAGTCGATTCGCAAGGGTACCGACGCGGCGAAGAAGAGTATCTTCAAGGTTCCGCTGACCGGGCGAACGATTCCACACAAGATCGTGGGTCATTCCGGTGCGGGCCGCGTCGTTCTCCGCCCGGCATCCGAAGGCACTGGCGTCATCGCCGGTGGCGCGATGAGACCGGTTCTCGAGGCGGCGGGCGTCAAGGATGTCTTGGCGAAGATCCTCGGCACCACGAATGCCCACAACGTGGTCAACGCCACAGTTGCGGCACTCAAAGAGCTAGAGTCGCCGACGGACGTGGCTCGCCGCCGCAGCCGTCGCAAGGGCGACATTCAACAGTTCGAGCATGGGCCCAAGGCGGAACGTCCCGCCGCCGAGCCTGACGAAGCGCCCGCGGAGGCGAGCGCATCGTAAGAGAGGCAGTCATGAGCGCGAGTAAACTCAGAGTGACCCAGGTCAAGAGCGAGATTGGCCGGATGGAGAAGCAACGGCGAGTCCTTCGGGGCCTCGGCCTGCGTGGACCAAACACGGAGGTCGTTGTCGAGAACACCCCGGCCTTCCGCGGAATGGTCAAGAAGGTGCTCCATCTCGTCCAAGTTGAGGAAGTCAATGAGTGAGCATAGCAACACGCCAATCCTTTCCCGGCTCCGCCCTGCAGTGGGTGCGGTCCGAGGAAAGCGACGCAAAGGACGCGGCCCCGGCTCCGGCTTGGGCAAGACCGCTGGTCACGGCCAGAAGGGTCAAAAGGCGAGGCATCCCGGTAACTTCAGCAAGCTCGGGTTCGAGGGCGGGCAGATGCCGCTCTATCGGCGTATTCCCAAGCGCGGCTTCACCAACCCCTTCACCAAGAAGGTCGGAACCGTCAATGTGAAGGA
>Ga0307378_10011902_pt1 | contig 11171 bp, 10 predicted proteins | sample UN1MG_FD_202238 | JGI IMG/M metagenome (GOLD analysis project Ga0307378, IMG submission 202238) | Soil microbial communities from Risofladan, Vaasa, Finland - UN-1 | ecosystem: Environmental > Terrestrial > Soil > Coastal area > Acid sulfate soil | place: Finland: Risofladan, Vaasa | collected...
CAGCAGCAGGGCCAGCCACGGCCGCGTGTTGGCCAGCGCCGTCTGCATGATCTCCTCCGAGGCTTCCAGCACCGCGGGCATCGGGACGATCGACTGCTGGGCCACGGACAGGGCGTGGGCCGGCACCCAGGCGGTCAGACCCAGCAGTGCCGCCGCCGCCAGGTATCGCCCTTGCGGCCCGCCCAGGGCGAACGCTCCAACGATGTTCACTTTGAAGTAGGCACACACGCCCAGCGGAACCAGGATGAAGACGATGGGCATGACCTGCCCGGTCCGCCGCAGCACCACGGCGAAGTCCCCGGCCGATTGCAGCCCCGATTGCACGTAGAACCAGATCGGGAAGAGCAGGGCCACTACCAGGACTGCCATGGACAGCGTGGGGCGCCCGGCGGGTCGCATCAGCCGCCTCGAGAAGGTGCTCCTCAGCGAGGCCGTGTCGGCAAAGACCACCGACTCCGTGCCGAACACGCGCGTGGCCACGGCGATGGCCGCCAACGCGTACAGACTCGTCGAAAACAGCACCAGCACCACCACCGAAGCGCCGAGTTCGCCGCCCAGCAGCAGCTCCTTGGTCAGCAGCACCATGTTGGCCACCGGCATCACGGTCATGACGCCTTCGAGTCGGCTGGTGGGAAGCGCCGCGATCCCTCCAGGGATCAAGACGGCCAGGATGACCGGGGTGATGTAGTTCTGGGCTTCCTTGAACGTTCGGGCGAAGCTGCACACCGCGATCATGAGGGCCGACATCAGGATGGCGAACGGAATCAGCGACACCAGGATCAGCGGCAGAGCGCCCCAGGGGAACGCGGCGTCGCCGGGCGCGCCGACCACCGACTCGAAGCCCCCGAAGTAGACCGTGGCGCTCACGCTGGCCAGGTTCAGGGCCGCCCCCATGATGGCCACCGTGGTGACCACCAGGAACTTGCCCACCACCAGGTCCAGCACCGGAACCGGACAGACCATCAGCGTCTCGAGCGTCCCGCGCTCGCGCTCGCCGGCTGTCAGGTCGATGGCCGGATAGATCGCCCCGGTGATGGTCATCAACACCAGGATCAGCGGCAGGATCTGCCCCAACATCGATCCGGGCGTCGTCACCTCTGTCGGTTGGACGACGATCGGCTCGATGACCACAACCGGTATTCCCAGGTGGCCCAGCCGATCGCCCCTGGTCCACTCCGCCCGCCGGTCGAGGACGGCCCTGAAGCGGCGGTAGGCGCTGGCGCTGCGGACCTCCTCGGGGTCATACTTCGACGAAACCACGTATTGACGCTGGAGCGGGTCCTCGACGTGCCGCACCTCGATCTCGACACCCAGCCGGATGCGGCGCAGACGGACGCCTTCGTCAAGGTCGAAGCGACCCTCCAGGCCCACGTCGTCGGGAATGACGACCTCGAACAGGGCGGGGTCCTCCGCGGCCACCTCATCCCACTCGTCACTGCCCCGGGCCCGGGCCTGCCGTTGCAGCTCGGCGATGACCTGTTCGTCGTCGCGGAGCCACTGAAACACCTGTCGCCGGGCGACTTCGTCCTGGACGGCGAGCAGGATTTTCTCGTCCTTGAACTCGCGGGTCTGCGTGCTGACCGCCTGAATCGAACCCAGCATCAGCAGTGGGTAGAGCACGATGGGGACGACGATCATGGCGATCAGCGTCCGCCGATCGCGCAGGATGTCGATCAGCTCCTTGACGTAGACGATCCAGATGCGGTGGCCGAAGTTCATGAAGCGCCTGCCAGCAGGGGTTCGTCCGCGTGCACGATTTTGAGGAAGATGTTGCTCAGACGCTGTTCGCCGGCGAAGGAGCGCAGCTCATCGAGCGTCCCCTCCGCCACCAGCCTGCCGTGGTGCAGCAGGCCGATGACGTCGCACATGGACTCGGCCTCATCGAGGTAGTGCGTGCAGAGCACGATGGTCTTGCCTTCGCGGCGCTCGCGGACGATGAAGTCCAGAATGACGCGATTGCTGAGCACGTCCAGACCGAGGGTGGGCTCGTCCAGAATGAGGATGGGCGGGTCCCCCACCAGCGCCCGGCCGATGTTGGTCCGCTGCTTCTGCCCGGTGGACAGCGCCCCCCCGCGCAGGTCGGCGAAGTCGGCCATGTCCAGCCAGTCGATCAGGTACTCGGCCCGTGCCGCCGCCTTGGCCCTGACCAGCCCCTGCAACTCGCCGAAGTAGACCAGCAGCTCTCGCGGCGACAGCCGCTGGTACAAACCGGTGTTGGCCGTCAGGAAACCGATGACCCGCTTGACCGCCCGCGGATCCTGGTTCACGTCGCGACCGGCCAGGATGGCCCGCCCCGAGGTCGGCTTCATCAGCCCGCTGAGCAGCCGCAGGGTGGTGGTCTTGCCCGCCCCGTTCGGGCCCAGCAGGCCGTAGATCTGCCCCTTACCCACGCAGAAGCTGAGCCCGTTCACGGCCCGCTTCTCACCACCGTCCGGCGCCGGAAAGGCTTTGACCAGGTTGTCGGCGATCACCATTTCCATGTCGCGTCGGCCGGCATTGTAGCGAGCTTCGACCTCCGGCGACACACAGGCACAGCGCGCATCAGTCGCCCGCCAGGTGGCTTCCTCGGCGTCGAAGACTCAGCGCGGTGGTTGGATCGTCAGCGCGGTTTACGATGCATCGACTGATCAGCGAGACATGACTGCGACGAGTTCGTTGAGCCGCGCGGCCAGGGCGTGCTCGTCGGCCGTTGCCAGGCGGCCGTCCTGAACGACCCACCGGCCGGCGACCATGACTCGGTCCGGGCGCGGGGCGTGGCACAGCATCAGGGCACCGAGCGGATCGTGGGCCACGGCGCCGGCCAGGGCGACGTCGTCCCTGCGGTACATGACCAGGTCGGCCGCCATGTCGGGCTGCAGGCGCCCGAGTTTCTCGCGGCCCAGGACGGCCGCCCCGCCGACGGTCGCCAGTCTGAACGCTTGCGCCGTGGTGACGGCATCCGCCCCACCGGTCACCCGTTGCAGCAACAACGCCTGGCGGGCCTCGGCCAGCACGTTCCCCCCGTCGTTGCTGCTGGATCCGTCCACGCCGATCCCCACCTTGGCCCCACGCTCGATCAGCCGGCGGATCGGCGCCACTCCACTCCCCAGGCGCATGTTCGAGCACGGACAGTGACTGATCCCCGTCCGCGTCTGGGCCAGCAGGTCGATCTCCTCGTCGTTCAGGTGCACGCAGTGGGCCAGGTACACGTCCTCACCCAGCCAGCCCTGCTCGTGCAGGAATGCGATGGGCCGCCGGCCGAACCGTTCCAGGCAGTACCGTTCCTCGTCGAGCGTCTCGGCCGCGTGCGTATGGAGCAGCACGCCGCGCTCCCGGGCCAGATCGCGCGTGTCGCGCAACAGTTCCGGGCTGATGCTGAACGGCGAGCAGGGGGCCAGGTCGATCCGCCGCATCGCGTAGGGCGATGGATCGTGGAACGCGTCGATCACCCGCACCGAATCCGCCAGGACGTCGGCCTCGGGCTCCACACAATCATCGGGCGGCAGTCCGCCGGCCGACCGCCCCACGGTCATGCTCCCGCGACAGGCATGGATGCGGATGCCCAGCTCGTCGGCGGCCTCGAGCACGGCCTCGATCCGCAAGCCCGACCCGGGCGGAAAGATGTAGAAGTGATCGCTGGTTGTGGTGCAGCCCGAGAGCAGGAGCTCGGCGATGCTGACCGACGCGGCCGCCTTGACCGCCTCGAAGTCCAACCGCCGCCACCGACCGTACAGGGCCGTCAACCAGTCGAACAAGGATGCGTTCTGCACCTCGGGCACCGCACGGGTCAGCGACTGATACAGGTGATGATGGGTGTTGACCAGCCCCGGAATGACGACGTGGTTGCGGGCGTCGATGACCTCGGCCAGGGCGTCGCGCGACTGGCCAGCCGAGGGAGAGACCGCTCGAATAATCCCGCCGTCGACGAGAATCTCGCGATCATGCAGCACGGCGCAATCGGTCGCACCGGGCGTGACGAGCGTCGCGTGGGTGATCAACGTAGCCATGGACTGCATCTCAATGCCCCGACCGGAGCAGTCGTAGTCCACTCAAGCCGGCAGCAGGGGATTCTAACGCGGGCGACCGCTCGGCTGCCACCCAGGCAGGGCGTGGCGATCACCCACTATCTCATGAACGCCCGGGCCCGGATGGCGATGGACTCCTGCTGTCGCCCTGTCCGGCGCTCCATCCGGGGCCTTCCAAGGGGCCGACCGTCTCGCTATACTGTGGGCCTGCCGGGCAGCCGCATCATGGTCGGGGCGGTTGCCGGTTTCCTCAAATCTGGCTCAGGAGAGCAAGACCATGGTCCACATACGCATCTGGGCAGGCGTTTGCCTGGTGTTCGCTCTGACCGCCCACCCGGGGGTGTCACTCGGCGTCGGGTTGGACGCCCAGCGCCTCATCACCTGCAAGGCCGTCGAACTGTTGCCGGACGCGATCGCGCCGCTGTTTCGACTACACATCGATGAGTTGCAGGAGCGGGCCGTCGAGCCGGACACCGCCTGGCTGCGCGACAAGACCCTGCGCGACCGGCTGACCTGGCACCGAACCGCCATGGACATCGAGGCCGACGAACAAACACTGCAAGCTCGGATGTCCGCCGCGCGCGGGTTCCCCTACGACCGGGCCGCGGCCAAGAGGCTCTACGGGCGGATGGGCAAGCGGGCCAGCGGTGAACTGATCTGGGTCATCGAGGATTACTTCACGCAACTGACCGAGGCCTTCCGCGACGGTCAGGAGTCGGACGTGATTCGCACCGCCGGCTATCTGATGCACTTCGCGGCGGATACGTCGTCCCCGTTCAACGCATCAGCCAACCACGAGGGCAAGCTCACCGGCAACCTCCACCTCGGGCGCGTGACGCTGGGTCACCCGCACTATGCCCACCGGACGGTGGCCGCCCGCTTCGCCGGCGAGCTCGTCCGCCGCAACCGCAGCCGCTACGACGACTCGATCACCATGTCGTCCGGCGACTACGATCCGGTGAACGAGCCCGCCGGTCGGGCGCGGGCGGCGCTGCTGGTCTCCTTGTCGGTCCTGGATCAAGTTACCGCGGCGGACGCCGAGCTCATCAGGCTGATGAACGTCGGGACCGGCGAGGAACTGCTGGCCCGGGCGGATGAGTATTACCAGTTGCTGGACGAGCGGTGCGGGGCCCTCTGCGTCGAGCGACTTCGTGATGGGGCGGTCTTCGCCGGCAATCTGGTGGCCGGGGCCTGGATCGCGGGTGGACAGCCCTCCATCGACCAGATTCGTGCCCGCACGACCGCCCAGCCGCAGGAGGTGCCCGAGCCGACGGTGTCGCAAGCCGCCCCCGCCGAACCCGGCGACGGCGGGCCCATCGTGGGGTCCAGCCATTCGATGGTCTACCACTACTACAACTGCGTCCACGCCAAGAAGATCGCCGCGGAGAACCTGGTGGAGTTCAAGTCCGTCGAGGAAGCCAAGGCACAGGGCCGGCGCCCCTGCCGCGTCTGCCGCCCGCCCTAGCCGCCCCCGGACCTTGGTGGACAGAGGTCCCATCACCGGGCCGCCCGATCCGCAGTGCGCAAAATAAGATGGAAGATGCCGCCGTGGCGTTGGGCATCTTCCATCTGGTGATGTTCAGGTCTTGAATTCAAGACCGTGTCACCGTGAGCCGTCGTCCCGTTTTCCGTGGCGCGTTACCGGGACGATCGGGTCTCACTCAGCGACGGTGACTACTTCTTTTTTCTCTTGGCGGCTTTTCTCTTTTTCTTCTTGGGGGCAGCTTTTTTGGCCTTTTTTCTCTTCTTGGCCTTCTTGGTCGCCTTCTTCTTGGCGGTCTTCTTCGCTGCCTTCTTACGTTTCTTCGCCATGAACATCACCTCCTTTCTGCGCGTGATACTAACGCGGCGTCGAAGTCTGTCAAAAATTTTTTTTGAAATTTTTGCACCGACACAGTCAGGCGGCACGCCTCCGCCCGCGCGTCGAAGCGCCGCCCGGTCGGTCCGTACATCCGAACCGACTCTTGGCGCGCCACTCCTGCACTGCGGAACCGCGTCAGCCGAAACCGCGGCGCCACCACAACCTGTTCGGCGAATCTCTTGGTCACAACGAAGCCATGCGTCGCCGGCGCGCATCGGTGCAGCCAGGCCTACGGGGTGTCGCCCGCCGTCCACGCTCCGCGTGGCCGCGAGACGGATTTGCAGCTTTTGCCGGTTTCCACGCCTCTTCGGGAGGTTTGGGCAGATCGCCCTTGCGCGGCAAGGCGGCGCCCTCGCGCAGGCCGTGGAGGCCCTTCATCATCCGTTCGACCGCGCACGCCGCGGCGGCGCACCGTCAAACGAGTGCCATCAGAGAGTCACCCCGAGAAACCATGACGGCGACAACGCGGGCAACGACACGACCGGTCACCGCGCCGCGGGACGTGCGGGCGAGGCTGACGTGCCGGCGCCGCGGAGGCTCGAACCGTCGCCGCCGGCGCCGAAAAAAATTTTCCGCGGCGCGATTTTTTTCTGGGGCAAACACCGGACGATCGCGCGATTTGAGCGCCGCGTCGCCGACCGACCGCGCGGCGCCGCGCCGGTCGATGGGAACGAACCCGCACCGACGGCGGCGGAATAGCGCGATGGGAAGAGGAAAACCGGCCCGGTGAACGAACCTACTTGACGCGCTCGAGGTACTCGCCGGTGCGCGAGTCCACGCGGATCTTCTCGCCGGGCGCGATGAACCCCGGAACCCGAACCTTGGCGCCCGTCTCGACGATCGCCTCCTTGGGCTGGTTGGTGGCCGTAGCGCCTTTGACCACCGGCGGCGTGTCGGTGATCTCCAGCTCGACCACGATGGGCAGCTCGAAGCTGATGAGCTGACCCTCGTACTCCTGGCACTTGACCCGCTCGTTGGGCCGCAGGAACAGGACCGCCTCGCCGACCACGTCGGCGTCCACCGTCACCTGGTCGAACGTCGTGGTGTCCATCAGGACGAAGTTCTCGCCGTCGCGGTAGAGGAACTCGAACTCCTTGGCCTCCAGGTACGGCGTCTCCACTCGCTCGTCCACGCTGAACCGGATTTCGTTGATGGTGCCGGCCTTGAGGTCCTTGAGCTTGACCTGCATGTAGCTGCGCTTGTTGCCCTTGGCCACGTGGGTGGCCTCATGGACAACGCACAGCCGATCGCCATAGACGACGGTGCGGCCCTTCCGCAGTTCCACAGCCTTCATCATCGAAATCGCCTCCCTGGGTCGTTTGCGGCGGTTTGAACCCAATCCGTATGATCCCACACAACCGTTGATCCGTCAAGCGCCCGGGCACCGGGACGGGGCGCTATCGGACCCGCGTTGGCAGTCGCCGGCCGGACTCGTAGAATCGCCCGCCATGGCCAGACGCCGCAAACCCGCCGTTCAGCGCTACCACGACCGGGTGGCCGGCCGATACGACGCCACCTACGATGACGACTACTGGCTCTGGCACGACGCTCTCACCTGGGACCACCTCAAGCCCCATCTGCCGTCCGACACCCGAAAGCCCGTTCTGGACCTGGGCTGCGGCACCGGCAAGTGGGCCCTCAAGTTGCTCAAGAGCGGCTACCCGGTCACGTGTGTGGACATCTCCGGCCCCATGGTGGAGCGAGCCCGGCGCAAGATCGAGGAGGCCGCCCCCACCGCCCGGGCGTCGTTCGTCCAGGCCGACTTGTGCGACCTGTCCGAGTTGGCGGCCGGCGAGTTCGCGCTGGCCGTCGCGTTCGGCGACCCGATCGGCTGCTCCACCTCACCGCCCAAGGCGCTCAAGGAGATCCGCCGCCGCCTGACCGATGACGGCCTGCTGGCCGCCACGTTCGACAACCGCTGGGCCGCCATCGACTATTACCTGGAACGCGCCCGGCCGGACGAGTTGGACGAGTTCCTGAAATCCGGCCGGACCCACTGGCTGACGCGCGATCGAGACGAGCAGTTCCCGATCCATACGTACTCGCCGGCGCAGGCGGTCAAGCTCCTGGAACGGGCCGGCTTCGAGATCGTCGATCTGATCGGCAAGACCGTGCTGCCCATGCGTCATCATCGAGAGCTGCTGACCGACGGGCAGGCCCGCCGCACGTGGATGAAGATCGAGAAGCGACTCTGGCGCGACCCGGCCGCCATCGGCCGAGCGGCGCACATCCAGGTCATCGCCAGGAAGAGCGAGACGTGACGTTGGCGCTCTGCCCGGAGCGCCGCAGGTCGACGACCTCATGCGACTCCCCCCGCCGGTACACGATCCGCTCGCTGTGCCAGTCGCAGTCGGCCAGCAGGTCTTCGTACCAGTCCGCACGCACGCCGTCGAGGTAGCGCGGCAGGCCCCGCACGAACTCGTCGTAGCCGTCCGCCTCCGGCCACACGCTGCCCTCCCGCCCGACGCGCCGGTTGAGCACGTGATAGGCGATTCCTCCGCGGTCGATGCGCAGGCGTCTGGGCATGGTGACACGCCACCGCAGACCGCCCGCCCGGTCAAGAAGTAAGCCTGCCCCTTCTCCCCCTTGACCCCCTTCTCTCCCTTCTCCTCCTGCGGGCGTAGCGGTCACCGAATCAATCTTCGTCCACAAATGCCGAAAGACAGTCCTCGATCCATTCGTCGAATCGTCTCGCCACTCGCCGCGCTTCAGGCGAACAGGACTCATGGGCATAATAGACGATGGGATACTCTCCTTCGGCAAGTCCGCTCTTGACATCGAAAAGCACCTGGTCCCCGTCCGCCTCCCAGAAGAAGTCTGCGAAACAGAGCATTGCCTGCGTCGGTGGCGGCCAGATGCCGCCCTTCGCGTCGAGCGTCTGACGCTGTATCGGTGTCAGTTGCTCAAGGGGCGGGAAGTCGTGAAAAAACGGATACTGGAACTTGACGCATCCACCCAAGAGCCAGAACCCGGACGAGCAACCCAGCAACCTCTTGTACGACTCGGGCAGTGGAATCGCCAGGCGCTTCTCGATGGCGTCAATGTCATCGAGTGTGGCTGGACCGCTGACTTGCTCTATCGGATCGCCACGACCGGCCCGCAGGGACGCACCGAAATTCGGAAATTGCTCGCTGATTGCGCCCAACATCACCGTTACTGTTGCAGGGGTAGGGGGATCAGGCTTATTTCTTGCTGCCATGGCTGCCTCGCATGGGGCTCGGGTGTGGGCGGAGGCTCGATTCCAGGTTCAGCCGGGCGGCTGGCCGACGCGCCGGTCGCACACGTGATAGGCCATTCCCCCGCAGTCGATGCGCAGGTGTTCAGGCATGGTGACATGCCACGGCAGACCGCCCGCCGGTCAAGAAGTAAGCCTGACCCCCTTCTGCTGGATCTGGTCGACGTCCCGCCAGAGCACGTCGGCCCCGGGCTTGCGCCACCGAACGACGTGGAACCCCTCGGCATCCATCCACACCCGCTCGCCCATGAAGAAGCAGGAGGGTTTGAACCACCGGCCCAGCCATCTTCTCAGCTTGTTCCACATGGGTCAGGGCTCGTCGCCTCGGACAGGACGGCAAGCACCGCAGGGCAGGTTGTTCCGCCGAAGCCAGGTCGTCCTCCCACTGCAATCGGCCAACGACCGACCAGCCTCGCCAGGAGCAACACCCCGCCGCGCCCACCAGATGGGCAGCATGGAGATACGCCTGTGCCGGATCGACTTCTCCCGCGCCGACTGCTCCGACACCTCCTTGAGCGGCAAAGCAACTTCGATCAAGCGTTTTGGCATCGTGGGTCATGCTCCCGCGAGATAATGGGGCGACCTGTAAACCATTGCAACATAAAGCCTTACGACTCCGCGCCGGTTTGTTATCCAAGGCGTTTGGCAAACAACGGCTCCAGCGACTCGACTTCGGGGCGCTTGTATCGCCTGTTTCTCTTACCCTCATGCGGGTTGGCCACGGCCAATAACCCGCGATCGACCCAGCCCTTCAGCGCCCTTGAGGCGGCCAGCACATCCTCCGTTTTCATGATCTGTCGCACCTCCGCGTTGCCAATCGTGCCGTGCTCGCCCAGCCAACCGCACACCTGATCCCAGACGGTCGGACGCGCCTCGTTCAACAGCAGCACCGTGACCGAATCTCTGCCCGTAGTGGCCCGCGTCAGGTACAGCGGCGGGTACAAACCTGCCGCGCCCATCGTGTGGAACATCATGCGGACGCCCTCGCCCGCATCGAGATTGGGTGGGTCAGGGAACTCTCGTAAATGAGACACGATCAACGGGTTTCGGTTCACCGACCCGACCAGGTTGATATTCTGGGCGGTCACTTTGCCGGGAAGCGTTCCGGGGCTGTCAATCTCGATGCGGTCGGCGAACAACCGCACTTGGATGTCGGTGGGCATGCTGTAATCACGGTGAATAACGGCGTTCGTTATGGCTTCTCGAATCACTCGAACGGGATACTGCTGCACAATCTCGAAGCCCAACGGCCCCATCTGCACCCCGGTCGCCAATTCGCTCAGGATATAGTCAACCGCCTGCTGAACTTGCGTGATCAAAGGCCCGGAGAAGGACACCGGTGGCTTGAGCAAGTTGGGTGTCGCACCTTGTTCCACCCGGTCGCCCTTGTAATGAAAAACACGGACTCCGCTCTTCGTGACCAACAACCCTCCCGGATGCTCCGCAAAGAGCAGGACTGCCGCGTTGGTCGGATGAACTTCGCCGTTCGCATCCTCTATGGCCAAGCCAAGGTGACGAAGGGCGTCTTTGATCGGGCGTGTGAGTCTGCGCTTGGTCGCGTACATGCGCCAGTAGTCCGTGTCCAGTAGGTCGAACGCTACTTGGGCGGGTCGGGACTCTGCCGATATCGTACCTCGTTCAAGAGCAAGGCGCGTGATCTCCTCCGCGACGAGTTCTCGATTTCCTCGCTCAAGCCTGATCCATGTGCCGTCGGCAACAATCGAATGAACGCCGGGACTCTTATCCACACGAACGATCATGACGCTGCCAGGAGTGCCGTCCCGAAGCGTGCAGCCGATCTCAACAAAGCCCAGAGCAGCAACCGTCGGAGTGATTCGCTGGACAGCGAGCCGCCGCAGCTCGTCAACAGCCGTGGGATTCTCTTGGATACCAAAGACGCGATCTCGTCCGGCAGCCCTGTCCTTGTCCTCAAGACCCAGAACGATGAAGCCCCCGTCCGTGTTAGCGAACGCTACGACGGACTCCAGCGCTCTTGTCAGCTTCTGGCCCGCGACTCGCTTTGTCTCGAATGTCCGGCTTTCGTCAATGTCGAGGAGCTGGGCGATCAAGT
>Ga0307378_10011904_pt1 | contig 11169 bp, 12 predicted proteins | sample UN1MG_FD_202238 | JGI IMG/M metagenome (GOLD analysis project Ga0307378, IMG submission 202238) | Soil microbial communities from Risofladan, Vaasa, Finland - UN-1 | ecosystem: Environmental > Terrestrial > Soil > Coastal area > Acid sulfate soil | place: Finland: Risofladan, Vaasa | collected...
CGCCTACCTTTGCTAGATTCTCTGAAGAGGTGAGCGAAACCGATTTGATTTCTCGAAACAAGAACTTTATAATCAGTTGCAGAGTCCTACCGCCAGATAGCACCTCGATGGCTGATCTTCCGAGGTCATTTCAGGAGGATTGTTCTTTCCGCTGTGACTACAGAGAATTATGTCAATTTGATTTATATGAGAGGACAAAAGACGTGAGTCGGATAATCGCCGAAGAGTTTACTTACTCAGAGCGGGGTGATACTGAGGAATATCTGGAGCGTTATAGTTCTGAGATCCCTCGATGGTGGCTAAATGATGAGTAGTGGCATTTATCAGATTAGGAATACATTAGATGGAAAATACTACATTGGTAGTGCTGTGAATCTCCGACAAAGATGGCTGCGACATCTAGGTAGTCTGCGTCATGGTGAACATTTCAATCCTCATCTCCAGAATGCTTTCGACAAATCTGGCGAGGGAGCATTTATATTCGATGTCCTGGAATATGTTGAAGATTCTGAGATGCTGCTTAAGCATGAACAGTATTATCTGGATATGCTCTTGCCCGAATATAATATCTCTCCAACGGCAGGAAGCACATTAGGATGTCATCCCACTGAGGAGACATGTACGAAAATTAGTGCTGCAACTATCGGCAAGCGACGAAGTGTAGAGACGCGTGCTAAAATAAGCAAAGCAAATACTGGCTCACGACATCCTATGTACGGTAAGCATCCTAATGCAGAGACGCGTCAAAAAATGGCCGCAGCAAAAACTGGAAAATATCATAGTACGACGACGCGTATGAAAATGAGTAAAGCGAAGACTGGTGAGCGGAATCTTAATTATGGAAAATCTCTCAGCGAGGAGACACGTGCAAAAATTAGTGTAGCACAGCTAGGTAGGCAATTTAGTGCAGAAACATGTGCAAAAATTAGTGCAGCAAAGATGGGCAATCAAAATCAAAAGAAACAGCATAGCATGGAGACCAAACGCAAAATGAGTGAGGCACAGAAAGCGCGTTGGCAAAGAATCCATGAAGTCAGAGAAAAGTTGAATGATAAAACTCCTACCTAGAACTGCAAAATACACCCCAAAGTTGTTCATCAGTGGAGCCGCAGCTACACCAACATGGAATATGCTCCAAAAGATCACAGGGGTAAAAAGGACAGATAGAGGAGTCGTAGTCCCCCTTGATGAGAGACTCTGCGAGGCCATCTATTGGGCGACCAAAACTCCTCTCGATCAGAATGCAAAACAATGGTATAGGCAAGCAATCGATGAAGAAAACTCTAGGGTACAGTTATTACTAAGAGACGATGTTTCCTTGTTTCATCCAAATGCTATTAAATTGTGGCCCTTCCAAAGAGTATCTGCCGATTTCATTGTCAAAACGAAACGAGCTTTACTGGCCTCCGACATGGGAACGGGTAAAACAGCTACAGCAATCATAGCAGTAGAGGAGAGCACCCAAAATGACAAGGTGCTCGTGATCTGTCCAAATTCCTTGAAAACTTGGTGGAAAAATGAAAAAAGTTCTTGGACGGCGTTTCCAGATCAGCCCGCCACTGTGGTTGAAACGAAAGATCGCAGAGATACACTTTCAACCTATGATGGTGGATGGCTCATTGCTAACTACGCTCAACTCCGTGCCGAGGCTAAGTCAATCGGGCAAAGAGGTAAGACACAGCAATTCGATATTAGAGCACTCAGGGAACGATCTCTTTATTTCTCAACCGAATGGGACTGGCTCGTCATCGATGAAGCACAAATTGTCAGAAATCGAAAAACCCAAATCGCCTACCTAACCAAGCAACTGGCGTTCAAGAATTGCTGCCTCCTTACGGGAACACCGTTCGGAAATGATCCCTCCGAACTTTGGTCGCTACTGAACTTCATAGAGCCAGAACGATACACCAGTTTCTGGCGATTTTTTGAATTTTACGTTTCCTATTCAGAAGATTATTGGGGAACCAGGAAAATCATAGGCGTAAAGCGACCCAAGTTGCTCAGGCGTGAATTAGCCCCCAGGATGATTCGGAAGACGAAGGCAGAGGTGATGCCTTTCCTGCCAGAGAAACTATTTCAGACGATCTCTCTAGAACTATTACCTAAACAAGAAAAGCATTACGACGATATGGCGAAGCGATTTTATATTGAGCTTTCAGAGACGAAAAAACTCTACGCTGTGAACGTCATCTCCATGATTACTCGCCTTCGTCAAATCCTAAGCACACCTGCGAACTTTGACCTGCCCGACGAAAGCGGGAAACTCGACGCTGCCTTAGATATTGTTCTCGGCACAGATAACATTATCGTTATATTCACCGCGTTTAGGAAGACTGTAGAAGCCCTGTGCGAACGCTTGACCAAAGCAGAAGTTTCTCATACACGAATTTGGGGTGGAATGACTTCAGAAGAAGTAAGTCAGGAAGAGGCAAGACTAAACACAGGTGAGGTAAGGGTCTTAGTCGCTACCCTTCAATCTGGTGGTGTGGGACTAAACTTGGTCGGAGCGAATATAGCCATCTTTGTAGATAAATGGTTCAATCCTGAAAAGCAAACACAGGCTGAGGATCGACTGCATCGAGGTGGCCAGACTCAAAAAGTACACATAATAAGCCTCTACTGCCCAAACACAGTGGACGATTTGGTAGAGGCTATTTTGACGAAGAAGATCAATATGCAAAAGGCTGTTCTAGGCCCAGCATTCTTGGAAGATCTGAAAAAGCGTCTCCAAACATAAGCTTTTTATTCTTACTCGATTTGATTATTCAGTCTTTCAGCGCGATTTTGATCTACCGCAAATTGGGTCTTGCTGCCCATCCAGAAACTTAAAACTATAAATATCAACTTTTCCAAATCTGATGGCATGGGCCGTCCCGCTACCCAAATAAAACCACCAACCGATAATACTCCGATGGTGATAAAAGCCTGTAATATCACCGAACATTCTAATAAATCCAGTATTTTCAATCCAAAGTCTTTCATGCTCTACTCCTTTATAATCCCAACATTATTCTGATGACACGAGTAGCCATAAGAGTACCACCAGGAGTAAATGGATCTGGCAACGCTCCATAAGCTTGTGCTACTGTCCATCCAATATGGTACGTCACATCTATGCCAGAGGTGAAGCCAAGCCAAGGTAATGGACTACTGGTGTTAGACCCAGCACGTAGCGTGGGAGTACCATCGCCAACTATAGCCAGCCAATACCAACCCGCGAAAAGAACTTGATTGATGACAATGAACTTGGCTCCAATCGGAAGGGCTACACTGATGGCTCCTGCATCCAACACGAGCGAATCTGGAATACCATCGTTATCATTGTAAATTCCCAGACGGACAAACTTACCTGCCGCTGCCGCCGTAGTTTCAATGTTAATCGAAGTAAAAGTATGGGTTTCAGGCACAAGGAAAGGGTGTGCATCGAAAACGTCGGCAACCATAACTTGCGTCGTTAAGGCTGTAATGAGTGGATTGCCATAGTAACTACCAGTACGTTGAGGTATCCCAGAAATTACTTTACCTAAACTAATTTGTGATTCCCAACTCATGTTTAAACTCCTAGCATAACACGCAAATAAAGAGTGGTGTATACTGAATTTGCGTTTCCAATTGGGAAGTATCCAGGTAGGCCACTTACTGACATATCTGCATAACCTGCCAAATAAGAATTTCCAGGATACACAATCGTTGACATTGGCGATCCGTCTCCTATTGTCTCAAACATATAAACATACCGATTACAACGAACTGTCGCCGCAACATCATTAATCCATATTAACCAATACCAACCTTGGCGCAAGAAAAGATTAATAATAATTGAACGAAAACCAACTGCATCAATCGTTACTGTGCCAGCGTCCAGCAGTAATTTTCCAGGTCTGAAGTCATCTGTACAATCACAAATGCCCAATCGTGCCAAAGCTCCCGCTGCCCCAGCTACAGTAATCTCAATGCCAATGCTAGTAGCGATAACTCCAGCGGGGTTCGGGACATAGATAGGTATACTCCGCAAGAAGCCTGCGGTTGCTACACCTGTAGTTGTATCCATATGCAGGGGACTAGTGTAAAATCTCCCTGTAGCCCAGGGGATCATCAGCGGTATGGGGATATGGTCTCTATGATAAGCCCAACCAACTTGTTTTGTCATTTAACTCTCCATCACAGTGCCTATGGCATCTATGCCTACCACTGAAGCAATAGCTCGTATCTTCTCGGCGGCCAAATCCATCGTAATGATTCCCCTCCAAGTAGATGTACCTTTGGCGGGTACGGTAATGTCATCACCAAATAGGACAATCTCACTAGCATCGTCATCTTCCCACCATAAATCAACAGTAATGTCAGTTACGGTAGTATTCGTTAAATCTAGGGAGACGAGCATGGCTGTAGTAGCAGCACCAACAAAAGCTGTATAAAGAGTCGTGTTAGCAGCAGCGATTGGTATTGCTATCGGTTGCGGTATTGTTGCCATTATAATGCCACCCCCATTGCTATTGCCCAGATTGGATCAGCACCAGCAGGTAGATTTCCTATCTGGACACTCTTTTTAGCATTGGCCGCAGCGCTGTCCTCGATAACGATCAAATCAGCGGCGATAGGGACAGCCTTCGGCGCGATTCCAGCGATCTCAGCTGCAACATTAACATGGATAGCGTTGGGATCTGCACCTCCTGGGAGGTTCCCCACTTGGACACTCTTCTTGATATTCGCCGCCGCGCTATCCTCGATAACGATCAAGTCAGCAGCGATAGGAACAGCCTTCGGTGCGATTCCTGCGATCTCAGCCGCTACGTTAACATGGATAGCATTGGGGTCTGCGCCTCCAGGAAGATTGACTATTTGAACCCTTTTCTTGATGTTGGCTGCTGCACTGTCTTCAATAACCAAAACATCAGCGTTTGCAGGAGCAACCTTCTCAGCTATGAGAATGATTTCACCTGCAACATTATCGTGGATGGCATCAGCATCACCCTCAGTTGGGGAATATTCTCTAGTTTCCAGAGCACGAAGTCTTTGATGTGTGTCTCTTATAGTCTTCTGCAATATAGATGACATTATAATAAATCCTCTGGTATGTATAAGAATGTCGGCCTTACTTCCTCGCCAGCATCTCCTAAGAGAATATGTGCTTCTACTATCTTAATATTATAATCAGTTTCTCGATAACGTCCAGTGACCAAATCGCCTATATTCCAATCTCTTCCATAGAGTGTTCCTTCAGTGGGTATCGCCTGAAATTCAAAGGTGAACATCTCTTTATTTTCCATAAGGAAGGCATCGCCCATAGCATTTAGCGCAGCCGTGTTTATATTCTGCGACCCCTCAAGGAAAGCCTCGATTCGATTCCACGGAGAATCAAATTGGGCGTCGTAAAGACTGAAACGTTCTACGATCTCTCTAGCTACCCCAATGCCATCTCCAGCGATATAGGACATAGTAACTTCTGCAATCCTATCTGTTACGATGTGAGGATTGACCATATTTCCTCTCTGGAGAGAGAATATAGTCGGCGGATTTCCATCGACGTTTCCAACTCTACGATCAAGGCCAACCCTGGGATAATGAACGTGAAAAGTAAGAGTATTCCCTGTGCGATCCACTTCGAAATCTGCGCCAAGTTCGGAAAGAATCTCCAACTCATCTGAGACGTTTATATGGCGCACAGCCCTAGTAAGGGAGACACCTTGGTTGGTATCGGCTTCTACGGAAAAGTTAACAAATTGTCTCGCTCCATCTAAAGCTGAAGAACCTAATTGATAACGGGCTAACTCTCTCATTATATCGGTGAAAGCATCGGTTCTAGTAAAAAAGGCACTTGCTAAATCTGGTCTGATGATTCTACGCTTGACGATTGATTTCAGGTCTGGACCTAAAGAGCGGAAGATTTCTTTATCAGCGTCATCGACGAAGAACTCGTGCCGCCTATGAAAACCCTCGAAATCGGTATACCATAGGCCGTCTGGATATTTGCGCCTTATTTGAATGAATCGATCTAACAAGAAATCATCGACGGCAGGATTGATTCCGAGTATTTCTAAACGGAAGTTGCCATAGTTATGGTGTCCTTGACCGTTGACGCTTTTAATGTATTCTAGCCTCTCGAATCCACCAGCATCATCGAATAATGCCAACTGTGTTCCATCGTGGTCGAAGAGAATAACTTGATAACGTCCCATCAATTCAGGTGGTACGATGCAAGGTACGATTACAACTGGTGGCGGAACAGGTGGAGGCGGTGGAGGTGGCGCATCCTCTTCGATGTAGTCTACTTCGAGCAAGACTTGAGTGATTCTACGCTCCTCAGTAGTATCTTGATCGACTTCGGCAAGGACTTGGGTAATTAAGCGATCAGTGTCTTGAACTTGATCGACTTCGGCAAGGACTTGGGTGATTCGACGATCTGTGTCCTGTTCCTGATCGACTTCGGTCAAGAGTTGGGTAATTCGTCTCTCATCACCCATGCTATCTTACCACCACGCCAGCTTCTAAATCGTTAACTTCATCTCCCGTCCAATTCTGGTTAGTTGAAGGACTTGCTTCTAAAATTTCTGGGTGGTAATCATACGATTTATCGTAACCAACATCAGCTCCTTGATAATTGATTCCATCCAAGCGCAGCAATCGAGCGAAGTTTCCTCCTTGTGTTTCGGTATTATATGCTCTACACAGCCATTGAATTGCTGCGATGTCAGCGACTTTTCCAGGCGTGATGGTCAAATCTTCCATTTCATAAGTATCACGTTGGTTTATGATGGCATTCTCAACGTAAGACGCATCATCATCTGGAGGGACTTCATTCACTGCCTGCCAGTTTGCTCCTGCGCTCGGCGTTAACTGAGTGTAGTTACCTGCACCGTTAGGCAAGAGACCTATGATGCCTCCAAGTCCGAGCCAAGAATTGTTTCTGATTCCATAAGGACTATTCACTGCTAAGTCATCATAATATCCATAACAAACATAAGTCCCCAAACTCCCAGCGGCAGGGGATGCTCCCCATACTACTACCCAAGCTGTACTGTTAGCTCCCGCTTGAGTATCACCAGAGAAGTCAATGACTTGCACACCATCAACTCTAACCTGCACTATGCCGACGGCATTGTCTATGAGGGCGCGTATTTCAATGCAACACCAGGCATTTGTAGGCACTACGCCACCACTGGCGATCAATATATCGTTATAGTCTCCCCTCCTAACTAAGATAACACTGTCAGCGTTTCGCACTTGAAAAGTCAGCAAGTCATTTCCTGTTATATCACATAAAGTACAGAATGTACGATCCCTTGCACCACTACCACCAGTCATGTATAAACCAATTCTTAGAAAGAGTTCTACATAGCCTCCCCCAAAAACTGTCCATGCTTTATCGAGAACATTGAATATATGCAAAGAATAATTACCAGTTCGAGCCTGTGCAGCAGAAATGGCTACAAGGTTTTCGATGCTCGGAAAAACGTCTAGAGAACCAGCCTCCAATCCAGACATCCATAATCTAGTCATTATCGTATCTTCACTCCAGCTTCCATACCATTGATAGCAGCCACTGTCCATGCTCCAGGGCCAGCATTGGGGTCTTGATCGAGGATCTCGGTGTAGTAATCGTAATCAGCATCGATTGCTATATCCGCAGCACCGTCGTAGTCCACACCGCCAATACGCAAAACGCGCATGATCTCTGGATTGCCGACGAGATCTGATTTGGCTCTGGCTAACCATTGCACGGCGGCAACAGTTCCAGTAGCGATCAAGTCATCCATTTCATAACTATCGTGGTCATCGATGAGATCATCAAAGACATATGAAGTATCATCGTTCGGAGGAACTTCAGCCACATCTTCCCAGTTAGCCTCCCCAGTGTTGGGAAATAGACCCAAATCTGTACTTGCACCAACACCAATTGGAAATACCGCTGGTATTCCACCACGACCAATCCAAGAATCGTTCACGCCACCTGCAACATCATTGAAGGCGATGTCATCATAGTAACAAACTGCAGCATTGGTTATGATTCTAAACCCAATCCTGAAACTAGCAACATTAGCATTGGCAGTTGCTTGAGTATCACCTGCAAAATCGATGACTTGCGTGCCATCTACTTTGAGTTGAAAGACTCCCGCCGCATTATCAACGACCAAACGAAACTCTATACAATGCCATCGATTCTGATGAATCTCACCGCCACGGGCCAGTACTGCATCATCATAACTACCTCGCCTAAACTCAAGGGTATGTGAAGGCTCATTCAATGTTAAACTAATCTGCGGAGTACCAACATTGTCGAATAATGTAAGTAGCAAATAGTAACTATCAAAAGCAGCACGCATACCAAATCGAACAAAGACCTCTGAAATACTTGCAGGAAGTGCTGAATTCACATATCCAGTACCAGCGAGGATATAAAGAGAATATGCACCCGTGCGAGTTTGTGCGGCGCTTATTATGGCATTGGCATTACTAGCATCGAAAATATCTCGATGCCCTGATTCAAGACCACTCATCCATATTCTTGCCATTATAAATTAACCTCCGCAACTACTTGCCAGCGTTGAGTTTCCAGCTTCAAGGATTTATATCGCTTCGTCGAGGAATCATATACCAAAGCGAAGGCAAAGAGATCGCCAGCTTTGTATAGTTCCTTCAACCAGAAATAGTTTCGCTCGACTGATGCCTTTATCGTGGCTGGAACTATATTCAATTCTATCCGACATCGAGTTACCTCAGATGTAGTAAAATCCATGCTTCCTCCATCGGGCTTATACGCGCCCTTACTCTTGATGTGCCATACTACGCGAGTAGATAGGCTCTCTATAATAGTAAAAGACGGCCAATCCCAGTCGAGCCAAATAAAAGGATCTACACTCTGAACGATTGGGTCTGCAGAGTATGTGATGTCGCGCATCGCTAGTTGGCGCATATACTCAACTTCATTGCCCCCCAGCTTGACTCTCCATCCGTCAGTCGTTTTTCCCCCTCCACGATCAATGCCGTGCTCAGTGATCCAGATTGGAGGTACACGAAAGCCAGCATCTTGTAATGCCTTGACCCCACGTTTGTAGTGGCCAACATGCCATTCGTTCTCTGGCGTCGAATTGAGTGTGTCCATCCCGTACTCATGCAAAGCTAACACAGCGGCTTCACGGCAGGCAGGCCCGAATATCTGCCACTTACGCTCTATGGTGGGTAGAGGATCGGCTTTCGGCCCTGACGGATGGCTGGTTCCAAAAACTCCAATCGCTGTGTCTATACCCCTCTGACGGTTCAAGCGAACTAGTTCGACCGTAAACTCAGTGAGCCATTTCATAGGATCGAGGTCGTTTGGATTCTCTGAATCGCCTGTGGATGGCTCATTAGGAGCTTGCCATAGCCGAATCCAGGGCACAGCGTCTTGCCTGGGAGTACACATGGCGACATACTCCTGTGCGCCCGCAGCCCCGCGCTTGATGAGTGCCAAATCAGGATCGCCACTGAAGACTAATCGCCCCATCGTTTTGACGCCTGGGAACGGGTTGTATGTGCCCAATACATCAGGGTCGATGAGCACTACTGCCCAAACTCCTGCTTCCTTGATGTGGCGCACCACCCATTCTCCAGACTTTCCTGGACGTAGATCGCCACACCGCTGTATCTGAAAACTTAGTTTACTCGGCATAATGAGATTTTCCTTTATCAAATATTCTTTAGGATCGAGCCAATTCTTATATCCAGGATTGGGTTTACCATTTATTTGGATACCCCAATGGAGATGCGGCCCTGTGCTCCTGCCAGTGTTACCTGTTTCTCCAATGATTTGACCAGCTACTACCGTTTTACCGTATATTCCGATAGTCTTACTTAAATGGGCATGAAGAGTGAAAGAGCCTTCTCCATTATTCACCTGTACGGAATCACCGTATTCACCTCTCCATCGAGGGTCTATCCAGCCATCGTGGGTGGCGAAGGTGGGAGTTCCCACAGGACAAGGGAAATCGTAACCTTCGTGGCCTGCCAAACCATAAGGTGCATAATCCGCAGAATTTTCACCAAAGTATTGACTGACGTAAGTGAATTCAGGCGGCAAAGGCCAGGATTTCAGGATCAACTAAACTTCTCTCCAAAACTCTGCGATGGTATAGATTTCCTCTCCAAAATCACTCGCTTGACCGAATCCAGTAACCGCTATTGTAAATGAACATCGATGCTGCACTTCCAGAATATGTGCGCCAGCTAAAGTGAATCGTCCAGCAATAAATGATCTATTGGTAGTGTAAGCCGAATCTTCACTAACCTCTGAAGTACCCGTTAACAAAAGGGCCGCAGTTGTAGTATTATAAAGGCGGGCTTGATGGAAGTCAACACGATGAGCTGGTGCGGAAATCATACAACGATACGTTCCAGCGGCAAGAGTAATCTGATTGCCAGCAATAGTACAAATCGCCGCTGTATCTGCTTGTTCGTTGTTAATTACTCGCGTTCGCCAAGCCCCTTGAGTAAAATCTCCACCATCCACATTCTGTGCCTTTACATCGCGCACGCAAACATAAGCATCATAAAGTCCAGCAGCACCTGCAGCGGATAAGAGGAACTCCCTATCATCTGCGTGGATGGTTACGACGCCAGCATCGCTAATTTGAATTCGATAAATCGGTATCTCCCAAAGGACTCCATCATTTTGAGTCAGACCTGGAGCAGCGGCATTTTCGACGGGATTGATGAGCCGAATCAATTTGATCGTCCGTGCAGTTTGATTCACTGGCTCTCTCGCTGCACTAGCTATATCCGCCCAAGTGCTGGATAGGACGATTCTATCTCTGCGCCAGTTTCCACCAGTTGCACTCGCAGGCGCAAAATCTTCATTAGTACTACTTTTGAACCATCTACCTTTGACCAAAGCTGCGCCAGAGGCTATCCTAAATTGATTTACGCCAGGAATTGTGCCTACTAATTCACTTCCACGAGAACGCCAAACACCTCGATTTACATCTGAGTTGAACATATCCTGATACATCTCAGCCCATTCATCGGCTGAATATCGTGCTCGTGAGGCATCGCCTATAGCTATCCCGTCCCAAGGCTGCGAAGTTTGTGCCATATATTACTCTCCTATATCCCTAAGTACCTATTATACCATTCTATTCTAGCTTGTCCCACTCCACCCAAGTTTATTCCAGAGAAGTAGATTTCATTCACTCC
>Ga0307378_10011907_pt1 | contig 11168 bp, 11 predicted proteins | sample UN1MG_FD_202238 | JGI IMG/M metagenome (GOLD analysis project Ga0307378, IMG submission 202238) | Soil microbial communities from Risofladan, Vaasa, Finland - UN-1 | ecosystem: Environmental > Terrestrial > Soil > Coastal area > Acid sulfate soil | place: Finland: Risofladan, Vaasa | collected...
TCGGTGAGCGACGGCGGCGACACGGTGAAGTGGCTGTGGTCCCTCGATGGTGGGGCGCTGGTCGAGACCGTGCTCATGCACTACAAGGACCGGTCGACGGTGTGCATCTCGACGCAGGCCGGGTGCGCCATGGGGTGCGGCTTCTGTGCCACCGGGCAAGCCGGCTTCGAGCGCAACCTGGGCGTGGGCGAGATCGTCGAGCAGGTGGTCCGGGCCGTGCGTCGCGCCCGACCTCGACGACTTTCGAACGTCGTGTTCATGGGCATGGGCGAACCCCTCGCCAACTACGACCGGACGATCGAAGCCGCCCGTCGCATCCACGACGACATCGGCATCTCGGCCCGACACCTCACGGTGTCGACGGTCGGCATCGTCCCGGGGATTCGACGCCTGGCCACCGAGGGGCTTCCCGTGAGCCTCGCCGTGTCGCTCCATGCCGCCAACGACGAACTGCGCGACGAGCTGGTGCCCATCAACCGCCGCTACCCCATCGCCGAGCTGCTCGAAGCGTGTCGTGACTACCGCACCCGCACTCGCCGGCGGGTGTCATTCGAGTGGGCGCTCATCAGTGGCGTCAACGACCGGTTCGCCGACGCCGACGAGCTGGCCGAGCTGTGCCGGACCGCTCGGGCTCACGTCAATCTCATTCCGCTCAACCCGACGCCGGGCTACCCGACCGTCGGCACCCCGATGCCTGCGGTGCGCGCGTTTCGCGACCGGCTCGAAGCCTCCGGTGTCAACGCCACCGTGCGAGCGAATCGTGGGACCGACATCGATGCGGCCTGCGGACAACTCCGAGCCAGCCACGAGATCAGCGCGGTCGCGCCACCCACCAGACGACGGTCCTAGGCCACGGGCCCACCACGCGCGACGCCCCTGACCAGCACCGTCATCTCGTCGCTCGCTCGGATCGCCCGGTGGAGGTGTTCGCCTCGCGGCACCGTCACTCCCGGCCACACGACGCTCTCGGTCGCCGTGCCTTCGACCACGGCGCCGTCGCCGACCACCGTGGTCCCGCCCGACGCCTCGAGATTGGCCCGGAGATAGTCGGCCGGGGTCGCGCAGTCGACAAAGGGGCCGTGGTGACGAATGACCTCGACCCGTCCTGCCTCGTGGGCCGCGCGCCAGGACACCTCGAACAGACCGCTCGGCGTCTCGGGCATGGCCTTCGCGTCAGCCCACGGCATGACCGATCCGGCGATCAGCATCAGGTCGCTGAATCGATCGGACCCGTGCACGAAGATCCTGATCCGCTCGCGGTCCCACCCTTCGAGGAGGGGCGCGACCGAACCGGGAGCCCAGGTGTCGCCGTTGACGACCACCACGTCGCGTCCATCGATCCAGCGTCGCAGCAGGCCGATCGCGCCTGCGGTGCCTCGCTCCTCCACCGGCTCGACGGAGACGTGGACCGCAGGCTGAGCCGCGGCGACATGCGCCCGCATGGCGTCGGGCTCGGCGTGCACGTTGACGGCGATCGCTGCGGTGACATCGGCCACACGGTCGATGGCATGGTCGAGCAACGGCCTGCCACCGACCGGGCACAACACCTTCGGTCGGAGTCGGGTCAGCGGAAGAAGTCGGCGTCCGCTGCCCGCAGACAGCACAACTGCTGCGAGACTGTCATCCATGGAGACAAGAGTCTGGCTCAACCGAAGCCAACCACAATCGCTCTATTCGGCCACGATGCTGCTCTACCTGAACGCAGCCTTCGGATTCCTGTTCGGAGGGCTCGGCGCGCTGACGCTGCTGGTGGTGGCCGGAGGCGTGGCCGGCGGCTTCGGCACGGCGAACGAGAAGAAGTGGGGTCCGGCGATCGGTGTCGCGACGGCCATCGTGTCGATCCTGGTCTGGTTCAGCATCTTCGGGGTCGGCGGCCTCCTCAGCCTCGCCATCGTGAGCCTCATGTTCGATGCACTCCTGCTCTACCTCTTCACCAACGAAGAGAGCCGCGACTACCAACGGATCTGGTTCAAGTAGCTCGTCTGGTCCGTACTCGGGCCCGCCTGCAACAATCGGCCGCGTGACCGACTTCAATCTCGCTGCTGTCCACGAAGCCGTCTCGGCCGCCATCCCCGATCGGGAGTGTCTGGTGTGGCGCGACCGGCGGCTCAGCTACGCCGAGGTCACCGACCGGACCCGACGGCTCGCGAACCACCTCGCCGAGCGTGGAGTCGGTCCGCGGACCGATCGCTCCGGACTCGAGGGACACGAGTCGCACCAGGACCACCTGGCCATCTATCTCCACAACGGCAACGAGTACCTCGAAGCGATGCTCGGGTCCTACAAGGCACGGGTCGCTCCGTTCAACGTCAACTACCGGTATGTCGAGGAAGAGCTCCTCTACCTGCTCGACAACAGCGGAGCGAAGGCCATCGTCTACCACTCGGCGTTCGCCCCGACGCTCGCCAACGTGCTCGCCGATCTTCCCGAGCTCGAGGTCCTGATCCAGGTCGACGACGACTCGGGGAACGACCTGCTCCCCGGCGCCGTCGAGTACGAGGCTGCCCTCGCTGGTGCGTCGGCCGACCTCCCCGCGGTGTCGACGGACTGGTCGCCCGACGACCTCTACATCCTCTACACCGGCGGAACCACCGGCATGCCCAAGGGGGTGCTCTGGCGGCAGGCCGACATCTACGTCGGTGCGCTCGGCGGCCGCAACCAGGCGACAGGCGAGGAGTTCGCCTCGATCGAGGAGATCGTGACCGCGGCCGAGGGTGGAGGCGCCCGTCTCATGCCGGCTCCCCCGTTCATGCACGGTGCCGGGCACTGGCTCGGGTTCAACGCCATGAACAGCGGACACACCGTCGTCGTGCAGGACGTGGTCGATCGCCTCGATCCGGTCGACGTGTGGTCGATCGTCGAGAAGGAAGAGGTCAACATCCTGCTCTTGGTGGGCGACGCCTTCGGACGGCCGCTCGTCGAGGAGCTCGAGAACGGCACGCACGACACCTCGTCGATGTTGCTCGTGGTTTCGGGCGGAGCGCCGCTCAACTCGACGATCAAGGACCGCTTCCTGGCTGCCATGCCGAGCGTGATGATCATGGACGCCGTCGGTGCCTCCGAGACCGGGTCGCAGATGTCGCACACCAGCGCAGCCGGGCAGAAGGCCTCGACCGGGACGTTCACTCCCGGCCCGGGCGCATGTGTCGTGTCGCCCGAGCTCGACCGTCTGCTCGCCGCCGGGCACGAGGAGGAGGGGTGGCTCGCACAACAGGGGCGGGTGCCGCTCGGCTACCTCGGCGATGCCGACAAGACCGCCAAGACCTTCCCGGTGATCGATGACATCCGCTACTCGGTGCCGGGCGACCGCGCCCGCCTCACCGCCGACGGCATCATCGAGCTGTACGGGCGCGACTCGGTCACGATCAACACCGGCGGCGAGAAGGTCTTCGCCGAAGAGGTCGAGCAGGCGCTCGCTCACCATCCCGGCGTGTTCGACGTCGTCGTGGCCGGCCGTCCGAGCGAGCGCTGGGGCAACGAGGTCATCGCCATCGTGCAACCAAAGGGCGACGCTCCCGACGAAGAGTCCCTCCTTGCCGAAGCTGCCAAGCACATCGCCCGCTACAAGCTGCCCAAGGCGTTCGTGTTCGTCGACGAGGTCGTGCGCTCGCCCGCAGGCAAGGCCGACTACCGCTGGGCCAAGGAGCAGGCGCTCACCGCCTGATGCCTAGGCGGCTTGCTCGGCTTGGCGTTCGGAGTGGTTCATGAAGCCGAGGAGCACGGCGAAGAACGCCACGTACTGCTCGCCGATCGACCATGCGTAGACCGCACCGGCGGCGGCCACGGCCATGGACACGACCCTGGCCCTCGAGACGCCGACGACCTCGGTCATGACGTTGCCCCCGTCGAGGGGACGAATGGGCAGCAGGTTGACGAGCGACCACCAGACGTTGACGAAGACGAGATCGGAGAGCGCGAGGTACCACCCTTGCCAGGTCTGTCCGGTGACGACGTCGAACAAGAGCTGTTGTCCGAATTCGCCGTCGCGCAGGGCCATGGCCGGCAGGCCGAACAGCACCAACGCGCTGAGGGGGCCGGCGAGGCTGACGGCGATGCGGCGCCATCGCCCATCGAGTCGGGGTCCGTGCGTGAGGCCGGCGAATGCGGTGAGCGTGATCGTCGCCCGGGCACCGAACATCCGGTACGCGACGGCATGACCGAGTTCGTGCAGCAGGATCGACACGAACACCACGAGCACCCACACGGCCAATGACCAGCCCGTTCGCGCCCGAAAGCCGAAGAGCACGACGATGATCCAGAAGACGGGTTCGACCCGTACGGGGATGCCCGCCAGCCGGAAGTGCGCATCGGCGACCATGAATGGAACGTTACGCACCGTTTCGCCTTGCCGGTCGACGCGGCCGGGGCCATAGCGTGGGCGCCGTGGCCCTCCCCGTCGGTGACGAAAAGGTTCGGGCGGTGCGCTCGATGTTCGATTCGATCGCCCCTCGGTACGACCTGCTGAACCGCGTCCTGACTCTTGGCATGGATGTCGGCTGGCGCAAGCGGACCGTTCGGTCGCTCGGCCTGACGCAGGAATCGGTCATCGCCGACCTCGCCTGCGGGACGGGCGACTTCTGCCGTGAGATCACCAAGATGGGCTACGTCCCCCTCGGCTTCGACCTCTCGTTCGGCATGCTCGCGGCTGCTCGGACCGAGGCACCGCTCGTCCACTCCGACGCACTGCGACTGCCGCTCCCCGACGGCGCGGTCGACGGACTCACCTGCGGGTTCGCCCTTCGCAACTTCGTCGACCTCGGCGGAGCCTTTGCCGAGATGGCGCGCATCATCCGCCCGGGTGGTCGGCTGGCCATCCTCGAGGTCGCCGAGCCGTCCAACCGGGTGCTGCGCTACGGCCACGGTGTCTATTTCGGCAACGTCGTGCCGTTCGTCGGCGGCCTGATCTCCGATGCCTCCGCCTACCAGTACCTGCCGAAGTCGGTGGAATACCTCCCCGAACCCGATGTGATGCTGCAGATGCTGGCTGATGTCGGGTTCACCGAGGTCGATCGCACGCTCCTCAGCGGCGGCATCAGTCAGTTGGTCACGGCAACCCGCCGAGCCCTGTGACCGGCCTCGTCGCTCGCACACGCCGGCTCGACGGCGAGGCCGACCTGCTCGGATGGGCCGGCGACGACGGCGCGGTGTGGCTGCGCGATGGCGACGGGCTGGCCGGCCGCGGCGTCGCTGCCCGGGTCGACGTGGCGGTGGCTGCTGCCTGGCTCGCCTCGGTCGAGACCGACGATGAGGTCGGGCGGCCGGGTTCGGGCGCAGTTGCGCTGGGCGCACTGCCATTCGGCGGCGGTGGTGATCTGGTGGTTCCCGCCCAGCTGGTCGGCCGGTCGGCCGACGGCACCTCGTGGGTGACCACGATCAGCGAGGGCGGCGCCGTCGATCCATTGGCGATCGACGCTGCCGCTCGAGGAGTGGTCGCGCCGGCTCCGTCACACTTCGAGGTCACACCGACCGTCGATCCGGACCGATGGATGAAGTGCGTCGACAACGCCCGCGAGCGCATCCTCGACGGTGAACTGACCAAGGTGGTGCTCGCCCGCGAGGTCGTCATCACCGCCGACTCGCCCATCCCCCCTTCGTTGGTGCTCAGCCGCCTGCAACGGGCCTACCCGAGCTGCATGCTCTTCTCGATCGACGGGTTCGTCGGGGCCAGTCCCGAGCTGCTCGTGGCCCGATCGGGCGACCGGGTGCGAGCCCAACCGATGGCCGGTACCGCTCCCCGATCGGGCGACCCTTCGGCCGACGCGCGTCTGGCTGCCAGCCTGCTCGCGTCCGAGAAGGACCGGTGGGAACACCAGATCACCATCGACATGGTCCACGACACGTTGCTTGGTTGGTGCTCGTATCTCGACGCCGAGGCCGAGCCGTCGGTGGTGTCGGTCGCCAATGTGCAGCACCTCGCCACCGCCGTGACGGGACGCTTGTCATGGCCCGAGCCGTCGGTCCTCGAACTCGTGGCCGCGCTGCATCCCACTCCCGCCGTCGGTGGTGAGCCCCGAGCGGCAGCGCTCGATCTGATCGGCCGGCTCGAACCGGACGACCGCGGCCGCTACGGCGGCCCGGTCGGCTGGGTCGACGGCGGCGGGAACGGCTCATGGGCCGTCGGCATCCGCTCGGCCGAACTCGACGGCGCAACCGCTCGAGTCTTCGCCGGCGTCGGAGTCGTGTCCGACTCGGACCCCGACGCTGAGCTCGCCGAGACCCGAGCCAAGTTCCAGGCCGTGCTCAACGCCATCGTGCGCCCGTAGCGGTACCTTCAGCCGGACGGGTCGTCGAGCGACGCCGCCACGGCGGCGTTGATCGCCTCGTGGACCGCGACGTTGGCCCCACGGTCGGTTTCGACCAGCACGATCTGCGTGCCGTCGGTCTGGAGCGCGCTCGAAAGCGCCGCACCTGACCTCACCGTGTGGCAAGGGAGTCCGTGTGCCTTTGCGAGCCCCGGCAGGTCGACGCCGTGGGGGGTGCCGAAGAGCTGCTCGAAACGGCCGACAGACAGAACCTTCGCCTGCGGGAGGAACGAGAAGATCCCGCCGCCGTTGTTGTCGACGACGACGAGGGTGAGGTCGAGGTGCCGCTGGGCGAGGCCGAGCAGACCGTTTGAGTCGTGCAGGAAGGCGACGTCGCCGAGGATCGCGACCGTGCGTCGGCCAGCCAGTGCGACACCGACGGCCGTCGAGGTCACGCCGTCGATTCCGTTCGCACCACGGTTCGCGTAGACCTCGACGCCCGCTGCCGCCGGTTCGGCATACCACTCGGCGTCGCGGACCGGCATCGAAGACGACAGCACGATGGCCGTCCCAGGTGCCGACACGTCGAAGACGCAGCGGGCCGCCGCCGGTTCGGACAGCAGACCGTCGTCGACGACCGAAGCGATGGCCGCGGCTGCCCGCTCCTCGGCGTGGACCCAGCCGTCCAACCACGCCGGTTCGGCGCTCACGGCGAAGGACCAGCCGGCCAGCGCATCGGATCGCAGCGTGACGATCACTTCGTCGGCACTGACCCAAGGGTCGAGGTGCCGATCGGCGACGACCACCTCGTGAGCCCCGCAGTCACGGAGCCACTCGTTCACGACTCTCGAGGACGGAGCCTCTCCGATCCGAAGCACCATCTCAGGCCGCAGCGCGGCGGCCGTCGGTTCGTGGCGGAGGATGCTGTCGGGATGGACCACGACACACCGAGCAGAGCGGTCGAGCCTCGACCTCGGATCGGCCAGGATCGGCCAGCCGGCTTCTGTGGCGAGCCGCAGCACGTCGGCCGAGTCGAGGTGTGATCGCCCCGCGACGATGACACCCCGGCCGGTCAGCCGCTCGGGTTGCCCCGGTGCGTCGGGAGTCGCCGGTGGGTCTGACTCGGACAACACGGGCGGAAGCTCGTCCGGTCCTCCCGTGAGCGGTTCGTCGAAGGACAGGTTCAACTGCACCGGGCCCGCTCGATCGCGGGCTACCAGTGAGTCGGCATGGACCGCTCGGGCGAGCATCCTCCACGTGGATGATTGCTCCCCATCGGGTACACCCGGGTCGTGAAAGGCCCTCACTGCCGTGCCGTAGAGGTGCCGCTGGTCGATGGTCTGGGGCGCTCCCCTGCCGTGGAGCCACGGTGGCCGATCAGCCGTGCAGACGATCATCGGGACGCCGCTGAGGTCGGCCTCGACGACCGCGGGGTGGAGGTTCACCGTCGCGGTGCCACTCGTGGTCAGGATGATGGCCGGTCGACCCGAGGCAAGTGCGATCCCGAGGGCCATGAACGCAGCACTTCGCTCGTCGTGGTGCATGTGGAGCCGTAGGTTCGAGTCGGCGATCGCCAGTGCCATCGGTGTCGAACGACTCCCCGGGCACACGACGGCGTCGGTGACGCCCAGGCGGATCCACTCGTCCACCAGCGTTGCGCAGAACGTCGCGGCGGCGGTCACGGGACGCATCCCACCACGGAGCGTGCCACGATGCGAACCTCATGGCCCTCCACGTCGAGCGAACGGGCTCGGGATCACCGCTGGTCCTGGTCCACGGGTTCACGCAGAACGCACAGTGCTGGGGCCGATTCGCGGCCGAACTCGGCGCCCACGAGGTCATCTGTGTCGATGCGCCGGGTCACGGGCGATCGGGCCACGCTGACGCCGACCTGACCGAGTCAGGGCGCCTGATCGGCGAGGCCGCCGGCCGAGCCACCTACCTCGGCTACTCCATGGGCGGGCGGATGTGCCTGCACCTCGCGCTCGAGCGACCCGACCTGGTCGAGCGCCTGATCCTCATCGGGTCGACCGCCGGCATCGACGACGCTGACGAGCGTGCAGCACGTCGAACGGCCGACGAGCGCCTGGCGCGCCGACTCGACACCGAACCGCTCCCGGACTTTCTCGACGACTGGCTGGCGCTCGGACTGTTCGCCGGGATCGCCGACGCCGACCAACACCGGGCCGAACGCCTCGCCAACGATCCGGCCGGACTCGCCGCCAGCCTGCGCAACTCCGGCACGGGCACCCAGGAACCGTTGTGGGAGCGCCTGGGCGGACTCTCGATGCCTGTCCTGCTCCTCGCCGGCGCACACGACGACAAGTTCGCGGCGCTCGCCCACCGCATGGCCGACTCGATCGGACCGAACGCCACCGTTCGCATCGTCGACGGCGCCGGCCATGCTGTCCACCTCGAACGCCCGGCTGAGACGTGGGCGCTCGTGAGCACCTGGCTCGGAGCCCTACGGTGATCCCATGACCCCTGACCTGGAAGTCTCTCGTGACATCGCCGCCCCGCCCGAGGTCGTTTTCGCCGCGCTCACCGACGTCACCCGCATGGGCGAATGGTCACCCGAGAACCACTCGTGCGAATGGAACGAGGGCCACGACGGACCGGCACTCGGAGCCAAGTGGACCGGACACAACCGCCTGGGCGACAAGGATTGGAGCACCGAGGCCCAGATCGTCGAGTTCGTACCGAACGAACAGTTCATCTTCGACTGCATGGTCGGCGACTTCGTGTACGCGACCTGGGGCTACGCGATCGAGCCGACCGATGCCGGCTGCCGGGTCACCGAGCTCTGGCAGGACCATCGCCCTGAGGAGGTCAAGAAGATGACCAAGTCGATCTCGGGTGTCGAAGACCGTGTGCCCCACAACAAGGCGGGCATGGAAGCGACCCTCGAGCGCCTCGCCGCCGCGGTCGAGTAGGCGTGACCGACCGGCGCCTGTCGTTCGACGGCGCGGCCGCCGAGTACGAGATCGGACGACCCGGATATCCGCCCGCACTGTTCGAGATGCTGGCCGAGCGGTGCAGCCTCTCCCCCGGGGCGCACGTCCTCGAGATCGGCAGCGGCCCCGGCCAGGCGACCGAAGGCCTGATCGAGGCCGGCGCCATCGTCACGGCCGTCGAGCCGGGCGAGCGGTTCGCCCGGCGGCTCGCCGAGCGCTTCGAGCTTGCCGTCCTCAACGCGTTCTTCGAGGACGTCGAGCTCGAGCCCGAGTCGTTCGATCTGGCGATGTCGGCAACGGCTTTCCACTGGGTCGACCACGAGATCGGCTTGCCGAAGATCCTCGATGCCCTGCGCCCCGGTGGCTGGCTGGCGCTGACATGGGCCCGCTTCTACGACCCCGAGCATCCGGTTGCGTTCACTGCGGCCTCGCAGCCGATCATGCACCGCCACGTCCCCGAGTACCGCGGCGCACTGACACCGGTCGAAGATGAATCTCCGTGGACCGAGCGACTCGGGGGAGCCGGCTTCACCGAGGTCGAGTCACACCGGCACCCGTGGACCCGAACCGAGACGACCGAGCAGGTGATTGCCCGATTCCTCACCCACTCGGGCCCGCTCAGCCTCGACGAGACGGGGAAGCAGGCTCTCGTCGCCGACTTGCGCCAGTTGTGCGACGATCGCTTCGACGGAACGGTGCCGCAGGCCTACGTCACGGTGACGCATCTGGGCCGCAAGCCCGTCAGCTCGGCGCGCTGATCACGATGCCGAGGGTGAGGAGCGCCCCGTAGACGAGCTGGGTCTGCCCCGTTCGGGCGAGCGCCGCGATGAGGTCGGCGCCCTTCGCGCCTCCGAGCACCGTCACCACTGCACGCCGACCGATGAGGATGGCCGCAAAGGCCAGCGCCGACCCGGGCCGAGCGAGGCCTCCGATGAGGGGCAGTGCGAGGAACGGCACCGTCATCAGGACGGTGTAGAGGATGCGGGTCTTCGAGTCGCCGATCCGAACGGCCAAGGTGCGTTTGCCCGACTCGGTGTCGCCGGGAATGTCGCGCAGGTTGTTCACGACGAGCAATGCCGTGGCCAGCGCGCCCACCGCCACCGAGCAGCCCAGCGAGAGCCCCGTCACCTCCTCGAGCTGCACGTAGGTCGAGCCCGCTGTGGCGACCACGCCGAAGAACACGAACACGAACACCTCACCGAGTCCCGCGTAGCCGTACGGCCTGGGTCCGCCGGTGTAGAACCAACCGGCAGCGATCGATGCCGCGCCGACGGCGAGCAACTCGGGCCCGACCGCGATCGCCAGCGCGAGGCCTGCGACCCCCGCCACGCCGAAGGACGCCAGCGCGGCCTTCTTGACCGCCGAGGGCGACTTGAGCCCCGAGCCGACGAGGCGGATCGGGCCGACCCGGCGCTCGTCGCTGTCGGTGCCCCGGATGCCGTCGGAGTAGTCATTCGCGAAGTTGGTGGCGACCTGCAGGGCCAACGCCACGATCATCGCTGCGCCGGCCCGCCACCAGATCATGTCGCCGACGCCCACCACGCACGCCGTCCCGACCGCGACCGGCACGACCGCCGCCGGAAGCGTTCGGGGTCGCGCCCCCTCGACCCACGCATTCACCATGCCGCAGTCTCATCGACCGGTGCCGGTCAGCCACAACCGGCACCGGGCCCGACCATCGGCGACCACCAACCTCGTGCACCCAACAGAGCCCAAGGCCAACTTCGTGCACCCGACGCGCTCGGCTGGCTCCGCTGCACGAGGTTGTGGCCGTGGTCGATCGGCTGCACGAAGTTGGCCGGGCTGCCTCGATAGGTTCACGCGATGCGCTACGGATTCAAGACCGCCCCCCAGAACACGACGTTCGACGACCTGCTGACGTGCTGGCAGGTGGCCGATGACCTCGAGGTGTTCGAGTCGGGCTGGCTGTTCGACCACTTCGAGCCGATCTTCTCCGATCGCACTGGGCCGT
>Ga0307378_10011908_pt1 | contig 11168 bp, 16 predicted proteins | sample UN1MG_FD_202238 | JGI IMG/M metagenome (GOLD analysis project Ga0307378, IMG submission 202238) | Soil microbial communities from Risofladan, Vaasa, Finland - UN-1 | ecosystem: Environmental > Terrestrial > Soil > Coastal area > Acid sulfate soil | place: Finland: Risofladan, Vaasa | collected...
ATCTTTAAAAACTTCTTTCATAGATTTTAACAAAAGCCCATGTTTTCTGGTTTCATTCACTTCGTTAATAGTAAAATGTTCTACAAGAATAGCAGTTACGCCAAATGTGGATCCATGAACCTTAAAACTAAGAAGAGGATCTTCAAGTTTTGGAAAACAAATAGCAAATGCTTTATGAGGAGGTTTTAAAAATTTTGTATCTATGTCCATTCTTGTTGATGCAAATTGATCAAATACTCCTGGCCATATCTTATAATATGGGCACCCCTCTCTTAGCCAAAAGTTTTCTGCACTTAGAGATTGTGCTTCCATTCCATAAGAATGTCCTCTTGGGTCAACTTTCTCATCTTTATGAACCCAAGCTTGAGCAATGCTTTTAGCGTAAAACTCCCTCCAAGAAACTTGTTTATATTCTTCTTTATCAAATTTCTTTAATGCTCTCCACATTATAAATGGCTCATAGAACTGCATATTAATATTCCTTATAAACTATTATCATATTCTATTTTTAAGCCAATACGGGGCAATCTGGCTCGTTCTCAGGGATATTAAAGTAAATACCATACCCTTGTTTCTCTAAAATACTTTACTTTGTATTCTCTACTCATTTTGTAGAGTATTTTTTGGGTCTTTTTTATACTATTTTCATCCATGTCCCCAAACCCTACTGTAGACAAGACTTTTAAACTTTGTCCAGCATTGAGAATTTTGCCACATTTTAAACTATTTAATATCTTATTGTATGGGTTTGTGGACATATTAATCTTTTATCCCCATTTTTTTCTTTTGAATTAAAATATTTTCTTTTATTGCTATTTTTTTATCTGCCAATTTTTCTGGCCCTTTTGATTTAGGGCTAGGTTTCAACCAAGTAGAGCCACACTCAATACACTTTGGTCTAAAACGACTGCTTCTGTCCCTATCGGTAAGCCAGTTTTCAGCATTACAATCTTCGCAGATATATTTATATTTTCCTCTTCTGCCCATTTTACTTCTCTCTTTCTTCAAATCCATCACAATTTTCAAGCCATACGGGATCAAAATTTACAGGCCAATTAAACCATCCAGACTTAATACCATGTTCATTGCCTTTAATTTTCAATTTTTGAGCTGCAGGACTTATTTCCCCTGCTATGCCTAAGCAAGCAAACATTTCTTGTTTAATATTCTTTTTTATTTCAGGATGTTCACAAGATATATGAGCATCTCCTGGAATCTCTCCCATATATTTACATTTGTAACAATTTGTTTTTTTATTTTCCATAATTAGTCAATCTTCCAAAAATCTAATGATAAAATTTTACAACATGTTTCGCAATGAGTATGAGGCTCAACTTGACCACACTCACATTCATTCTCATTCGCTTCTTTTCCCGGTATAGGAACTTCGCATTCACACCAATCTTCTTTCATAAATCTATCATGCTCTATTATTCCAGCAAGTCTTTCATCAGATACTTCTCCATTTCCTTCGCAATAAAAACAAATATCTTTTTTTATAACAGGAGGTTTCCCGGCAGAACGAAAAGTAGTTGTTATTTTACCAAAAGTACATTTAGGACATTTACTCATTGAAGCCCTTACACCTTTCTCCAATCACATTTAATTGGTTGTCCATCGGCACAAAAGCAAGACATCCAATTCTGTGGACATAGTCATAAACTGTTATGGCATATATTCCTAACGTATCAATAGAAAGATTAGCCAACCAAAAAACCTGATCTAAACTTATGTTTTTAATTTCTTTCCTTTTCTTATGGCAGCAAAGCAAACCTAAGATATATGTTCTCCCATCAATTCCATCAAAATCTTTTATAGCAAACGGATATTGTTTGTCATCTTTGCGATACTTTGGTGGAGGAGATGTTGTTGCTTCTCTCCACTTGTTCCCACCCTCATCATATTCTTCGATGACAGTGTTATCTTTCTCTATTAAAGCTATATAAGGTTCTTTAGCTTCAAAGACCCAACGAGTAGGGTCAATAATATCGCCATTAGCCAACTCGATCCAACCATGTTGACAAAACGGCATTCCTATTCTATCTCTAAAAAAACCAGTGACAGAGATATCCCCAAGGTAATGACCATAAACTGCTCTGCATTCTGTCATGAGAACATTTTGCTTAACTATCTGAGAAGCAACATGATAACATTTGCCTTTCCATCTAGTAACATCATTATGTGGAGTCTCTATCATTCTGACAATATCATTTATAGGTGGTATAATTAATTTCTTCATTTTATCTTTTGCACTGTTCATTCAAAGCCTCCACATAGCCATATTATTCCCATTATTATACCGACCAATATGATTTTAATCAGTATTTGGCATGGATTAAAATAAGTATAATATTCTACATCAATTTCATTTTCACAGTCTTCAAGTTTTTCAATCTTTTTTTTCATTTTTTACTCCATTCTTTGACATATATTTTTTCATTCCATTTTTATAAAGAATAGAGTCACAAAGTTTCGTGAGCATTTCTTCAGGAGTAGTTCCTTTCATCTCTGTGCCACCTTTAAGATGCAACCAATTTCTAACTAATGTCATAGGGTCAATCGGAGGAGGATCTTTCTTTAATCTGCCGTTGATTGATACAATGTCATAATCACAACCTGTTACACCATCTCCATCTTCCTCAAGGACATCTTTTCTGTAGATAACAATATCTACAAATCTACAAGGAATCTTAGGCTCAAGGATTTTAACTTGCAACTTTGCTGGCTCATGCTCTCTGCCGGGGACCTTTTCCCACTGAGCATCTAACTTCATTCCCTCGAACATAGGGTAAGCATCAAATGTGAAGAATTTACCAACTTCAGGTTTTGGCATCTGAACAAGGAAAACCCCATCTCTATATCCTTTAGTGTAGTTTCCTTTTTCAAACTCTTCAGCAGTTCTGTTCACCAAATCTAACCAACTACCATTATAATGAGTAAATTGAGATTCTTTAGTTTGTCTCTTAACAAAATCGCTAACACCTATAGTGGCATTTTTTTCAGTCATTTTTTTCCTCTTCAAATAATGTTTTTTCTTCAGGTTCTTTTGTTTTTTCTTCTGTCTTATTTAAAAAAGACTCTTTTCTTGCTCTATATTGCTCTATATATTTAACACATTGAATCCAATCCTTTTTTGATATCATTCTCATGCTGAAAAATATAGGACATCCATTAACAGACCTTGGCCCTGCTTCTGTATTATATTCATAAATATGAAAAATATCTTTTTCTTTCATATCTTTATGTTGTTTTTCATCCATAAACAAAATAGGCATAAAAATATTTCCAACCAAACCCTGCTCATGTTCTCTTAGATGAAACGTGCCAAATACTTTATTTTCAGCAACATCTAAAGCTAATTGTCTTAATTCTTTTTCGTCCATAATCAATCAAAATGCATAAAAGTTTTACCTTTAGAGGGATGTCGATGAACCGACTCTTTTATTTTCATCCTTACAAATGCCTCAATCTCATCAAGGGCTTGCTTACTAACTTTTCTACAATCCCATCCGGGACGATACTTTTCACAGCAGTTTAAGATATGTTCTCTTACTGCTTTTCTATTTAATATACTACTCATCATCTATCCTTAAGTTTTTACTCGTCTGGAATTTTGGTTAAAATCATATAACTACTAACAAAAAAAGACCTTACAGCGATAAGACTATAAGGTCATTATATCACAAACCATTAGTTTGTCAAGTATTTTTTAAAAGTGAAAAGAAAAATAATTAAAGATAGAGAATATCTTTATAGTTCTAAAATGCTAATTAAAGCCCTATGATCAGAAGGATTATTTTTAGTTTCATCAACACAGTGATCTTTTATAGATATCTCTTTACTAGAAAAAATATAATCATGATTATGGCTTTCAAAATAATAACAATTTAATTCTGCCATATTCTCCATAACAGGACTATTTATATCCACATTAAAATCTCCAACAATAATAAATGGATACTCCGCTTTATCAATTAATAAAGAGATACTCTTTGCTCGAGCAGTATTAGAAAAATAAGGAAGATGTGTGTTATAAACATAAAATATCTTATCTCCATCTTTAAGCAGAACCCAACTACAAATTCTAGGAACCCAATTCCCCCATCCTTTAGAGCCAGCCTCATCAGGAGTATTAGAATACCAAAAAGTTCCACTACCTACTAATTCAAAACGATCTTTGCGATAAAAAATAGGGCAAAATTCTCCTTTACTTTTTTCATCTCCTCTTCCAACTCCATAAGAATCAAACTCTGTTAATGCTTCTTGTATATCTTTATACTGAAATTCAAGTGCTTCTTGAAGACAAACAACATCAAGATCATAACTGTTTATAATATCAATTATTCTATCTTTTCTCTTTGTTATGTCCCATCCCCATATCCAACTTCCTCTTCGAATATTAAATGTCATAACTTTAATTTCTTTTTTAACTTCTGCTCCCGCTTTTGTAAAAAATCTGTTTTTTATATTCTTTTTCATATCACAATCTAATCCTGGTATAAGAATAACAACTGCCAAGATTAAAATAATAGCATAAATAATATAATTTTTATAATTTCTAAACATGATCTTTCCCCCTTAAATTAAATGTTTTATTTTAAACTGGTTCCATTACATTTTGAACTGCCTGTTGTCCTTTACTAAACGCTTCTTGGTAAGCAGGACTATTTATTATTTCTTCTTCCTCTTTTTTCTTTTTAATATTATATAGTTCTTGAGGACTTGGAATTAACCCGTTTTGTTCAAATGTTTTTAATTCATCTAATAAATCGCTTGCAAATCCTCCTTTTACAGAGCTCTTCAGCCATTCTCCATGAATTTCTGATTCAGCCTCATTGAATTGCTCCATCGCTTCTTCATATTCTTCTGGAGATTCAAAATTTTCTTCTTGAGGGTAATCCAGACCAGTTTCATATGAATGAAATTCTTCTGTTATTTCATCTATAGTTGACCACGCCCAATTTTGAACTTTTTGTATATTTTCCCAATTACTTTCTTTAGGCATTGCTTTAAGTTCTTGCCATTCTCTAGAATCCCTAGGAAAATGAGGAAGTTTTAGATCTTCCATCAAAGCTAAATTCGCCACATAAGGAGTAGCCTCTGTAATATCTCCAACATATTGATTATCTCTATTCCGATAATAACTTCTCTGTTCCGACTCTCCTTCTGTTATCAATTTATCAATAATTGTATCTATATCTGAATCAAAGATATAATGCAAACCATACTCATTTTCTTCGCCCTGTAAAATCTTTTCTAAAAGTTCAGTTGTTTCCTGAACACTTGGACTCTCATAATAATGATTTTCTTCTAAAGACTCAAAAGCATTAATTTCTGGATTAATTCCAGATTCTTTTCCTTTAGATGATATCCACTCTTTTATCATAGATTTATACTCATTTTTTGGCTCTGAGTTAGATTTGCCTTGTATTTGTTTTATTGTTCCAGGATTGTAGCTACTGTTCTCCCCTTCTATTTCTATTGTTACGTGAGGATTGTTAGAAGGATCTCTCAAAGAAAATATAGTACTGTCTCCTCTTGCGACATCCTCGCAATATGAGCCAACGCAATGATTCATTTTATTTCCTTCTACAGTTAAATCATTTTCGCTTGTTACTTCTTGAATTGTCCACCCATTCCATTCAGGATTTCTCCACTCTGGCCCATAAGCAATATTAGCTTTACTTGTTGCTTCATATGAAACGCCTTCTCCCTTATATGCCATCATTTGATGCCATTCATCTGATGCTTGAATGGCCTGCTCTGGAGAATAAGACGCTATATCTGGATTTGTTCTGGCTATCCAGTCTTGTATTTCAGGTATTTTATTTTTTAATTGAAAATATTCTGGGAACTGATAAGGATCGTTTTGAACTCTCATGTCTCCCATAGGAGGTCTTTGACCATTTCTTAATTTTCTTAAACTAACTAATATCCACTTAGAGAATTGAGGAAGTTCAACTTCAAAATTTGCGGCTAATCTCTTCTCAGAAGGCAAATAAGGGTCTTGTTTTTGAGGTAATTGAATTTCTTGCAATTGTTGCAATGTTAAAGATGGATTTTTTCTTATTTCATTAGTTAGATATTGTGCAGAAGATTTGTCTAATGATAATATATAATTAATAACATCAGGAGAAACTCCCAATGTTCCTATATAATTTTGAAGCCCTGTTGCTTGAGCAAATATTTGTTTTATATACCAGTTCATTACTTCAAATGCCCTTCATCATAAAGTTGATTTAACATCTGTTCTTTATCTCTATCTGTTTCTTGATTCTTGGCTGATAAATTTTTTAACATATTTTGAACTTTTAAATAATTTTTATATTTCAAAAGATTTTTTATTTTATCATAAATAAATGGGCTAACATCTGGATAAGTATATTGTTGCCCACCATTAAAAGAAATTCCCAATTCCCCATATGCAGAGATATAGGAAGTAATGGCTATAGGAGGTGCTTGTTGCGCTTTTTTATACCAGTTCATACCTATATCATTAGCAACCTGATAAAATGAATCATTATAAAAACCCCTGTCTTCAGTCAAAGAAGATGCTCCTTCTGGATCAGTTAATTCAAATCCCATTCTTTCAGGAATTTCTTGATATGTTTTTCTAGATTTATGAATCGGCAATTGATTCCATTTCTTTTTTTGATGATCAAAGGTCGTTAAATAAGCATTAATATCTTCAGAAACAGCCATTGATTTTATAAGATTCAATAAAAAAACATCCCAACTTTTTGTTGCATTGTCAAACCATTTGGCAGCTTCTTTAGAAGAAGAATCATAAGATAATCTACCTGTTCTTGACTCCCAGTTATCAAAATCTGCATCTCTTTGTAGATTATTTATAACAATCATACCGCTTCCTTCATAGGCACATCTAGCATATGCCAAAACTCCGCTATGATGAGGAGTATTTTTCATTGTTCTCCATATTTCTCTAATTTGAGGATATTTTTTTTCTGCATAATCAAAAAACTCTTCAGAAGGAGTAACTGTTATTGTGAATCCTTGTTTCTCATTATTATAATTTTCTTCAACATCAATATCAAAAGGAAGGTCCGAGTAGGAGGACAGATTAGGATATTTTTCTTTCATATAATTCTGACCTGCTATATTATTATCAATACTATTTAATATATCAGAAAGTCTATTATATTGTCCATATTTTTCATTAATATAATTTAAATACTCTTTAGATCCTTCTGATAATCTCGCCTTATTTGCTAAATGATTTAATCTTCCTTTTTCTTGTTCGTTAAAATAATTGTTTCCATATTTTCTAATATAAGAATTTAAAAATTCAAATAAATTATTCAAAACTTTTTCAGATAATGGTAAATTTTTCCCTACAGGGATATCTAAATTAGAAATTACATCTTTTGCCCAATCAATTCTTTCTCCAGTTGCTTCTTTATAACAGTTACTACAAAAAGATCCCTGATCTTCTACATACCTCATATCATCTGATGAATCTGCTTTTCCGCATTCGATACAAACATCAGCTCTTCCATTTTCAATACATTCTCGACAAATATAATCATTATCTCTCCATGTTGTTTCATATTTCTCTTCTCCAGGAAAAATAATATTACCACAAGTCTCACAAGTTTCTAGTTTTTCAACACAATCCTCGCAAATTGGAACCGAATAATTTATTGAAAATTCGTCTCCAGAATAAGCTCCAAGTAATTTTTCGGCTTCTCCTCCTGGATTCAAAATTAAAGAAGACAGGTTATTTAACTGATCTCCATTAATTTCGGTTTTTGATAATAGAGAGCATATCCCATTACCAGCATATCCCCTATCTTTGTAATAACAAATATCTTTTATTTCATTATATTTGTTAATTATAATAGGCAACTGAGGAACTTGGGCTTCCCATCTATATAATGCACTCCTAAAACCATAATCATAAGTTTCATTTCTTTTTGATTCTAAATTTTCTTTTTTTATATATTCTTGTAATTGATTATAAAATGGCAATAGATATTGGGCTATCTCTTGAAATGCCATGATCACTTTTTTCTCATCATATTTTGGTAGCTGATAAGATGCTCCTTCGTTTTCTTTATTAGTATACCAGCTCGCTATATCTTCTTCTAAAACAGGATGTTTGCATAATGAGCAAGTATAAATATTTTGTTGAGAGGACGGGTCAATACCGATAGGGCGTATTTTCTCCGAATTTGCAGCAGGGCTATTCTCATAAGGATATAATAAAAGCTGTTGTTGTGATTGTTTATACCAGTTCATTTTATATATATTCTATTTTTATTTTAAAAACCATTTTAAAAAAGTTGTATTTCCATTTCAATAATTGTTTGTTTTCCAAGCCATCCATAACAGTTGTTTCTTATGCTTAAATATTTTTTATGATGTCTTTTTAGAAATTCGCATAATCCATAAAGAGAAATATCAAATATTTCTCCTTCCCAGCTTACAACTTTGCTATTTAAATGTTTTTCATTATCAGATACAGATATATAATATGGATTTTCAAAAAACATTTTTGCAAAAAGCCACTCTTTAGTTCCCTCTTTTATCTCTTTTTTTATTATTTCTTCACGATCTTTTATATAAGGCTGTTCTAAAATTCTTAAATAAATACTATTGTTCCCTTTTTCTGGCTCTTCAGAATAATTATTTTTAAAATCCTCATAATATAGTTTTAAAAAGTCAACAAAACTTTTTAAATTATCAACATGTACTTTCATATTTAATTCCTTATTATTTCATTATAAATTCTTTGTCTAAATTTTCTTAAAAATCCAGGATTATTTGTTTTCCAAAAATTAATAACTCGAAATAATAATGGATTTATACTAAGAATTCCTACTATTTTACTATCTTCATTTCCGAATTCAGGAGAAACTATCCATTCTCTAATTTTTTCTTTATTTTGTGGAATTTTATATGCTTCTAATATATATCTCGTTATTTCTTGGCTATATCCATCAAATTCTGTAGGCTGAAGAAAATTGTGAGTATTAGGATATTGTTTATCTAAAGATATAATTTTAGGATCTATAGAGTGAGATAGTTCATGATATAATTGATTTTTGAACATAGGCTTCAAATTATCCCAATCAATTTTGTACGGGTCAAGCAGAAACGCCTTAAAAATATTAAAATAAATATTTCCTGTTTTTCTATCTCTTTTCGCGGGAGTTTTTTTATCATCTTCAACAAATTGATTACTCATAAAAATAGGAACAGAGATGTCTTTTTTTGAATAAACATCAAAAAAAGAAATTGTTCCCATTTGGACAGGAAAAGCAGGAAGATTTTTCAATGTTTTATAAAAATTTATGATATTATTAACAACTATATCAATTTGATTTTCTATCTCTGGAGGTAATCTTAAATTATAAGAACTATATTTATATTTTTTATACCAGTTCATTAATATTCTTTATAGGGATTTTCTAACAAAACTTTCTGCTGCCTGCTCTCCTCCAGGGAATAAATTTTCTCCAGCCAGTCCTGCTGATGGATCTGCTGAATGAGCTTGCCAAGCATCTTCAGTGTGACCTTTTTCGTGAAAGATAGTTTCTTTTATACACTTTTTTAAAACATTTTTATGTTCTATATTGTTATAATCAAAAGGTTGATTTGTTCTATTTTGAAATTCATTTTTTATTCTTTCGATATTAATACTAATATCAGCAGGATTTTCACTACCTACAGAACCAAATTGACCAAATCCCATATCTATTTTTATTTTATTAACACCTCTAAAAAAATTAGGATCAGAAGTTTTTATATCATCTACAGCTTCTTGAACAAGTGGCTCAAAGGGTTCAATAATGATTGAAGGAGAATCTGTATTTGTTGTATTCTCTTCTGTAAATTGAGATAGTTTTTTCCATTTTGAACTAATAATTATTTTCATAATTTAACTCCAAACATTGCAGCAGTCATTATCTTTTTAACTAATTCCCGATCATATCCTTCTTCGACTAACCATTCTCCGTAGTTCTTCATATCTTCAAATCTATGTTGTTTAGCAAAGGCAGACATTAATTTTAGTTCTTCCTTGTTCGCTACTTGCCAGTCATTAATAACTTCATCTACTGCAAATTGATTATGAGCATCTCCTTGTTGTTGATTATATAGACCTCTTGCATCTTTAGTATCTTCTAATTTTTTGTCTTTTTTTAAATCTTTTTCCATATTGGGAAGACCTATTTTTTCATCATAATATTTAGGGAATTCTTCAAGATGATCTATTGTTATTTCTTTTGCTGTATCAGGATCATCAGTGTGCTCAAATTCTATAAGATGCCCCTTGTTCACATCTTCTTTATTAAAATCATCTGGAGTTTTTTTATCTGCTCTTCCACCTGGAATTTGATCTTTCCATTTTTTTGCTATTTTATACCAATTCATTCTAAAACCCCCCTATTCATTATATTCTCAAGTTCTATAGATCTATCTCCTACTTGGCCATGCCACTCAGAATTAATCATTTCATCAGCAGCAGTCCGGTAGTCCTTATCTAACAACGCTTCTTTAAATTTTTTAAATTCTGCAAGTTTGTTTGGGCCTAAATTAAATGCCATATTAATTATAACTTCTTGTATTTTTGCAGGATGCTCATAGAAATTAGGCAAAAATGATTGTGCTGTTTGTATCGCCTCATTTAAATCTTCTTTAAAAAAATGATAAACTTGCTCATCTGTTAAGGATTGAGAGCCATTTCTTATTTGATTATAATCAAGACCTACAGAACTCAATCTTTCTCTAGCATCATCCCTGTTTAAATTAAATCCAATTCCAATAGTCGGAATACCAAAAGAGTCGGGATAAACTTTATTTCTTTTTCCTTCATGTCTTTCAATCATTTTTGCCACATCTTTAATATTGAATGATTCGTTTTGTTGTTTCTCTTCTACAATATTATTTTGAAATGTAGGTTGTTCTTCAACCCATGCTGGCTCCGGAGATGCCTGAGATGATTGTTGCACCTGTTTTGCCTGCTGCTCTATCTGTTGGGGATTAGATTGATACTGATAAGCTAATCCTTGAAGACCATACACGCCAACAAGAGACAAAACAGCTGCTATCCCAAACATAGAAACAAGTTTAGTTATTATCCAATTATCCCCTTGAGCCTGTTTATACCAATTTAAAGACATTGCTAATTTATTTGTAATATAAGG
>Ga0307378_10011910_pt1 | contig 11167 bp, 4 predicted proteins | sample UN1MG_FD_202238 | JGI IMG/M metagenome (GOLD analysis project Ga0307378, IMG submission 202238) | Soil microbial communities from Risofladan, Vaasa, Finland - UN-1 | ecosystem: Environmental > Terrestrial > Soil > Coastal area > Acid sulfate soil | place: Finland: Risofladan, Vaasa | collected...
CTACAGTAATATCTGAAGTAATAGTATAAGTCCCTGCTGCAAGAACCAGAGTGTCTCCAGACGTGGCAGAGGCAATATAAGTTTCTATATCTCCTGTTAACGGAACATACCAAACATTACCTGCATCCCAATTTATATAACCATCTAATTGTAAATCGTCGTTTGCAACATTAGTAGTTAGTAAGCCTACACTCGACCTATCCCAATAACTTAATGTAGTATCATCTTCCCAAGCTAATACTGAAGCACCGCTTTGAAGTTTTAAGACTTGACCGTATGTTCCTGTAACGACAGGAAAAGTATATGCTCCTGCAAAAGTTATTCCGCCAAGTTCACCGTCTACGGCAAAAGCAGTTAAGGTATCTGAATATACGTTAAAATCTACGTCACCTGCAGAGTGGTTAATAGCAATTTCATTAACAGCTTGGTTAGAGTTTATTCTAAAAATGTTGTCATCCATCCATAGCATAATAGAAGAAGTATCACCACCAGTAGTATCTCTCATATAAAGAACCGCACCATTTAAATTTCCATCTATATACACATTTGTTAACCAAGAAGCATTAGCGTTTTGAAAGTGTATACCAGCAGCGTTAAAGTCGAAATTTATATCACTTCCGTCAGCTTCAATATCTATATATTGAGTGGCTATTGAATCATATACTCTTAAAGTATCTCCATCTGTAGCGGGATTTAGAAATCCACTAGAATCTCTGTCCCAGTAACTAGTATCGCTATTATCATCTGCCCAATCTAATGTTGCATTACCGCTTTGTAATTTGAGTACTTGACCGTAAGTTCCTGTAGAAGTAGGGAATGAATAAGCGCTATTAACCGTAATTACGCCTGATACATCTAAAGTGCCACCAAGAGAAACATCGTCACCAGGTGTATTGGTAGTAATTAATCCTGCACTCGACCTATCCCAGAAATCTTCTGTAGTTATTTGAGCGTCAACGTAGGTCTTTACAGCCTGTTCTGTTGGTACAGCGTCATCGCTGTTACCTATGAGAGTTCCGTCTGTAGAAAACTCATTTACTGAAGTACCGCTAGGTAGTTGAAGTTTAGCATTAAGTTCATCGTAATAAGCAGTTAGCGCTTCACCAAAGTATATGTTGCCTTTAGTAGCGTGAGAAGTACTGGTAAAGGTTAAATTTCCGCTGGCTGAACCACTACCACTTATGCTAGTTGTGGCTCGAAGGCTACCATTGACTGTAAAGTTACCTTGCATCACTCCTACATAAGTTGATGTATTCTCATATAAATATACCCAAAATGTTTCTACGTTATTTATTTTAGTAATAATCTTTTTAGTATTTGTAGCGCCTGTTTCTCTTTCCCAAAATATACCATCTTCTGTACCATCAAAAGCTGTTAATAAAGGTATAATGGTATTTGTAGTGGTATCAGTATTTTGTATATGCTCTGTCATATATAAATACTCATTAGCACTTAAAGTAATGTCATCGCCTGATGTTTTAGGATAAAGGTATCCAGAACTATCTCTGTCCCAGAAATCTTCTGCTGTAATAGCTGCATCAACATAAGTCTTTACCGCCTTTTCAGTAGGAACAGCGTCGTCGCTATCCCCTGCAAGAGTACCGTCTATAGAAAACTCATTTATCGGAGTTCCAGATGCTAATTTTAAATAAGGAGTCATCTCAAAATAATTTTCATCTTCCATCCAGATGATATTACCATCGTTATTTTGACCATCGAATATAATTCTGTAATCTATACCAACAGCACCTTGTCCAATATAAACATTTTGAGAAGGTTTGATATACACATTTCCAGACGAAGCATTAAATGTTAAATTATTATATGGGTTTGTACCCCCTGCCTGAATATAAGCATTTGTGGCACTTCCAAAATATAATTTAGTCTCTGTATTCATCCTAATAGCAGTACTTGTATCAGCACCTCTAGCAGTTACAGTAGCAAGAGTTTCAGTATCAAGTGCAGCATATTCTGCAGTCGTAAGGTGATAATATTCATTAACTGCTCCACCCTCTAATCCAGCTAAAGCATTATGACTAGAAGTACCGCTACTAAAAACGTACCAATCTCCAGGTGCGCCTGATTTATCGCTATAAATATATTGAAGGTTTTCATCTTCTACATATAAAGCCCAACCATCTTCAGGAGTAGTAAATTCCCAACTACCGCCAGAAGCTATATAAATAGCTATATCTTCTTCTTGTCCAGCCCAAGCCCCACCTGCAGTAGCTATTACTAAATATCTGTCTCCGTCACTTAAACCGCTTGAAGGCGGGTCTGTTTGACGAGATATTACTGGTTCTTGCCAACCTAATCCTGCAACTACACTATCTACATATGCTTTATTAGTAAGTTGATTAGCACTAGTAGCCGTAAGAGTTGATTGAGGTAATATAGTATTAAACGTCCAGGCTCCTGTAATAGTAGCGTTATCACTAGCCTGTAAATAAGTATTAGTATCTACTGATAAAGTCCCGTCTGAAGCTGAAGTTTTAACGAAACCGTTTGTAGTTAATGTACCTAATTTTACGGCTGTTAATGAACCGCCTGTTAAAGTAGCAGTTCCGTCTGTAAATCCATTTGCAGTAATATCTCCTGAAGTAGTGTCACTTGCATCATTTCTTAGAAATTTATCTTCTATGGCTGCAGCGTTTACTACACCATCTGAACCAACTATTTCTGTTCCAGCTACAGAAAAAGCAGCTGTTCCAACCTTAACTTCAGGATTTTGTATTCCACCAGCAGAATCTGCCTCTGCATAAACTGTTAGTAAAGTAGTAGTATCTATTTTAAATGAATAGCTTTCTTCCGTTCCTGCAACAGGGGAAGCTGTTACACTCATATCAACAAGCTCCATCGCTCCACCATCTTCGGTCATATTCATACTTCCAATACCAACAGGTACTCCAAAAGTAATTGTATCATTACCAGCGTCAATTACGAAAGCTTCTGTTACAGTAGATGTTTCTACTCTGAAGTCTGCATCAATACCACTTTCATTTACAACTACTTCTGTGGTTGCAGCTGCTTGTAGTATAATATCTCCTGTATCAGTAGTAATAGAAAAGTCTCCGTTAGCGTCAGCAGAAAGAGCAAACTGTACTTGTGGGTCGCCAGATTGACCTCCCTTTACCATAGTAAGCGTACCACAATCTACCAAGCTCATACCCATTGCAATATTAGTAGCAAGAGTAGATAAGGTAGTTGCTGTGACGGTAACATTATCTCCCGAAGCAGTCAGAGCAATTCCAGCTCCAGAAATAAGGCTTAAATCTCCAGTATCGGTAGTGATAGAGAAGTCACCAAGAGCATCTGCTGAAAGAGCCATCTGAACTTGAGGGTCACCAGATTGAGCTCCTTTTATCATAGTAAAAGTACCTGTATCTACAGTAGAATCTCCTAACTGTAAATTATCGTCTACAGTTTTAGGATAAATAATTCCACTAGAATCCCTATCCCAAAAGTCTTCAGCTGACACTTGTGCATCGACATAAGTCTTTACCGCTTTCTCAGTAGGTAGAGCTGAATCCGAATCACCAGCAAGAGTACCGTCGGTAGAAAATTCGGTTATAGCATTAGTTATAGTTAGTCCTGCAAACGTAGGTGTACCTGCTATAGTTACGGCTTGGTCAATATAAGTATGTGAGGAACCATTTGCGCTTACATGTGCTGAGGCTGCATCGTAATTAGCTTTGAGAGTAGAGTTTAACGAAATCGTTACATAATCTCCACCATCAGCATAATCTAAAGACGTATCTGTTCTAAGAACACCGTCATTATATGCTATTCCTAAGTATCCTGCAGTTGCAGCTGCATCTACACCAACTTTGTTATCTAGTACTGATATAGTCTCCCAATCTAAAGCTTGCGCTCCTGATTGTAATACTAGAACCTGTCCAACTGTACCAGTGTCAGTTGGAAGCTGATAAGCATCTGCTCCTATAATAAGTTCAGTTATAAGCATTTTGTTTCCTCCGCCGAATTTATATTAAAAGTTCTTTCCTATTTATAAAATTTGTTTCTTTAGTGCCTTAATAGATACACCGTCATCTATACGAGTATTTAAAGCACTGTCATCGCTAGTAGCAACTAAAGCTATTCCGTAAGTTGTTGAACCGTCGTAAATTCTAAGAGCGTGACTCGCAGTTACTGTTTCACATAGAGGAATAACTGTTTCTCCTTCTTCTCTTATTCTTAAACCAACGTCATAATAACCGTCTAAATACTCCATAGTGGCACCTGTAGGTACATAATTTGTAGAAACACAATCTATATTCGTGTGTCCAGTCGTACCGCCACCGCCAATAGCAGAACTACTTTGAGCTCCGCCAACTCCACCTGGAGCATAAAAAACGCCTGTACTACTTAAAGTCATTTCTCCAGTTAGAAGGTATATCTCACCAGCTGAACCTCCACCGCCACCGCCAGCTTGACCTCCAGCATTACCACCACTAGTTCCTTGACACTGAAAACCACCACCAGAAGGCATATTTACAGAACCTGCTCGGACATAAATACATCCTCCACCTGTACCACCAGAAGCACCTGGTATATGAGAGCCTTGATTAGCTCCACCTCCGCCACCTCCAGAACCTGGTCGGAAGCCACTATAAGAAGAACCACCTGCTCCAGGAGTTAATCCAGCATAACCTGTACCATTTCCGCCTGTACCATTTTTTCCTGCTCCACCACCAGCACTATAATCATATCCACCATAACCTGTCTGCCCAGCGCCACCGCCACCTGGCCCACTACCTGCAGTAGCTACTGTTCCTGCAAGAGATTGCCAAGGAGTACCAGCACCACCAGCATATCCTTTACCTCCCATACTAATATTGCCTAATCCGCTAATTGCACCAGAACAGGCAAAAGCTAATAGCATAGAGCCATGGTCAGTAGATAATGTTTGAGAAACTGATATGGCAACAGTAGTATATTGTGGCATTCTAAGAACGTATTTTGAACTTGGTGCCCAAGTCGCCACTAAATTATCTACTAAAGTTAAACTAACTCCCGCTTGTACAGTATCTACTATATGAACTTCATAAACTCCTGTATCTATTCTATATATCATAATCATATCGCCAGTAGAGAAACCTGTCGTAGCGGTTACATTTAAAACCTTTTGACCTGAAGAAGAAGAAGCGTCTACGGTAGTATCGCCTGAATATGTGATATTGGTACTAGACGTTACGTTTAACGCACCGTCTCTACCGTCTCCATTATAATATTGAGTGGTTGCTGAAGCCATTATATCTCCTTAAACATCTGTTCTAAACCAGACTTGTCCTGTAACAGGACTTCCTGGGTCTGAAGTTCTAAGTTCAAATACGAAGTTAAGTGCTTCTTTCTCTTGAAAGTTAACGTTATCTGCTGCTGATAATTGAACCGTATCGGCACTTTCTTGTTCCCATAAGCCTGCAGGTATATTATCAACATAAGTTTTAACAGCTTTTTCGGTTGGGACAGCAGTATCAGAATCTCCAACTAATGTACCGTCATTAGAAAATTCATATATTTCTACGCCATCTGTAAATGTCTTTTTGCCCTGTTTCATAATATATCTCCTAAAAGTTCGTTCCTATGAATATTGTTTTTCCGCTGTTGCTGTGATATCCTTCAGCTGATAACGTGTGTGCTCCTACTTCTACTTGGCATTGAGTCCACTGATTGGAACACTGATAAGACATCCGTACCCTTACCTCTGTAACCTTTGTCCAGTTACCAGTAAAGGGAGTCACATTTGCAGTAGCATCATACCAAGTGCCATCATTCTTTACTCCTAAGTAGAACTGACCCGCTGCACTAGGTCTACCCCTATCTGAAACAAACCACCCTGCTAGAGATACTTCTGTTATAGCAAATGTCCCGTCTAGGACACATACATAAACAGTGGTTCCACTACATGGATTCCATGAGTACGCTTGACCTTCGCCCTGACAATAGCCACCACAAAATGTAGTAACATTATCATCACATAAGAGAGCTGCACTAGGTGCTGGAAAAGTATTTCCTGGTAATAAGCATACATCAGACATATACAGCCACCACCGATGATTTATTTATTATGATTGGATTGTCCTCTTTATCTCTCACTATAAAGAAGTTAAAATTGCAATCACCCTTTTGTTTTAGTAAAGGTAGTATCATAGGAACATCTTCACCTATTTCAAATATTTTTCCCGTGTGTAATAATATCTTAGCCATAAATTACTCCTATTAAGAAAAGTCTTGTAATATAGCACCGTAATAGCTAGTACCGTCAAAATAAAAAGATACTATATCTTCAGAACCACCAGCACTAGTTAAAGTTGGCGCTGTTCCGCCGTTTGCCCATTTAACTGCAGCTGGCCAAGTGATAGTTCTGCTACCGCTACTATCTTGTTCTATAACCATTACCATATTACAAGGTCTAGATGGGTCTACAAAAGTAAATACATCGTTAGTTGCTCCGAAAGCAAAACGGACTTTATATCCATTTTCCCAAGTTATAGTAGTAGTTCCATCGCCTGTTAAATCTTGTTCCGTCCAAGCTTTATCTATATAAGCCTTAGTGGCAGCATCTTGAGCATTAACAGGGTCAACTAAGTTATAAATAGACTTAGTTTGCATATTAATAGCGTCTGCTGCTTTTAACTGAACAGTGTTACCGCTTTCTTGTTCCCATAAACTCGCACTTGTAGAAGTGTCGTCTACATATTTCTTAGTTGCGGCGTCTTGGTCATAAACAGGGTCAAGTAAGTTAAAAATATACTTGGTCTGCATATTAATATTATCGGCACTAACCATCTGAAGAGTATTTCCACTCTCTTGTTCCCAGAACTTATCTACCCACGTTAAAGCTCCTGCTCCATTTAATACTAGTATTTGGTCTTCAGTACCTGCAGAACCAGGAAAAGTATAGTCGTTTATAGTTAAAACGTTAGTAGCTGAATTCCAAGAAAAATCAGCTTCACCATCAAAGTCTGAACCCGTAGTAAACTGAATAGCTCCAGCTGGACCAACGGGAGAGTATACAGGAAGACTACCAACGCCTGCTGATATTCTAACTTTCCAAGTACCAGAAATAGTACCGAAAGAACTAAAATCAAGAGTAGTATTATTCGTATCAGTAGCTTCTATTTCATCAGGTATAACAATATTATCGTTTTCATCGTAAACAGCAACTATATTATATTGAGTTCCTAGATTATGATTAACTACTAAAAGATTTCCTGAATCTAAGTCGGCATCTACGAAAGTTTCTCCATATGCTCCCTCGTCATCAACGAAAGTTAAAACTCCGCCTGATTCTAATTTTAAAATCTGACCTACAGAACCTACAGAACCAGGGAAAGAATAACCGTTTAAAGTTAAAATATTAGTATCTTGGTCCCAAAGAAAATCTGCGTCGCCTCCAAAATCGTTACCGTCTTTAAATTGTACTGCGCCTTCTACTCCTACAGGAACGCTACCGCCCCCACCTGCGCCTGAACCTCCTACAGAAACTCTAGTATACCAAGTACCTGCAATCGGAGCAACTGCGTCGAAGTCTATAGTAATATTGTCTAAATCTATATAAGTAACGTTAGCTAGAATAATTTCGTCGTTATTATCATAAACCACTACGTGAGGATATTGAGCATCTAATCCGTGAGTAACCGCTAATAAATTAGGACTATCTAAGTCGGCTTGAACAAAAGATAATAGATAAGACCCTGCAGCTACCGTTTCGGCTTTCCAATAACTACCGTCGTATCGCATAATCTGATTAAGAATAGGAGTACCTGAATCGAAGTCTACATCAGTTAAACCAGCTAATGTTAAGCTAATAGTTTCCCAATCTAAAGCGGTAGCTCCAGACTGTAACGTAAGAGCTTGTCCTACTGTACCAGTAGTAGTCGGGAACGAGTATTGGCTATTAAGAGTTAAAACTCCAGTTACATCTAAAGTACCACCTAAAGAAAGGTCGTCTCCTGGTGTATTAGTTGTTATTAATCCTCCGCTAGTTCTATCCCAAAAATCTTCTGCAGTAATTTGTGAATCAACATACGCTTTAATACTTTCTGAAGTAGCTAGTGTCGTATCTGTAGCCGTACCCATAGTATCGTCGTCTAAAGTACCCACTAAAGTAATAGTAGAAGCTATATTTAATGATGTCGTAATAGATACCGCTGAGGGTAATCCTATAGTAAGAACGCTATCACCACTACCACCCGCTGAAGTTTCTATTTCACCAGCAGTACCAAGTATAGCAAAAGTTTCGCTATCTAAGTCTACTGAACCCGTTCCTGTATCTCCTGCAAAGTCTAAATCTGAGGCAGTAACTTGTGCGTCAACATAAGTCTTTACGGCTTGTTCTGTTGGAAGTGCAGTATCACTATCTCCCGCTAAAGTACCATCGGTAGAAAATTCATCTATTGTAGCTCCTGTAGTAAAAGTGATATAGCCTGTTTCAAAATCAACAGTATCACCTGCTACTTTAGTGGTAATTGTACCGCCACTTGTCCTATCCCAATAATCTTCTGCTAAGACTATAGCATCGACATAGGTTTTAACCGCATGTTCTGTCGGTAAAGCGGTATCACTATCGCCTGATAATGTGACGTCTGTAGAAAATTCAGTAATTATTTGTCCTAGATTAAGACTAAGACCACAAGACATATCAAATGCGTCAGAACCTTCTAACCAAGTAATGATACCGTCGTTATTATCTCCGTCAAAAGTAAGAGTATAATCTACTCCTACTGCTCCAATTCCAATAGTCATTCCGCCATCTGCTCTAACGCTATCGCCTGCAAAATTAGGTATTATGGTAGTGCCACTTCTATCCCATAAATCTTCGTCTACAATCTTCTCGTATACTTCTATAATAGCGTCGTTAACATTAGTAGCCACTATACTTGAATAACTAAATAGTATTTCAGTATCTAAAATATCAGAAGGAGTGTTAGTAGTAATAATACCAGCACTACTCCTATCCCAGAAATCTTCTCCTGAAATCTGCGCATCAACATAAGCCTTAATACTTTCGCTTGTAGCTAAAGTGGTATCTGTAACCGAAGCCATAGTATCGTCATTTAATACACCTACGATAGCTATTGTTGAGCCTATATTTAAAGAAGTAGTAATTGATACGGCTGAGGGTAAACCTATCTGAAGAACATTTCCGCCACTTCCCCCTGCAACGGTTTCTATTTCTCCTGCTGTACCAAGTATAGAGAAATTCTCTGAATCTAAATCAACAGAACCAGCTCCAGTATCTCCTACAAAGTCTAAGTCCTCTGCTGTTATTTGTGTGTCAACATAAGCCTTTATGCTTTCAGAGGTTGCTAATGTAGTATCGGTTGCTGAAGCAAAGGTATCGTCGTCTAGCGTGCCAACTATTGCTACAGTTGAAGCTATATTTAACGCAGTCGTAATAGCCACCAAACTACTTGTTACAACTAATTGGTCTACACCCCCCGCCTTCATATAAATTGTATCGTCGTCTGATGTTCTTTCGGTTTCTACCTTAGTGTCTCCGTCTGCGTCAGATATAAAATCTATGACCTGACCAAAATGTTGCCAAGTAGAACCATCAAACATATAAAATTCATTAATATCGTCTACGTATGCAGCCATACCTTCTGTAGCTGTAGTAAATATCCACCCTATACCAGTATCATATTCAGCTATATTATTAGTTTCCCCGTACCAAGAATCTCCAGAAGTAGGAGTTGCAGCTACTATATATCTATCTCCGTCTGTAGGAACTAATGGAGCAGAAGAATCATCTTTACTCAGAACAGCTGCTTGCCAAGATATACCTCCGCCACCGCCTGTAGCTAATACATTCCATTGTGCATTATAGTAAACATAAAAGGCATCTTCGTCTTTAACCCAAGTAATCATTCCTTGTAATGGCGTTGTAAAATCCCAGGCTACGTCACCCTCATTATACTGAGCTATATAATCGTCATAACCGTACCAATCTCCACTATCGCCTGTTATAACTAAATAACGGTCACCATCTGTTGGTCCAGAAGGAGGAGAAGTTTCAATTTTAGTATTTACAGGAGGCTGAAAATATCCAGATACTCCGCCTGCTCCACCTGGAACGTAAGTGCTATCTTTATAGTCTGAAGTAAAAACGTGATTATATATAAAATAGTTTTGTAGATTAGTAGTGGTGCTTGTATCCGTAATATAATAATTACCTTCGTATGCTGCATTACCTTGGTTTCTAATAGTAACGTAAATAGAAGTACCGTAACTACACCAAGCCCAATCTTCTTCTTGAAGCTGAGTAGCAGACATAGCAAGTCTAGCTATAACACTATCCCCAGGAATTAAGTAGTAACATTCTGCCGTAGTTACAGGTGTCTGAGAAGTAGATATTCTTATCCAATATTTAGTTTCGCCGTTAACTGCAGTCGTAGCCCAATCGGTAGGAGTAGTCCAAGATATTTTTCCGTCTGATTCAAAGTTAGAAGTATCGTCATCTAAATCATTTAAATCAGCTGTCATTGTAGTCCAACCATCACCAGATGCAGCGTTATAATATTCGACTACTAGATTATAATAAGACCCTCTAGTTGCCCACTCAAATTTAGCTGCAGAGAAAGTGGCTGCATCACCTAAATAAACGTAGTCATCTGAAGTATCCATCATTTCAAAAGCAACGCCTTCTTCAGTAGAAGCTTCAGTAGTATTATCGTTATAATAGCCACTGCCACTTTCAGCATCCCAAGTATATACAAAATCAAATGCAGTAGCTATTTCAGAATCAGCTTCCCCACGTGGCTCTAAAACTCTCGCATCAAAATAAACATGGCTATTAGTGTCATAGATATAAGTACTAGGAGAAAATTTCCAGATACTATAACCAGTTTCTGTTTTAACGTGTGACCACCCACCGTAAGTATCTAGACTATTTCCTAGAAGAACATTACGACGATATTCTCGGTCTAAAGATAAATCAGTATAAATCTGGGTTAATTCATTTATATCAAATTTACCTGAAGCTACCAAACCATATAACTCGATAACCATATCGTTAATCTCGTCTATGCGTGTGGAGTCGGGTAAGTTGGTATTGGTTTTATATATGGCTGCGCTAACGACTTGAGGTAGAATTCCACCAAATCCGAAAAATCCCATAAATAAGGTTGGCATAAATGCCTTTAGCCCTGTAAATATTCCAAAA
>Ga0307378_10011912_pt1 | contig 11167 bp, 7 predicted proteins | sample UN1MG_FD_202238 | JGI IMG/M metagenome (GOLD analysis project Ga0307378, IMG submission 202238) | Soil microbial communities from Risofladan, Vaasa, Finland - UN-1 | ecosystem: Environmental > Terrestrial > Soil > Coastal area > Acid sulfate soil | place: Finland: Risofladan, Vaasa | collected...
CCGCGCCGCTCTTCAAGTCAGGAACGCCGGCGCCGGACCACAGGCCGCGCCGGATGACATCCCCACCACACGTCAAGGAGACACCTCGTGAGCACACTTCGTGTCGCCATCGCAGGAATCCGCCGCGGGCAGCACTTCGCTGAAGCGCTGCGCTGGTGCCGACACACAGAGGTCACCGCTATCTGTGACATCGACTCGGCCCGGCTGGACGCGGTGCGCAGGCGTGACAGAAACTAGGGAAGGAACCGAATTGTGAAGCCAATACAGGAGTTGCTCGACACCCTTTACACCGGGGTCGACGCCGAACGTGTATGGCGGCGCACGGAAGCCATCTGGCGCTCTGACACGCGGATGACCTCCGCCGCCTGGCGCGAGACCGCCCACTACGTTGCCGGAGAACTGAAGAAGGACGGCGCCCAGGACGTCGAGATCATCGAATGCGTCGCCGACGGCGAGACCACTCTCTTCGGGAACCGCATGTGGCCCATCTGGGAGGCGCGAGAAGCCACCCTCGAAATCCTCGGGTCGACGCCGGAGGTCTACTCCTATCGCGACCACCCGCGCCGTCTGATGACCCACAGCGGCCCCACCCCCCCGGAGGGCATCCTCGCGGAGGTCGTCCAGATCGACAGCGGTCTCGACGAGAGCCACTACCGTGGCAAGGATGTCGAAGGGAAGATCGTCCTGACCCGCGCGCACGGTGGCGACGTCGCCCGCGTCGCCGCGAAGAAAGGCGCCATCGGCGTCATCTCCGACTTCATCGTCACCCGCGACTCCCACGATCTCCACTGGCTCCCCCCTCTGAAGCTCCGCGAGCTCGTCGCCGAGCCGCCCAACTGGGACGAGCGTTTCCAGTGGATGCAGGTCTGGAACGGGTTCGAAGACGGCCTCTTCGGCTTCACTCTGAACCGCATCGAAGCCGAGCGTCTCCGCGAGAGGATTCGAGGCGGCGAGCGCCTGCGCGTGCGCGCCCGCGTCGACAGCGAGTTCAAGAAGGGCACGACCCCGGCCGTGACCGCTGTCATCCCGGGCTCCTCTCGACCCCGCGAGGAGATCCTCGTTGTCTCGCACCTCTACGAACAGGGCGCCAACGACAATGCCTCGGGCTGCGCCGCTTCCCTCGAGGTCGCCTCCTGCCTCCTCGGCCTCATCCGCTCGGGACAGCTCCCCCCTCCGACGCGCACCGTCCGGCTCCTGTATGGCCTCGAATGCCAAGCCACCGCCTTCTATCTAACGAACAACACAGCCAAAATCGCCGACACCTTGGCCGGCCTCTGTCTCGACAACGTCGGGGACCTTAACTGGTACACCCAGTCACCCATGAACATCAACCTGAACCCGGATGACCGGCCCTCCTTCACGGACGCCCTCATGGAATGGCTGGCCCGCGAATGGCTCGAGACCCGAGATAAGGCCTACGACTGGTTCACCGTGAAGTACCAGGGTGGCACCGATAACTTCATCTCCGAAGAGTCCATCGGGATCCCTTGCATCTGGCTGGGCGACGCCAGTCGGCTCTGGCATACCAGCGCCGACACGATGGAGGCCGTCGACCGTCGCTCCCTCGTCCACGCCAGCATGCTCGGAACCGCTTACACCTACTTCTGCGCCGCGGCGGGAACGGCGGAGGCTTGTCTCGCGCTCGCCGTCAGTGAGGCATACGGGCAGCGCATCATCCTCGACTGCGCGGCCGCCTGGCGCGAACGCCTCCTGCAGACCACCCGTGGAAGCGCCAAGCTCCAGGCCGAGGCTGCCGAGGATCTATCCACCATCGGCCGGCGCGCGGTCGTACGCCTCGAAACCGTCCTACCCCTCGCCGCGACCTCCTCGCGCGATACTCTCCGCGGGGAGGTCGCCGCGGCGCAAAGGCGGCTCACAGGGCTTGCCTATGGCATGATCGCACCTGAAGATCGCACGAATTTCCTCAGAGAAGAACCGACTAAGGTGCCAAGATACGACTGCCGCGAGAGGCGAAGCGCCGCGTTACTGAGCACGGATTCCGGCACCGATCACGGGGGAACCTATGGTCAGTCGAAGCCTGAGTGTGACCTGAAGATGGACTCGCAGAGGCGTGAGAGAGCGCCCAACTCGAGGGGTCTGGACTACCGTCCTGACTGGGAAGAAGCACGCGAGCGCACAGCAAGATGGTGGCAGGGTGGGGACATAGGGCGTCCTGCCATGGTGGTCTACGCACCGCGTAACCCCCCGCTGGAACAGGTTCCGGAGGTCCGTCCACCCGCCGGCTGCGGGGCCAAGAACTACACGACGAGCAGCTTCGACTACCGGGTCAACTACGCACGCCGCTACTGCCTATCCACCCACTTCCTCGGGGAAGCGGTGCCGAACGTTTCGTCCGGCGATCTGGCGCCAAACTGCCTGGCTCTCTACCTCGGGTGCAAGGGGGTCGAGACTGCTGACACGGTGTGGTGCGAGCCGTTCCTTGATGAAACGGACAGCGGGGGCTTCGACTACGATCCTCGCAACTCCTACTGGGACTTCACGCTACGGGTCCTTCGAGCCGTCGCTCCGCAGGCGGCGGGGAAGTTCTTGCAGGCCTTCCCGGACTTCATCGAGGGGCTCGATACGCTTGCCGCCATGCGTGGCACGGAGCGCCTTCTCACGGATCTTGTCGAGGATCCGCAGTGGGTGCACGCGTCGCTCCGGCGGATCACCGACCTCTACTTTCGCTACTATGACCTCGTCTACGACCTCATTCGCGACGACATCGGGGGAAGTGTCTTCTGGACATGGGCGCCCGGGCGCGTCTCGAAGCTCCAGTGCGACTTCTCGGCCATGATCTCACCGTCTATGTTCAAGGAGTTCATGGTTCCGGTGCTCGAGGAGATGACCGAGCGGGTCTCACACTCGATCTACCATTGGGACGGGCCGGGTGCGGTCGTCCACCATGACTCACTTCTTGCTCTGCCGGACCTCGATATGATCCAATGGACGCCGGGCGCCGGGATTGAGCCGGACTGGCACGAGCGCTGGTGGCCGCTGCACCACAAGACCCTTGATGCAGGCAAGAAACTCATGATAGGCGGAGGAGGAAGGGAACAACTGCTGGCACTCAAGCGCGAGTTTGGCGCGAAGTCCAAAGGCATGCACCTGTCCCTGTGGGCCGAGACTGTCGGGGAGGCGGAGCGTATGATTCAGATGATGGAGTTCTAGGCCGACGGACGCATGTCTTCGGGCTGGATGTGCCTGTTACACAGCTTTGGGACACCTCTGACAGCCGTGTAGGCTTGTCTGCGAAACCCGGACATTCTACCATATAGGACTATTCGGCGACGCCTGCGGGTGCTGTTTCCTCTTGCCGAGGGTCTTTCCCCAGATCGGAAGCAGCTCCAAGGGTGGGTCAGTTTTCGACGCCGATTACCCCCCAAAGTGGGTCATTATTGCACGCCGACTAACACAGGGGCGCCTTGAGCGGGCCATCGCCGGGTGCGATAGGGAGGTCGAAACGCTCCTGGGCAAGCTCGCCCGAGAGGTCGTGTCCGACGAGGATTACCAGCTTCAGCGAGGGCGGCTCAGGGCGGACAAGGATGCCTGGCAGGAGCGCCTGGCCGAGATCGAGCCCCTGATAGCCGACGCGGAGCTATCGGCCCGGGCGGCGGACGCGGTAGCGGACACCCTCGGCGGCGTGAACTTCGAGGAACTCGACCTCCGGGAGCGACGATGGCTCCTTACCCAGCTCGACTTCACCATGACCCTTGCCTGCGAGGACTGGCGGGCGAAGTCCAGCCAGCGGCGGTACGAGATCACAATCCGTTGGGCCGGACAGGCGCTCCTGGGCGAGCAGGTTACTCGCGATTATGTAGGGAGCTCGAAGGAGGCCGGGACAATATCGCGAGTAGCCAGGTCCGACCCCGCCCACCGAATCAGCACATCATAGGTTCGCTCGGTGGACTTCTGGCCCCAGTTCTCGCAGGCCAGCTCCACCCTGAAGTCCAGTTGCCCCAGCAAGGACCGCCGCTCCTCGAGGCCGAGGTCGCAGACGCGTTCGCCAAGGCCCGCTAGGGTATCTGTCACCGTGTCTATCGCCCTGCCGGCCAGCTCCGCGTCCGCGACCATCGGTTCGATCTCCGCCAGCCGCTCCTGCCAGGCCTCCACGTCGGCGGCGATCTGCGGCCGCCGGCGCGCCACTTCGTCGCCGGTCAGATCGCCTGTCTCATACCCCAACACGAGACGGCCGAGCCTGGCCTCTGCATCGGCCACGGCCCGCGCGATTCGCTCCGCTTCCTCCCGCAGCTCGGGTAGCCGCAGCGCCCTCGTCTGGTCGGCATATCGCTGCACCGCCTCGGGGTGCGCCGCCAGTTCCTCCACCAGGCCCCAGGCCTCGGCCTCCAAAGGCTCGGCCGCCACGTATCTGCCCCGGCACGGTTTGTCCACGTTCGCCTTCTTCTTCGAGCAGACGTAGTACCGCACGCAGGGGGTGTCGCTGATCTGGTGGCCGACCATGGGCGAGCCACACTCGACGCAGAAGAGAAAGCCGTTCAGCAGGTGCGCGTGTCGCATCGGCCGTCGCGTCCGCTGCCTATGGTGCGCCCGCGCCTTCTGCGCCGCTCGCCACTGTCTCTCGGTGACGGCCGGCTCTGGTATCAGGTCCTCGCGGCAGAACCAGTCCTGCCCGGCCTCTGTCCACACCCGCCACCTGCCCATATACCGCGGGTCCTTCAGCATATCGGCCACATCGCCCGGGCACCACTGGCCGCCGGGCCGCGTGGTGAGAGCCCGGCGGTTCAACTCGGCCACCAACCCTCGGATGCTGAGGCCGCGCCGGGCGGCCGTCTCGAAGAGTACCCGCACCGTCGCCAGCTCCGACGCCACCGGCTCGAGGCGATTCGGTTTGCCCTTCCGCAGATCCCCCGGAATCCACCTGTAGCCGAACGGCTGCTGCCAGTACACGAAGTTACCTCGCTCCGCATAGGTGCGCCGGCCATTGTCGCACCGCTCCCGGATTCGCCGGGCCTCTTCCTCGGCCAGCAGGCCGGTCACAAAGTACAGCAGCTTGCCCCCGAACTCTTCCAGGTCGACCGGGCCGCGCTCCGTCTGAATGCTCACCTTGGCGCGCCGCAACTTCACGGCGATCTCTGCCGACACGTCGGCATTTCGCGCCAGCCGGTCCTGGTGGTATACGACCAGGTGCCCGAACCGGCCCGCCGTCGCGTCCTTCAGAAGTCGCTGCATCGCCGGCCGGTTGTCGAGTGAGTCCCTGGTCGCGCTCCTGCCGGCGTCCTGGTAGTGCTCCACCACCTCCCAGCCCTCTCGCTCGCAGATCGTCCGTGCTGTGTGCTCCTGCGCCTCCAGCGAGGCCGCGTCCGCCGTCGCCTGTCCGGGTGAGCTTACTCTCGTGTAGATCGCCGCTTTCATCGTTCACCGCTCCTTTTCTCGGGGCCGATCAGTAGGGCGAGCGGTGAGCTTCCCCGCCGACCGGCCCCGGTCGTATATCAAGCTGCCCAGGCTCGCCGCTGCCGCCCGCTTCGTCGGCAGGTTTGAGTGCAGATATCGCGCCGTCGTCGATATGTCCGCATGGCCGAGCAGCTCCTGCACCGTCCGAATGTCGGCCCCGCCCCGCAGTAGCTCGGTCGCGTATGTGTGCCGCAGGGAATGGCAGGTGATTCGCTGGCCGAATCGCCGCAGCGCGGGGAGAAGCGCCGCCGACAAGCAGGCATAGGCTATAGGTTGCCCGTCCGCTTCGTGGATAAGCAGGCGATCACAGCGCGCCTCGCCTCGATCGCCAAGGTAGGCTCGGACCGCCGCGACCGCCTCGGCACACAGGGGCACCGTCCGCTCCTGGTCGCCCTTGCCGTGCCGAACTCGGAGCAGGGCCGCTTCCAAGTCCACGTCGGAGGCCCGCAGCGCCGTCACCTCCCCCGCCCGCAGGCCGGCCGTCAGCATAATCGCCGCCGCCACCTTCGCCCAGGGCCGCTCGATCGACAGAACAAGCTCCCGCGCCTGCTCCTGGCTCAGGCAGTCCGGCGATCGCGTCGCCTTCTTCGGTAGCAGCAGGCCTGTACAGGGATTTCCCGCCACTCGCCCCACGGATTGCAGGTATCGGAAGAAGCTCGACAACGCCGACACCTTCCCCCGCACCGTGGAGGGCGCGCCCGTCAACCTCTGCGCCATGCGCGTCACCAAGTGGCGAGTGATCTTCTCCGGCTCCGGCAAGCCGCCTGTCTCGTCGCGCAGAAGCAGCGCCCATACAGCGAAGGCATACTCCGCGCTCTTGACCGTCGCCGGTGAGCATCGCCGCCACTCAAGATGCTGGATGAAGTCGCCGAAGGCGCGCCCGAACGCGGTCGACTCGTCGAGCGCCACATCCGGCATATCGTCGGGGATTCTCAGCCGCCGCCGCAGGTCCGCCCTCTGCCGGCGCGCTGTGGCCGCGTATGAACAGGGGACTGCCCGCTCCTTGCTCGACCACACGGGCCGGCGGGGGGTCCCATGCTGAGTGAGAATCCGCCACACCACCTGCGCCGATCGCTCTATCAGGGGCGCGATGGCCGGGGCCGAGAGCCCGGCCCCGTAGAGACCGCAGACGTGGCAGACGCAGCGATCGCCCTGGAATATCGGCTCCCACTTCAGGGGCCGCGATGCCCGCTTTCGCACCGCCAATGCCGTCGCCACTTCGCACCTCTCACAAGCAGCAGACCCCAACCGAGCGCAGCGCCTTGGTGAAGGACCGCGGGGTTAGGGTCTGCTCATGTGGTCTGAATGCGAAACGCTCCGCTCGATCCACGATCCTTCACCGCCTCTATTCTAGCCCCTTGGTCCCCCTACGTCAAGGGGCTTGTGTGCTGATTAGGCCCAAATGGCCGAGCCCGTAGAATGCCCTGAGAGCCGTCAGCCCTCCCCCAGGGTGGGTAGGTAGGGGGGAGCTGTAGCAGTGCCAGGGAGAGCCAAGGCGGAGCCTTGTGGGCCGCCGTAGGGGGCGGGGTGCTCCCGCCCCCGCGTGGGGCCAACCGGACAAGATTCCAGCACTGGAAAAATGTCCGGTTCTCGCGCCCGCGCCCGCGTGGGGCCGCCATGAGTTTTTTCAGTTCTGAAATTTCGCACACTGTCGCACCCGCGCCCGCGTGGGGCCGCCGACTGGCGATGCGCATCGCCAGCACGCCGCTCATATCGGCGACATGACTCACCAGGCGGTGGCCTTGATTCTGCAAAAGATTTCAGATCTGAAAAAACTTGCAGAATCCCACGCCTCCCGGGAAGTCAGCGTCAGCGCCGACTGGCGAAAATGGAAGAGCTTCCAGAATCGCCAGACCCCCCCCCGCCAGGTGGGGCCGCCCTGCCGCACAGCGCCTCGCCCCGCTCTGCGCCCCTGCCACCGCCGCCCCTGCCCGCACCCTTCACCCCACCGCGCCCCTTTGCCGAGGTTAGAACGAATCCTAGTGCGCCGTTTCATTCGAGATAGCCGATCGCCGCCAACTTCTCCCGCACCTGCGCCTCGTCGCTCCCCGCGCCCCGCGGCAGACAGGCCTCCACCAGGCGCCAGAGCTCCGCGTTCGTGGTGACGTTGCCGGGTATGCCCCTCGGCCAGCGCCCCCCAGGCGGCACCGCCCCGAACAGCACCTCGAGAATCTCCCGCTTCTGGAAAGCCGGCAGGCCGCTATGATGCCACACGCCGTCCTCGCCCATACCGTCCCCGTGGTCGGACACCACGATAGTCGCCAGGTCCTTCTCGGCCAGCACCTGCTCCCATAGCGGAGCGAGTGCCCCGTCTGCCGCCGTGCAATAGGCCCGATACCGCCGCCGCAGATAGTCGGCTACCGCGTCGCTCGCCTTCAGGCGTCCCGTCTCGGCGTCGACAAGACCGCGTATGCTTCCAGCAGACAGACTCTTGGATTTCTCCGGCGGTGACTCCCACGCCCCATACCATGCCTCCGGCAAGTAGGGTTCGTGGGGTTCCACAAAATGGACATAGGCGAACCACGGAAGGCCGGTCAGCAGACCGGCGCGCCAGGTATCAAGCTGGGGGAGGATCTGGGCGATAGGCCGCGGCGTCCATTTCCCGGTCGAATACGGAGCGACGTGGCCGAAGTCGCGGAACATCCATAGGCCGTCCCAGCACTTAAATACCGGCTGCCCCAGGAAGGCGGCCGTCGCATGGGTTCCGGCGAGTCGCCCCGCGATGGTCGGATGCCCCACCATGTTCGCGGGGCCGGCCATGAACGCGTCTTCTCTCCCATAGAGCATCGACCCCACGCTCGGCAGAGTCCATCCCTTCGGCGTCTGCACCCCCTCGAAGCGGTGTCCGTGGCCAAGGAAGTCGCACAGGTTCGGCATGATCTCAGGGGTTACATGGTCGGGTCGCAGCGCGTCCAAGCAGACGACCAGCAGACTCATAGCGGGGCCGAAGTTAGCGGGGCGAACCCGCGGAAGATTCGCCGGCGGAACACCCCGCCCTCGTATCGACAGCGGGTCGGGGGGAGTCACAGCCCGCATCGCTCGCCCCCTTCGGCCAGCCACCGATCGACCTGCGCGTCGAGGGCCGCATCGGGATCCTCGGGCTCTGGTGGGGGCCCAGGAGCGGCGCCGGCGAGCTCGACCCCCAAGGCCTTCGCCAGAAGGAGCACACAGCGCCACGGCCCCTGCTCGTCGCCAACCGTTGCGGTCCGCTCCGCCCACGCGCGCAACTGGTCCAGCAGCCCCTCGGGCTCACCCCGCTGCGCCCGCGGTATCGCCAGCCAGAGTCGGATCGCCAACCCGCCCTGCGCCAGGTCCTCGCGGCCTTTCCGCACGGCCTCCTCTTCGAGTATTCGCGCCACCGCCTCCAGCCGCGCATCGGGCCAGGGCCTCACGATCGTTCTCTTTTCAGTGGCGCGTTGCCCCGCAAGGCCGCCTGCACGGCATTGGCTACGGCCCGTTGGTTCTCCATCAGGAACTGGACGCCGGTCCGCGTGTCGATGGCCTGGATGGTAAGGTGGACCGTCACGGGAGCGCCGGCGCCGGCCGCCGCTACCTGGCTGAGCGGTGCGATGACCTCGGGCACCTCGCCCACGACCGCGAGCGTCGGCCGCGTGACGATCCCGCCAGCCGCAAACGTGGGGATCGCGTCCATCAGATCCAACGCCTCCCCGTAGGCCTCCACGCTCGGGCCTGCCGTACCACCGCCGCCGAGCGCGCCTGCCAGCGCGTTGAATATCCCCCCGAGAACCCCGCCCGCCTGGCCCGTCTTCTGCATCTGGTCGATACCGAAGAGCCAGTCCGCCACCATGTGCGCGATGAGTTGATTGAATGCCTGCTCGATGCCGGCAAAGAACTTCTCGAAGAAGCCCCCCGTGCGATTGAGCATCCCGTCGAAGGCGGCCACGAATGAATCGTGAATCCCGCGAACGACGTTCACCCAGTCATCCCCCACCTGTCGCCCGCTGTCATCCCAGGACTCCTCGAGCAGTTCGAGCTGCCCCTCGATCACGGCGCGCTCCTGCTTGATGGTCTCGCGCCGCGCCACCGAGGCCGTATCCCAGGCCTGCTGAAGTTCCCCGAGCCGCCGCTCGAGCGCGGCCCGCACGTCTTCTACCGATTCGGGTATCGGAGGGAGCATCCCCGACAAGTCCATCGGGGCCGCTTCGGGCTCGCGCCTCGAAATGCCAAGCTGTGCCTGTAGGCCGAGCTGCTCGTCAAGCAGTTCGTTCACTCGCCGAAGGGCATTCTCCCAGGGCACTGTCCCCGCGTAGCCGAGCCGGGTGAGCCGGTCCAGAGCGTTGGTAGCCTCGGCGATCCCGGCCTTCACGTCGTCGAGTCGCGTGTCGAATTGTGCCGACGCCAGGAGGGTCTCGCTCGCCGCCCGCGCCACGCCCCTGGCCAGGGTGAACAGCTCCTCGTTCGCCCCGACCAGGCGCGTCTTCAGCTCCGTCGCCCACTCCCACAGTGCCGGGTCCTTGGACTTCTGTGCGAGTCCACCCCACGTCTCGGCCGCTATCGTGAGCCATGCGATGTAATCGCGCAGGTCGCGCACCCGCTGCTCGTCATCGGCGTCGGCCGCGGCATAATCCACCTTGGCCTTCAGCAGCGCGCCATAGGCCTGCGAGAGTTCGAGGGCGGTCCTCTTCTCTGTGGGAACCCCCGGCGTCGGCTTGCCGTCGCCAGCTCCCGCTCCCACACCGCCAGCCGCAGCGGCCTGCGCCAGGCCCTGGTAATACCTGACCTGCTTCAGCAGTGTCGCGGCGAGCTCTTTGTCGCCAGCATCCACGGCCCGCTGCCAGGCCTCTGCCGCTGACCTCTCCATTTCGAGCAGGTTCAGTAGCCTGGTGTCGCCGGCGATGCTTGCCCCGAGGGCTGTCACTCGCCCCTCGCGCGACTTCAGGTAGTAACGCTCCCAGGCCTTCGCCGCCGCATAGAGGCCAACAGCCAGCAGGGCAAGCGGCCCGCCGACGCGCGCCACGCTCCCGAGCGCGCCGCCGAACCTCCCCAACCATCCCACGGCTCCCCCTCCGACCGTGGCAGCATTCAGCGTCGTCTGAGCCACCGCCGCCGCCGCCGCCTTAACGGTCCAAGCCACATAGAGTGCGGCGAGCGCCGGCAGGGCGATAAGCAGGGGGCCGAGCGCCAGCATAAGCCCGGCGACGGCCGCGGCACTCAGGGCCAGCCCTCGAGTAAGACTGGGGTGCTCCTTCACCCAGGCGGCCACGCCCTTGGCGATCCGTCCGACCAGATCCACAAGGGGCCGAAGGGCCGGCAACAGGTGCTGCCCTATGCCGATGGCGGCCGCGCTCATCTGGTTCTTCATCAGGCCGAACTGGTAGTTGAAGCCCTCTGCCTGGCGCTCGAGGGCCGCCTGCGTGGCGCCCGCTGCCTTGGCCTGCAACGCCAACTCCTGCCGGTAGGGCGCTCCCTCTTCGCGCGTCAAGCTCATGGCCGCTTTCAAGGACCGTTGCTCCAGCCCTATCGCGGCGAGCAGCTCCGGGCTGTTACCTGTCACCTCGTTCAGAATCTCGACCGCGCCGGCCAATCCCTTCGTCTGGATGATCTGAAGGGCCGACTCGTCGGTCACTTTCGCGAGGGCTTCGGCGAGCTCCTTCGGCGGATTGAGGAAGGTGACCATGATTCGGTTGAGCGATGTCATGGTCTGCGCCGCGGGTATGCCGGCCTTCGTCATGGTGGCGATCGCCGCTCCGACCTCTTCCAGGGGGACGCCCACCGCCGCGGCCGAAGCCAGCAC
>Ga0307378_10011913_pt1 | contig 11166 bp, 7 predicted proteins | sample UN1MG_FD_202238 | JGI IMG/M metagenome (GOLD analysis project Ga0307378, IMG submission 202238) | Soil microbial communities from Risofladan, Vaasa, Finland - UN-1 | ecosystem: Environmental > Terrestrial > Soil > Coastal area > Acid sulfate soil | place: Finland: Risofladan, Vaasa | collected...
CGCTGCTGGATGGTGCTATAAAATACGATAAGCTGCTCAAGCGTTGCAAGAAGCTCGAAATGGAGGCTGTGGCGGTTACGGACCACGGCAATATGTTCGGGGCCGTCGAGTTTTATACAAAGGCTCTTGCCGCTCACATCAAGCCGGTGCTCGGCATCGAGGCTTATATTGCGCCTGGCAGCCGTTTAGACAGGACGAAAACCAGCATCTCCGATGCGGCGTACCATCTGATTCTTCTGGCACAAAACAATGCCGGCTATCATAATCTGCTAAAATTGACAAGCGCCGGTTATCTTGAGGGTTTTTACTATCGCCCGAGAATCGATAAGGAAATCTTAGCGGAGTTTAACGAAGGCCTTATTTGCACCTCGGCATGTATAAAAGGCCAGGTTGCGGCTGATATTGCCCACGGCGATGAAAAAGCGGCACGCCTTACGGCGGAAAGTTATCTCAAGATCTTCGGGCCCGACAGGTTCTTTATCGAGATACAGAATCATGAAGGTGACGACCCGAATATCCGAGAAGGATTGATTGACCTGGCGAAGAAGATGGGCCTTGGCCTGGTGGCGACGAACGATGTGCATTTTCTGGAACAGGACGATCATGAGGCCCACAATTGCCTCTGTGCCATAAGCACCGGCAAGAAGTTCGATGACCCCGACAGAATGATTTATCCATCCGACATTTATTTTAAGAGTCCCGGCGAAATGCGCAAGCTTTTTGCCAAGACGGCGGAGGCTTGTGACAATACACTGGCAATTGCCGAGCGCTGCAATGTCGAGCTTGATTTGAAAACGCGTCACGCGCCACGTTTTGAGCCTCCGAATGATTTGACGCCGGAGCGATACCTTAACGACTTATGCTACGAAGGTGCCAAAGAGCGCTACGGCGAGATTACCGACGAGATACAGGCCAGGCTCGACAGGGAGCTGAACGTCATCGAATCGAAAGGCTTCTCCAGCTACTTTTTAATCGTCTGGGATTTCTGCAGGTATGCTCATGATAACAAGATTCCCATCGGCGCAAGGGGCAGCGGCGTCGGGACGCTGGTCGGATACTGCCTCGGCTTGTGCGACGTCGATCCGATTCGCTACGATCTGCTCTTCGAGCGGTTCATGGACCCTCATCGTAACGAAATGCCCGATATCGACATCGATATCTGTCAGGCTCACCGGGCAATGATTATCGATTACGTCCGGCAGAAATACGGGCACGTCGCACAGATCATCACGTTCGGAACGATGAAGGCCCGCGCGGTTATTCGTGACGTCTGCAGGGTGCTCGGTGTGCCGTTGGTTGAAGCCGACAGACTGGCGAAACTTGTGCCGTTCTCTCTTGATATGACGCTTGAAAAGGCGCTGAATACCGAGCCCGAGCTGAAACAGGCTTACGATCAGAGCGAACAAACGAGGAAGGTCATCGACATCGGCCAGAAGCTCGAAGGTCTTGCACGTCACGCGTCCGTGCACGCTGCCGGCGTTGTCATTGCCGATGAGCCGCTGACTAATTTCGTGCCCTTGTATAAAGCGTCGAGTTCCGATGACATTGTGACCCAGTTCGAAGGGCCGATGGTCGAGAAGGTCGGCCTTCTGAAGATGGACTTTCTGGGCTTAAAGACTCTCAGTGTTCTGGAGCGGGCCTGCCAACTGGTCAAGGAAGTCCAGGGGATAGAAATCGACCTTGAAAAACTCGATATTACCGATGCGAAGGTTTTCGAGCTGTTCTCGGCGGGCAAAACCAAAGGAGTTTTCCAGTTCGAGTCCGGCGGCATGCAGAACCTGCTGATGAAGATGAAGCCCGACCGGATCGAAGATTTGATCGCCGCCAACGCGCTCTATCGCCCGGGGCCGATGATCCTGATTCCGGATTACATCGACCGCAAGCACGGTGCCAAGTGGAGCCTGCCGCACCCGATTCTCACCGAGGTCCTCGATGAGACTTACGGCATTATGATCTACCAGGAGCAGGTGATGCGGATCTGTAATCGTCTGGGTGACATACCGCTGCGGGAGGCTTACGCTCTTATCAAGGCGATAAGCAAAAAGAAAGCCAAGACCATCGCAAAGGAGCGGGAACGATTCATCGCCGGTTGCGTCGATAAAGGCCTGAGCACGGAGCAGGCCGAGCAGATTTTCGAGCTGATCGAGCGGTTTGCCGGCTACGGTTTCAACAAGAGCCATTCGACACGCTATGCCTTTATCGCGTACCAGACCGCTTATATGAAAGCCCTCTGGCCTGTCGAATTTATGGCTGCTCTTTTGACCTACGAAATGGACAATACCGAGAAGATTGTCGATTATATCGCCGAGTGCGGTCAGATGGACATCAAGGTATTGGCTCCCGATATTAACGAGAGCGGAGTTGATTTCACGCCGCTCTATGAGCAGCATGAAGATGAGCAAAAGAATGCGGGTGTCATTCGTTTCGGGCTGGCCGCCGTCAAGGGCGTAGGTGAAAAGGCGGTCGAGCAGATTATCGCCGCTCGAAAAGAAGTCGGCAGATTCAGGAGCCTGTTCCATTTCTGCGAGAATGTGGATTTAAGAGCCGCCAATAAACAGGTTCTTGAGGCTCTTATCAAGGCCGGCGCCTTTGACAAGCTCGGCGGTGGCCGGGCGCAGATGATGGCCGGCCTCGAAAGGGCAATGGAGAGCGGGGCGGGCCTGCAGGCGGACAAACAAGCCGGGCAAATGAATTTCTTCGGCCAGATGGCGGGAGGAAACGATTATTCGAAAGACCATAAACAACTGCCGGAGGTCGCGCCCTGGCCAGAGCCGAAAATGCTGGCTTACGAAAAGGAAGTTCTCGGATTCTATGTCACCAGCAATCCGCTCAGCCATCATGCCGAGACGATAAATGTTTATTCCACGCACAACAGCTCGCAGTTAGCCGAGGCCAACGGCGAAAAGCAAATCGTTATCGGCGGGATGATAACGAAGATAAGATTCAACCTGACAAAGACGGGTCGAAACGCCGGCTCGAAAATGGCAGTATTCACACTTGAGGATTTGCAGGGGCAGGTCGAAGTGGTGATGTTCCCCGATGTGCTGAATGAGTACGGCGATGTTATGGCGCAGGACGCTATCGTTTTTGTAAAGGGCAAGCTCGATTACAGAAGGGAACGGCCCAACATTCTGGCTTCCGAGTTGATACGCCTTGAAGATGTCAGGGAGAAACTGGCCGCCAAAGTCAATATAGGACTGAATGCCAGGGAGGTCACCAAGGAAAAGGTGGCGATGATAAAGAGCATCTGTCAGCATCACAGAGGCAAAAGCCCCGTTTTCGTCGCCGTACGAACTTCCAAAGGCAAAGTCTACGCCGCGGCCGACAAGGAGCTGAGCGTCAATCCCGACCTGGACTTCTGCCGGAAGATGCGCCAATTGGTAGGCGAAGAAAACTTCCAATTAGCGAAATGAAATTAGCAAAGAATACAAAAGTCTAATCAAAGGTTCGATGTATGCCAGTTGACCAAGAGACTATTTCTCGAAGATTGGATGAGCTTATACAATTGGCAAAGTCAAGAAACCAAGGCTGTATAGATGAGGCTATAAGTGGCACGATCAGTATTTTAGAAAGTATATATGGTGTCACTAGCGAGAAAACGAAATCATATATACAACTTTATCGAGATTATGCACGTAATTTGATGAAGGGTCGTAGTGTGGCTGGGGACAGAATGCGTCCTGCTACTTTTGGTGTTTTGAAGTCCATCAAATCTGAAGTAAAGGCAGGTTTGGTGGGAGACCTGAAACATAAAGCGCAAGGAAGAGTATTAGATGATTTTGTCACTTTAGCAAGAGAATCACTTGACGAGAGTAAGAATGTTGCGGCTGTGCTTATTTGTGCAGTTCTTGAAGATGCCCTTAAGCGTTTTGCTTTACAGAATAGTCTTGATGTTGCCGAAGCAGATATGGCACAAGTGATAAATGCTCTCAAGAGCAAGAGAGTACTCAAAGATCCGCAGGCTTCCATTATCCAGGGGTATGTGAAGCTTAGGAACAAAGCGTTTCATGCACAGTGGGACAAAATTGAAAAAGAAAGTGTCAATAGTGCAATAGGATTTACAGAGCAATTCCTGATAAAGAATTTTGCATAGGTGAGGGAGTATGTGAACTCATGGGAAACGAAGTATTTTTCTGGACACAGATTGGGTCTGTAATCGTCTATGTGATAACATTATTTACGGTGTATAGAATACTTGTTGCATCGAAAGATGCAGCAATTCAAGAAAAGGATGCAACCATAGAGAATTTGAAGACACAGTTGGAAGAGGCAAAAGGAAGGACGCCGGACATACTAATTACTCAATTGAGGGATCGAACTTGTGCCTTAACTGAAGAGATCGAAAGACTGAGAGGTGAGAAATCCGACGAAAAGGAAAGAATAACCGAGCTTGAAACGGAGAGGGATGCCTTGTCTAAGCTAATCCTGCGTAGCCATAGGTTAATCGTGATTAGAGAAGCTCTCGATAATCCGAGGTACGAGATCTACAGAGAATTTGTAACAAGTATCTATGGGGATGCTGCCAAGGCAAGCAGAGCTATTCACGACTTCGAGTTACTTGACAAACTGGTTACCCAGAGCGGAAAGAAGCTTGAGACGACCAAGTCCATTTGCGAGATTCGCAAAGAAGACCCCAACTTTATCCAAGCTAGCTGCTGGGCGGATGGGATGTGGGCAGTCTATAATGGAGAAGTCAAGGTAGAAATGAATCTGTGGGAGAAACTGAGCGATTTTCACAGAGATATACGAAATGAGGTCGGGGAAATGTCTGAGAACACAGACGAAATTCTCATCAGGCAGGATCTAAGGAAAGTTGATGTGCAGTGATATTACTGGCGTGAAAAATATAGCGAGGACATTGTTCTTGACGATGTGTTAAGATGAGATGATAACAGCTTCAGTTGCTCGTAGCAATTGGGATTATTTACGCTCAATATATCTCGCCTGGATTATGTTTACTGAGCAAGAAAAAGAATTACTGAAGCAGCGATTAGTCGGCTCTCTGAAGGTGGAAAGAGAGGTGTGTCGGATTGTCGTTTTTGGGTCTTTTGTTAATTCGGACAATCCGCATGATATGGATGTCGCCGTATTTCAGGATAGCGATGAGAAATACCTTCCGCTGGCGATGAAATATCGCAAAAAAACTCGTGATATTGCCCGCATAATACCTATGGATATCCTGCCCTTGAAAGCCGGCGTACAAGGTGAGATTATCATGGACGAAATTGAACGCGGCGTGGTTATATATGAAAGATAGCTAATCCGAACAAAGTTCATCAGGCCATTATATTTTTCTTGCGGCGATGGTGTAGATTGGTCTTTGGTCTTTGATGTATTTTCGTTCGAAATTTGTGCCTACCCATTCTCCTGATTCTGCTCCGGCGGGTTTGACAAAATCGAATTCCTCGAGCGCGTCACTCCGGGCGGCTAAAACCATCTTTATCTGCTCGAAGTAATCGGCGTGGTCGGTGGCGATTCGTAGTTGTCCGGCGGTCTTCAGGCAGCGGATCAGATGCTCCAGGTTGGCGGGGCAGATGAAGCGTCTTTTGTTGTGACGTTTTTTGGGCCAGGGGTCGGGGAAGTAGATGTGGAAACAATCGACCGAGCCGTCCGGCACCGAATCGGCCAGGAACTTCGCGGCATCGGTGCGAATTATCCGTACGTTCGTCAGGCCCCACCGGCCGATTCGATCGACGGCGTGACGATAGTACTTGCGGGCCCATTCGATACCGAGGAAGTTGTCACCGGGCTGGGCCGCTGCCTGACCAAACAGGAAGGTTCCTTTGCCGGCGCCGATCTCGATATGAACCGGGCCGGGACGTCCGAAAATGCGGACAAAATCAATTTTGCCGTCCATATCTTCGGCTTTTAGCGAAATTCCAGGATAGTCCTGTAAGATTCGGGCCATTAGTTAAATCCGTTCTAAACAACACATATCAAAATAGTAACGAGCATCGGCGGACGCCATTATACCTGAAAACGGGCGTTTTAGCGAAGTTTGAAACTTTTTTTCAGTCTTATTGCTATTAAAGTGCATGCCGGGACTGTTCGATAAGAAGCTGTGAACTCAATTGTTGGCTGATGCGTATTCATTATAGGACAGAATCGCAGAAGCCAGGAAAGGAAGTCTGAAAATGATTCTACAACTGGTTAGGTCACGCCGGAAGCAAATCCTCATCGATATCGATACGCAAAAAGACTTTCTATTAGCAGGGGGCAAAGCATGTATAAGGAACCACAGGAGAGTTCTGGCGCATATTCGCAGGATGATGGCCTGGGCGAGGTTTCAGCATGTCCCTATCATCTCCACTGCCGAGGTTTATCCCGACAACAACGGCGAAAGTACCGTCGGTTACTGCATTGACGGTACGGATGGCCAAAAAAAGATACGCTACACGCTCGTTAAAGACCGGGTAAGTTTTGCGGCGGACGGCAACACGGATTTGCCGAGGGATATGCTCCGGCGGCACAAGCAGGTCATTCTGCACAAACGCTGCGTCGATCCGTTTGATGAGCCACGTATTGACAGGCTCCTGAGCGAGGTGCGCGCCAGTGAGTTCATCCTGGTCGGAGCCAGCCTCGAAGGCGCCGTTAAAATGACGGCACTGGGATTGCTGCAGAGAGGCAAGAAAGTGACCATCATAATCGATGCAGTGGGTACACATAACAATAAAGATGCAAAGCTGGCGCTTCGCAAGATGGAGACAAAGGGAGCGAAGCTGGTCGAGACAAAGAAGTTTGCCGGGACGTCCCATCTAAAGCAGGTTGGTGTATGCCATTGTGAGAGCTGCCAGGGCCTTGCGCGGAAGGCGTCAGCCAATAACGGTGAGAAAAATTAGCATCTGAACTTTTTGCGTGTGCAACTTCAGGCTTATTCGGACCCCTGTCTCAGGGGTCTTTTTTTTTATATCAATTCAACGATACCTACCATGTTGAATATTCTCAACTTGACTGGGTTTTGGATTGTCATGCTGAATCCTTCGACTCCGCTCAGGACATGCTGCGTGAAGCATCTGGGATTAGAATAGGATTTATACCAAGTTGTTGGTGTGAGATTCTTCGCTGCGCTCAGAATGACAAGTTTCATATATTCTTATCGAAAATACACTTACATAAAAGTCAGTCAAGTTGTAAATATCATAAATTGCTCACGACCGGATTTTTGGCATTTCTCAGCGCGAATTTCCCGGCGGGCTTTTCTTTTCTCCGGCGTTTTTCATCATTGACATTGTCGATTAGGCGTAATATTTAATGAGATACTTCAAGTAATTTATGTAAGGAACTCAAACTGACCGATTCGCGCTGTCATCCCTGCGAAAGCAGGGATCCAGGAACGTAACGGTTTAAGTGGATTCCCGCTTTCGCGGGAATGACAGATTGTGTTATGTTATTATTATTGAATGATTTGCTGTAGCATTCGACTTGAAAACGGTCAGTTTGAGTAATTTATGTAAGGAAATTATTATGAGAAGATACATCGCATTTCGATTTTCAAAACGACACAAGCCCGTAATTATCCCGCCGAAGCATTGCAGTTACCCGGTCATTGTTGTGCTGTTGATGATGGCTATCTGTACGGCCTCGGCGGACAATGCGGGCGCCGAAGGACCTCCGGTTCAGGTTAACGGCGTATTTCCGAATCTGACCGTGATGGCAAAAGGAGTTGGCAGCGACTCGGAGGCCGGCATCGGCGCGCTGATTCCCTGGGCCGAGAAGCTGTGGGCCGTAGGATACGTGGCGCACATCCGCGGCGAAGGGCTCGGGCTCTATGAAATCAGCGACGATATGACGATGCGGCGTCACCCGGCCGCGGTAACGGGGACCTTTGCCAACCGGATGGCGCACTGGCCGTCCGGCCAGGCGTTCATAGGGCCGCACGCGATTGACGCCGAAGGCCACGTTAGAACGATCGAGTCGCTCAAGAAATACCGCCTGACCGCGACAGTGTCACACCTGACAGACCCGAATAACAAGGTATATTTCCTCGGCATGGAAGGGCGGTTCTGGGAAGTGGATGTGCGGACCCTCGAATCGAAGCTGCTGTTCAATCTCGTCAAGGAGCTCGAAATAAAGAATGCCAAGGCACATTTCAAAGGCGCCTACAGCGCACAGGGCCGCGTCGTCGTGGCGAACAATACTTACGACCAGATGGAATTCCTGGGCCAGAGAGACGCCGGACGGCTGGCCGAATGGGACGGCAAAAAGTGGACCATCATCGAGCGCAATCCCTTCGTCGGCGTCGGCGGAAGCGCCTCGGGCGATTCCTATGGCGGTAATACCATCTACGCGACCGGCTGGACAAAATCGTCCGTCGTGCTTCGCGCGCTCGTTAAGGGCAAGTGGCAGCGCTACCTGCTGCCCAAGGCCAGCGGCACCTGGGACCACGCCTGGAACACCGAATGGATGCGGATACGTCACGCGGTTACCGAACGTTTGCTGATGGACGTTCACGGCATGTTTTACGAGCTGCCGGCATTTTCTTACGAGGGCAGGATTTGGGGCATCCGTCCGATTTGCAGCCATCTTCGCGTCGTTCCCGATTTCTGCCACTGGCGCGGATTGTTCGTAATGGCCAGCGATCAGATCGACCACGACGAGGGCCAGCCTCAGTCGGGCCTGTGGTTCGGCAATATCGACGAACTCTGGTCGATGGGCAAGCCCGCCGGCTGGGGTGGGCCCTGGTGGAAAACGCCCGTAAAGGCCGGAACGGTTTCGGACCCGTTCCTGATGACGGGCTTCGATAAGAAGGTGGTGCATCTTGCTCACGAATCAAACCGAGAAGTGTCGTTCACGGTTGAGGTTGACTTTTTGGGTAATGGGACATGGAAGCCATACGCATCCTTTAGCGTGCCTGCCAAAGGCTACGTGCATCACGAATTTCCGGATGGCTTTTCCGCCCATTGGGTACGGGTCAGCGTCGATCAGGACTGCACTGCGACGGCGTACTTTATGTACAATTAGCGCAAAGGCGATTTTGCCGTTTTAGAATTCTTCGCCGAATCTTGAAAAAACGGTTGACTCCGGGTATCAGGATGTGTTATTGAAAGATCGCCGGAAGGGTGCGTTTTTAATCTGTGTTTCAGATAAAAGATTTAACGATGTGGGATTATATAGGAGTAAGCGATATGAAGCACGCACTGCAAAAACTAAGGGTCGTTGTAATCGGCGCTGCGATTTTGCTTTTTGCCATGGCGTCAAGACCTGTCCATGCACAGGATTTGGCGGCCTTCGAAAAGCGGATGACGGAATTCACGCTGGACAATGGGCTGAAATTCCTGATCCTCGAACGGCACGAGGCGCCGGTCGTTTCGTTCCATATCCACGCCGACGTCGGTGCTGTCGATGAGGTCAAGGGAATCACCGGCCTGGCTCATCTGTTCGAGCATCTGGCGTTCAAGGGAACCAAAACCATCGGCACAAAGAATTACGACGCCGAAGCCAAAGCCATGGCCCGGATGGACGAGCTGTTTGATGTCATCAAGGCCGAGCGAAGAAAACCAGAACCCGACCAGGCGCATCTGGAGCAGTTACAGAAGCAGTTCGAAGCGGCCCAGGCCGAGGCACAGAAACACATCGAGAACGATGAGTACGAGGATGTATATCAAAAAGAAGGATGCTCGTTTTTCAATGCCTATACCGGACAGGACTACACCTGTTATATTGTCAGTCTGCCCAGCAACAAAATCGAACTGTGGATGTCTCTGGAATCGGACCGTTTTGCCAATCCCGTGCTGCGCGAATTCTACAAGGAAAAAAACGTTGTTATGGAAGAGCGGCGAATGATGGAAAACAATCCGCGCGGGCGTTTGAATGAAGAATTCCAGGCCATCGCGTATCTTGCGCATCCATACGGCGAATCGGTCATTGGCCACATGAGCGATCTTCAGACCCTTACCCGCTCCGAAGCAGAGTCATTTTTCAAAAAATATTATTGCCCCAGCAATCTGACAATTGCCATGGCCGGTGATGTCGATCCTGAGGAAATAAAGAAACTGGCACGGAAATATTTCGGAGACATTCCGAGCGGTCCGAAGCCTGAACCGGTCGAGACTATAGAACCGCCCCAGCGCGGCGAACGCCGGGTCGTGATTGAAGATCCGGCGCAGCCCGGAATCATGATCGGTTACCATAAACCAGGTATCAATCATCCTGACAACGCCGTATACGGGGCGATTGCCCAAATCATAGGCACGGGTCGAACCTCACGGCTGCACAAGTCCCTGATAAAAGAAAAGAAGATTGCTGTGAGTGCTTATGCCTCGGGCGGATGGAGTAAATTTCCGGGTCTGTTCACCTTCTCGGCAATGCCGGCCAAAGGCCACACGGGCCAGGAGTGCGAACAGGCCATCTACGCTGAGATCGAAAAACTGAAAACCGAGATGGTTTCGCCCGAAGAATTGAAAAAGGCCAAAACACGTGTCCGTGCCGGACTTATCCGCGAACTGGATTCCAATTTTGCGCTGGCGATGGAGTTGGCCTTTTATGATGTCATGACCGGCGACTGGCATAATCTGTTCAGGGAACTTGATAAAATCGAGCGGGTCACTCCCGAGGATATTCAGCGCGTCGCCAAAGAATGTTTCACGAGCAAAAATCGATCGGTCGGTATCATCAAAACGACACCAATCGAGAACTGACCTTGTTAGGAGAAACAAGATGAGCAGTAACAGATTGTCTACAATTACGCTTATAGTCATTCCGGTTATCTTATTGTCTCTCGCGGGTGTGGGCTGCTCGCAGAAGTATGCCCAGGCTCCCGCCCGGCGGGACACTCCGAGTTACAAAGAGCTGACCTATGCCAGGCTGGGCGACATCAGTATTCCGGACATCAAGCGCGTGACGCTGGCCAACGGCATGCAGTTGTTTCTGCTGGAGGACCATGAGCTGCCGCTGATCAGAATGTCCGCCATGATTCGGACCGGTGCGGTTTACGAGCCCGACGACAAGATTGGCCTGGCGGACATTACCGGAACCGTTATGCGCACAGGCGGGACCACCGGCATGACCGGCGACGAAATCGATGAGCAGCTCGAGCAGATAGCCGCAACGGTCGAGACGAGCATCGGGCAGAATTCCGGCTCGGCGTCCGTTTCCGTATTGAAAGAGGACATCGATACGGGATTGGCTGTTCTGGCGGATGTCTTGATGAATCCAGCTTTTCGCGAA
>Ga0307378_10011915_pt1 | contig 11166 bp, 7 predicted proteins | sample UN1MG_FD_202238 | JGI IMG/M metagenome (GOLD analysis project Ga0307378, IMG submission 202238) | Soil microbial communities from Risofladan, Vaasa, Finland - UN-1 | ecosystem: Environmental > Terrestrial > Soil > Coastal area > Acid sulfate soil | place: Finland: Risofladan, Vaasa | collected...
GGCTGGTACCATCATAATGTGTTGTCGCTTATTGCCACATGGTTCCTGGCATGCGAGATGCGTCGGGGGAAAAAAATACACTCCCGCCGTAACGGTCCCTCTAATTCATACGCTCTTGAGATTACTTCTACGGCAAGCTTGCGACTGCGAACATCCCGACTGGGAGATCCGGTCTGCGCAGCGGAAAAGCCGCCGCAAGGAACTCGCTCGCTTCTATCATTACAAGAAACATAACCTATTGGCTCCATTGAGACTTAAGCAGAGAAGATGATGTCGGACAGTACAGCTAGTTATCTAGTTATAATACGTCAATATATCCAAGACCAGGAACAACACCAACAAAACGAGGATCAGGACGAACTTAACGTCACATAACGGCCCCTTTTAGGGGCCTTCCTCATACCACCGGCTCTGCCGGTGGTCGATGATTATGGACATTTGCCCGAAAATACGTATAATTACTTATATGGAAAATTGCGAAATCAAGCAAATCGCGGCTTATCTGAAAGACTTGGAAGAAGGACTTGAAAGGAGGTTCTATGGCTAAAATAGCTCTGACCATGGTTTTCGCGTCCTTGTGCGTTAGTTTGCTCTGCGGCTGCGCCTACCTTGAGGACCGGACGCGCGATGCTGGCGACATGATTACGATTGCCGGCGAATTCCCGATGATAGGTGCTGCCGCGTGGATCGGGATGTGGGGCGCCACGATGTCAGGGGGTGAGGGACATGGGTTTGGCCTCCGCTCTGGGGCTGTCGGTGTTTATGAGTTTAGCGAGTGGGGCTTTATTTTGGTCGGTTTGAAGGAACTGGAACCGTCGGAGGCTGATCGTGCTCGTGTCAAAGGGTATCAGGGAGGGTTCGGTCTTGACGAACATTGTGGAGGAGGTCTCAGAGGCGGCTGGTTCAACCTCGGACAAGTCGAAGTGGTCGCCGGGGTCGGACCCGCTGTGCGAGCCGGCGTGAACATCTTTGAGATCGCCGACTTTATCCTGGGGTGGGCCTCCACCGACATCTGCAATGATGATGTGGCGAGCCGTCGGAAATCTATGTCTGCGAAGTGACATCTATCTGTATCGATTGATCACCGTCACGCGTAGGCCCGCTCGTCGGCTGATTCATGGTCGCCGGGTAAGATTCGGCCGAGCGAAGGAAGGTGTCTATAGCGGTATGGGCCCTCTGCTGAGGCGGTATGCTCGATACTATTCCTCACTATGCGTGCGATGGCTCAGGAACCATTCGTAGAGCTTCGGATTGTTGTACGTCACGGTCCAGGAATCGTGTTCCGCCTCCGGATAGACGGTCAGTTGCACGTCTCCGCCGGCCCGCTTGAGCGAGTCGACCATTTCCGTCGATTCCTGCAGGGCCACGACGGGATCTCTCGCCCCGTGGAAGGCCCAGACGGGGACAGTCTTGAGTCTGTAGGCGAGGTCCCAGTCCCCGCCGCCGCAGATCGGGGCGATCGCAGCGAATCGCTCCGGGTGCCGGCAGGCCAGGGCCCACGTCCCGAACCCACCCATGCTCACACCTGTCAGATAGACTTGCTCCGGGTCCACCGCATACTTCGATTGGACCTCGTCCAGCAGCGAGGTCAGGGCGTCAATCTTCTCCGTCCACCAGTAGCCACCCGGACACTGCGGCGAGATGATGATGAACGGGAAATCCTGGCCCTGCTCAATCAGTTTGGGCAGGGCGTTTTTTTTGACCCGGTTGATATTGTTGCCCCACTCGGCGCCACCGTGTAGAAACATCAGCAAAGGCCACTTCTGCTCTGTCTGTTCGTCGTACCCCTTGGGCAGATACAGCAGGTATTCCAGCTTCCGATTCTTCTGATCGCGAAAACCCTTGGGCAGGTACCGCAGGTATTTCAGCCCGACTACGTTGGGGATCCGCTTCCTAAACACCTGTTCGCTTTGCCCCCCGTTTGTCGATTTCCTCTCCGCCGACATGCTCCGCCCCGGGGTGCACCCGACACCCGTTGTCGCCAACGCCAGACACACCAGCACGAAGGTTCTCATACCCGTCGATCTCCGACACGCGCGAGCTTATCATCTTACCCGACATTTCCCATATGACCTTCCAGGCAACAGCGCCGGACTCCTGACTCCCAATATACCACCGCCCTCTGCGGAATTCAAGCTTAGGAATGCCTGTCCCTCCGAAAAACTCTATCCTGACGGGAAGTTGAAGCAATGACTAATGAAGTTTCTTATTTGCTGACCATACCAACTGCACCGAGTGGATTGTCAAAAGCCTTTTTGCACAACAGGCTGTGAGATACGCTGTTAATACAGAAAAGGGCCGATTGAAGGATTTATCTCACAGGGTGAACCCACTCAGATACGCCTAATATTCATAGAAGGGAAGAATGTGTGCGCTGAGACGCTCGTGTCAACCTTTTTAAGAACAATGTTGGATTTTTCTTGCAATATATGAATATATAATCATAATATGAGTATATAGTCAATAAATGAGGAAATGCTCAATATTGGTAGGGTATTCAGATGGCTAAGAAACAGTTATCACGCAAGCAGCGGGAACGATTTCGGCACAGGCAGGAAATCCTCGATACGGCGTTGATGCTTTTCTCGGAGCGGGGTTTCCACAACGTCTCGATGCAGCAGATCGCTGAGGCCTCGGAGTTTGCCGTTGGCACTCTGTACAACTTCTTCGAGAGCAAGGATACGCTCTTCGGAGAGCTGACAAGTAGCTGCGGCGAGAGAATTGTAGGCACACTGGTGGCCATTCTGGATGCCCCGGGAACTGAAGTTGAGCGTTTGACCAGCTTCATCCGGAATATGCCCACATTGCTCGAAGAGCAAGCCGAGTTTATAAAACTGTATGTGTCAGAACTGGGGACCAAGGGCGCAAAGCTTTCAAAAAGACCGGAAAGGAAGAATTTCGATGCAACGTTGAACACCAGATTGCAGCAGCTCCTGGAGGATGGAATACGCAAGGGCATCTTTCGTCGTGTGGACCCGGCCATCACGACAAAGGCTATTAATTCGACCATAGAGACACTGGCCTTTGAAATCGCCGGTCGGTTTGACAAAGCCGAGATGAAGGACATGTTTGAGAAGGTCGAGCAACTTTTTATAGGCGGACTTTTGCTGCCGGAGGATCAGGGTAATGACTAACAGGATGAGCATCTGCGCCGCGGTGGCGGCCGTGGCGACATTGGCAGGCTGCAGCAGCTTCGACGGGCAAAAAATCCGGCGGGAACATGCCGAGAATTACCGGAACCTGCTGGAGAAGCGGGCCGAAGAAGTGCTCTCGGGGAAAGAGTCCCTGAATCTACAGGATTGCATCGACGCAGCTCTTCAGAACAATCTGGATATCCGCGTCGCCGAGGTGCGGCAGCGGGTGGCGGAACTGGACAGGAAGGTGTCTTTTGCCCAGTTTCTTCCCAGGGTCAATCTGAATTACAACTATACCCAGTGGGATCCTCAACCTGAAATCGTCATCGGTGGGAACTCGCAGCCGATGCACGACGAACGGATTCGTGATATTACCTTGAATATCCAAATGTCGGTCTTCAATCCGTCGACGTGGTTTATGTATGCCATGCACGAGCGAGGAGAGGAGATCGCAGAGCTTGCCGCCGACTATACGCGGCAGATGATCGTTCTGCAGGTAACGACATATTACTATTACTGCCTGGGCCTTGAGGAAATCGAGAAGGTTCTTGACAGCCGGATTCGTGCGGCCGAAAAACTCGCCGAGCAGTTGCAGGACTACCAGGCCGAAGGGCTGGTCTTTGCATGGCAGAGCGATCTGGCTCGCGTCAACCTTGAATCACAGAAGCTGCAGCAAAAGCGTATCCGGCAACTCATGGATCAAACCAAGGGGCAGTTGCTCATGGCTATGGGGCTCTCTCCACTGGGCTCAATTCAACTGTGCCCGAGTCCGCCCACGACACCACCGCAGGGCGCGCCGGATGATTTTATTGCCGAAGCTCTGCTCAGTCATCCCCGGCTCCGCATCGCCGATCGTGAGATCGCGATTGAGAAAGAGAAGGTTAAACTCGCATTGGCCGGTTTTCTGCCGTCTCTAACAGGCTTTGCCAATCGCGTCAATACGACCGACGCCTTTCAGAGGTACCCCAGTTACTGGATGATGGGACTCTCAGGTGTGCTGACCGTATTCAACGGCTTTGCCAACATCAACGAATATGAAGCAGCTAAGGAGAATGTTAAGAAAACCGCGTTGCAGCGTGAACAGACCACGTTGGCTCTGATGCTCGAAGTGTTCCGGGCATATCAGAACCTTCAGTTAGCCCAGGATAGTATTGCTCTGGTCGAGTACAACAATAAAGCGGCCAACGCTCATTACGATCAAGTCTATGAGCAATGGCAGGAAGGTCTGGTGGACGCATCCGGCTTGTTGTCGGTCGTTGCCGAAAAAGACCTGGCCCAGATGGTGAGAATCAACTCCCGATTCCAGGTCCAGGTGGCTCTCGCAACGCTTATGAATGTGATGGGACAAACAGAAATTGATTACGAGGAGGCACAGCATGACGGCCAATCCTAAGAAAGACATCAAACCCGCTAAAGCACGGCGCATGGGCAGCTTCGCCATTGTCCTGGTAGTAATCGCCGTGATGGTGGCAGGAGGATATTACCTAAACAATCGCACCCGTGCCAAACAGGCGGATTCGCCCGGGCAAACGATGCAGCAGCAGCGTACTCCGGTGGTCACAACACCGGTGGCCATTCGAGAGTTTCAGCGAAGCCTTGCCGTGCAGGGCAATCTGGAAGCCAGGAACTCTGCGATGGTCTCGCCGCGGATACCCGGGATTCTTGAGGCTATCTTCGTGGATGAGGGTGACGCAGTCACGGCCAACGAAACCAAACTCTTTCAAACAGATGCGGCCAATCTCAAAGAGAACCTTGAGATAAGCCGTCACAGTCTCAGGGTTGCCCAGTATGCAAAACAACAGGCCATTGCAAATCTGGAGAAAACCAGAGCGGACCTGCACAAGACAAAGCTCGACTATGATCGCTTCAAGCGGTTGTTCGAGAAGGATGCGGTGACAGCAGATGCTTTTGAGCAACAGGAATCGCAATACCTGCAGTTGCAGGCCTCCGAGAAATTGTCTGCAACCCAGGTTGATTTGGCGGCAGCGCAGGAGGATCAGGCCAAAGCAGCCCTGGTCATTGCCGGGAAGTACCTGGCCGATACGACTATCTACGCACCTGTCAGCGGAAAAGTAAGCGTGCGTCTGCTGGAACCAGGGGAAATGGGCAGCCCCGGCGTGCCTGTCGTACGTATCGATGACATATCTTTAATAGAGACATGCGCATATTTGCCTGCAAGTTACTATTCCGAAGTAATATCTGCTACAACAATGATTGAAGTGGTCGTATCGGGTAAAAATCTGGGACAATTTCCTGCCAGCTATAAAAGTCCGACGATCAATCCCAAACTTAGAACTTTCGAGGTTAAGTGCCTTATTGATAATGCTTCGGCAAGTATTGCCCCCGGTGCAATGGCTCAAATCAGAGTTATTTTAGAGTCAAAGCAGGGATTGTCAGTACCCTCAACAGCAATCCAGCAACGGGGAGGTAAAGCCATTGTTTTTACTGTCAGTGACGATAAAGCTCGAATGGTGGAATTACAAACCGGAATAGAAAACGACGGCTGGACCGAAGTTATCAGCGATAAGTTAAACGAACAAAGCTTAGTCGTAAGTATGGGGCAGGATATGCTTGAGGATGGCCAGGTTGTTTCCGTGCAAAAGGGGGGTAACTGATGTTTCTTTCCGATGCCTCGATAAAAAGACCTGTTGCGATGAGTTGCCTGATAATCGGGTTAACTCTTCTGGGCCTGAACTCATACTTAAAAATGGGCCTTGAGTTGATGCCCAAGATGGACGTGCCCTATATTACAGTAACGACTATATATCCCGGCGCCACTCCGGAGCAAATTGAAACGGACGTAGCCAAGCGAATAGAAGACCAGGTCGTGACTATCGACGGGCTCAAACACGTTAGTTCCGCCTGTATGGAGAATGTATGTCTGAGTCTTCTGGAATTTAATCTTGGCGTAGATGTAGATATAGCGGCGACGGATGTACGCGAGAAGCTGGATTTAATTAAGGCTGATTTCCCGGAAGATGTCGAAGATCCCAAGATTCTGAAATTCGATATCAATGCCAAGGCTATCGCAAACCTTGCTTTGACGGGCGAAGTTTCTTTGGATGAGCTGTATGACTTTGCCGACAATACGCTCAGAGATAAGATCACGGTTATTTCCGGTGTTGCCGACGTAGAGCTGGTCGGCGGGGCCAAGCGTGAAGTTCACATAGTAATTGACCGTGACAAATTAGCGGCTAAAGGTTTGGCAAGCAATGCTGTGGTTCAGGCGATTCAAAGCAGCGTAAGATTGATTCCCTCGGGCCATATTAAAGAATCAGGACGCGAGTTCACTGTTAAATTCGATGCCGAATGTAAAGATGTCGCCGATATTGCCGGTCTTGAAGTAGCAAACCAGGACAATCAGCGGTGTTACATTCGTGATGTCGGCCAGGTTCTGATGACTACCGAGGAGTTACGTCAAAAAGCAAATGTGGACGGCAAACCCTGTATCTATATTAAGGTTAAAAAGAAGGCTGAGGCCAATGCCGTTCGCGTTGTTAATGGCGTCAAATCGGAGATGGACAAGCTTACCACAGAACTGCCCGGTGGTATGGAGCTTGTATGGGTAAGCGATGACGGGCGTTTTATAGAGGCTTCAGTTGAAAGCGCCTGGCTGAATGTGGCCGAGGGTATTTTTCTGACAGCACTAATTCTCTTTTTCTTTCTTTATAACATACGTGCAACAATAGTCGTAGCGGTTACTATGCCCCTGACCATTATCATTGGGTTATTCTTCATGCAAATGGTCGGATTCACGCTGAATATTTCCACATTGATTGCAATCGGAATGTCGGTAGGAGTCCTTGTGACAAACTCTATTGTCGTTTTGGAGGCAATAGTCAAGAGGCTCGATAAAACGGGTGATGTCAAATCATCATCCCGGCTCGGGTCCGGCGAAGCATTTGTGGCGGTTCTTGCAAGTGCCGGAACAAACATAGTCGTGCTGTTTCCAGTCGCCACGATGGGCAGTATGATTGGATTATTCATGAAGCCTTTGGCCTTGAGCATGTTAATAATGACGGCGGTATCGTTGTTTATATCCTTCACGTTGACACCTATCCTGTGCTCAATTTTGCTAAAACCCAGACAGGCCGAGCAAAAGGGTTTGATTGTTGGTATGGAAACTCGATTTAATCGCCTTTTGGGTTTAGTCATCGATGGATACCGCCGTCTTCTATCTTTCAATGAAAAACATAAAACCGCCGCATTAGCGACACTGGCTCTGGTCATACTGCTTTTTATTCATGCCTTATCGCTGGCAGGCAAGGTCGGATTCGGATTCATTTCAGAACCCGACCAGGCCCAGTTATTCGTCAAGCTGGAATATCCTACATGGTATGACCTGGAAAAGACCGCCGGCAGGGTCAAGGATGTCGAGGAAAGACTCAGCGATTTGCCCGAACTCAAACATATACTTAGCTCTATCGGAAAAGTCGAAGGAATCATCGGCCAGTCCACACAAGGTGTATATCTGGCACAAGTTCTTCTTACATTCAGTGACCGCGACCAAAGGCAGCTTAGTATCGATGAACTCCAGGCCGAAGTCCGCAAGCGATTAACGGATTATCCCGAGGCCATCCTGACGGTGACACAACCGACTGTGATTGGCGGACAAAGCCAGGATATCGAATTAGAAATTGCCGGCCGGGAGCTTGCAACTCTCGACAGCCTTGCTACTCAAACCCGGCAGCTTTCCAGTGAAATTAACGGGCTTCAGGATGTCGATACTACCGTAAGAACGGGCAAGCCGGAATTGGCCATCCAGCCAAATCGCGCGGTTTTGTCCGACTTGAATATCCCGGCGGTGGGTCTGGGTATGGCACTTCGTGCAAATCTCGAAGGATTGGATGCAGGGACATTTAAGAAGGGCGATCGCAATTACGATATCGTTGTAAAATTTGCCGCGCAGCAGGGCAAGCAGCAGATCGAGAAATTCATGTTTCCTGGCGCGCCCGGCAAGCCTGTCACCCTATCCAGTTTAGCGGATATAAATCAACGTATCGCCCCAATCCAGATTACGCGCAAAGACAAGCAGAGAGTCGCTAAGGTTTTTGCCAACCTGGGCAGTAATTTGCCGCTTGGAACCGCCGTGGATTTAATCAGTAACGAAATAGATACGAAGGAGCAGTTTCCGCCCGGTTACAGCTATAAGTTTACAGGTATGTACGAGACTATGGGCGAGGCTAACGCCGCATTCGGCGAGGCCGGATTGATCGCCGTAATTCTTGTAGTTCTAACGTTGGCGGCTATTCTCGAATCGTTCAAACAGCCCTGGCTCATTCTTGTCACCCTGCCCCTGGCATTGATTGGCGTAATGTGGGCGCTTGCATTGACGGGCGAAAGTATTTCGATGTTTATCTTAATGGGTATTGTTATGATGATTGGTATCGTGGTCAACAACGCAATTCTGATTATGGACCAGTTCAATGTTCACGTCGCCGAAGGCGTTCCGATCCACAAGGCGATGATTACCGCCGCATGTGAGAGATTCCGGCCGATTATGATGATTACCCTGGCTGCGGTTTTAGGAATGCTGCCGCTGGCACTTGGCAGGGGAATCGGCGCCGAAATACGTAACGGCGTCGGAATCGCCTCGGTAGGCGGCATTTTGATATCCGGCGTTCTAACGCTTGTCATCATGCCCATTTTATACGATCTGTTTACACGGCGAAGAGCAAAAAGCTGATGGACCTACGAATTGTGAATGGTGAATAGTATTTTGCACAATGACTATAAACGGTCTTCTGAATTCTGTATCCTGTATTCTGTCTTTTTTCCTTTTTTCGCGAATTTTAATTTTTTGTAAACATTTCCCCACTCAGAACCGCCCATATTGATAGAAGGGAAGAATATATGCGCTGATGGCCATTTAAGTCATTTGATTCGGACCAGTTCTTTAGACGAATGTGTTTGCTCTGGTCTGGCACTGATAAGCTTTTTGCATTTCGGACAACGTTTGCGTTGGAGATGATAGACTATCTTTTTCATCTTGACCGGCTGACAGTCTATCACTGTTCGGGCCCTGCTGCCTTTGTCATCAAGAGTACTTCCACAATCCGGACAGGTATTGTCAATAGGGACTTGCTCTACTTCGTCTGCATTTTGTTCAGAAATGCTTACCCTGCCATGACCTTTATGACCTGGTTTACCTCCAACGCGATTGCGTTGATGTTCCGTTGAACTGTTCGGCATTACCGGAATCTTCGCCGATGGTGTAGATGAACCGAAAAAACCTTCTTTGGCTGTTCGCTCCTGATAACGCAGCTTGCTCTTGAGGGTGGTAATCTTTTGCTGTTTGCTAAGGCATTCTCTGCAATATGTTATGATTGTTTTTCTGTGAATTATTCAATTTGGTTCTATCTGACTTAGTTGTTATGGGGCTTGGCATGTGTCGACTTGAGTAATAGAGGCAATGTCATTTGGACGAAGATCATGGGATTTCGGCGAGTTTGAATAGAAAATTGTTGGGACTTAATAAAATCGCATTTCTGTACTGAAAAACAGGCTTTTGGAGTATATTTAGGCTCAACCTGCGGTGGAGGAACGCTCCACCTATAACTGACCGGTTACAAAAATAGACATTATTCTATTGACTTGCAACAGATGTTTGTGTTATAAAATAGATTGAAAGGATGGGTAACGTGAAATCACCTTTTTTGCGTGAAGCGCTGTATCGTTTGTTCTGCAATTGGTATTGTGAGGTCCAATCATGTACCAGGAGGGGTTTACACTCATCGAGTTGCTTGTGGTTATTGCGGTCATTTCCGTTTTGATGGCAATCCTGATGCTGGCCCGAGATCAAGCCCGAAAAATCTCCTGTATGAGCGATATGCGTCAAGTGGGCCTGGCTTTCATGACGTATCAAAATGAGTACGAGAAGACTCCACCCAATATCGGGAATTGCATATGTTTGCCAGTCAGAACGATCACCCGTCCAGGTTTACCCACTAACGTCGTGAACAGACGGCGAATGTCCATAATGAAGGCGGTAAGTTAAGATAATATCTTGTCATGTTGTTTTGTTGTGGTTGATTGCTGACTCGTTGTTAACAAACAAAGCTAATGTTAAGTTTTATTCACAAAAGTGAGAAAAGGAGGAATTCAGATGTCTAAGAAATTGTTCTATTTAGTTTCCGTTGTTTTGGTACTGGGGCTGACTTTGACGAGTACAACCAATGCTGCTGAACCCGGGCTTGTCGGCCATTGGACATTTGATGAAGGTTCAGGTACTACTGCCTTTGACTCCTCCGGCAACAGCTATAATGGGATGCTCATCACTGGTGCTGAGTGGGTTGCCGGGCAACTTGGCGGGGCGCTGGACTTCAAGGCTGTTGGTGGTGTTGAGATCCCGTCCGAGGCGTGGACAGAAAATATTGAAAAACATATAACCATTGCGTTCTGGGCATATGGCGACCCAGCCCAGCTGCCTAAAACCTGCCTCGCTTTTCATGTCGAAGATCTTGCCACAGGATTAAGGGCGGCGGGCTGTCATCTTCCCAATGCAACCAGTATTTTGTGCTGGGATGCGGGAAATATGGGATTGCCTTGGCCCGATGGGTATGACAGGCTCAGCAAACTCATGACTCCTGAGGAAATGGAAGGTTCCTGGCAGCATTGGACACTCACCAAGGATGCCGATGCTGGCGAGCAGAAGATATATCTCAATGGTGTTCTTTGGCACAGCGCTAGCGGGATGACCAAAACAATGAAGTCAGAAGGCACACAATTTACGATCGGTTGTGGGTCCAGAAAGTGGCGAGTTCCCTATCCCGGCATGATGGATGATTTTCAGCTCTACAATCGTGTGTTGTCGGAGGCCGAGCTTCAAACTGTTATGTTAGGTGGAGTAGTTGACGTTAAGCCTAACGCCTTTAGACCAGAGCCTGCTGATGATGCCACAGATGTGCCGCGAGATGTGACCATTAGCTGGACGCCGGGAGAGTTCGCCAACACACATGATGTCTACCTGGGCACGGTTTTCGAATATGTCAACGATGCTGACAGAAGCGATCAGCGGGGCGTGCTGGCCAGT
>Ga0307378_10011916_pt1 | contig 11165 bp, 7 predicted proteins | sample UN1MG_FD_202238 | JGI IMG/M metagenome (GOLD analysis project Ga0307378, IMG submission 202238) | Soil microbial communities from Risofladan, Vaasa, Finland - UN-1 | ecosystem: Environmental > Terrestrial > Soil > Coastal area > Acid sulfate soil | place: Finland: Risofladan, Vaasa | collected...
CCGATCAGGCCTATGCGGACCTTGTCGGAACCGGCGGCGAACATTCTTCCCGTCCCCGATGCCAAAGTCGCCGCTCCCAATGCCGCTGATGTTTTGATGAAGTTCCTTCGCGACAGAACCGGTATCTCTTTCTTTGCTTTATTGTCCATAAGTCACCCTTTCAGACTGGAAGTCAATAGTTGTACGGTTTTTTGCCCTGTTTGATCCGGCTTTTGTCTTGCATTTGGCGCAGGGTCTCGGTTAAGACTTCGGCCAGTTTCTCATTGCTCATATTCTTAGCCTGCTCGGCGGGTATGGCTTTGCCGTAGCTGACCACAATCGAGCCGTGCGAGAAAAGCTTCTTATTCCTGGGCCAGCATTCAAAAGCGCCGTCAATCACTACGGGCACAACCGCCGCCCCGCCCCTCCTGCAAAGCAGGCCGAAGCCCGGCTTGAACGGCGTGATTTTACCGTCCAACGAGCGGGTTCCTTCCGGAAAGAGACAGACTCCCCTGCCTTGTTTGAGTATGTTGATGACCTTCCTCATCGCAGATATGTCAGCTTCGCCCAGCCTGACCGGTATCGTCCCGACCGAAGAAATCATCCAGCCGAAGAACCAGTGGTTAAAAAGCGACTCACGGGCAAGAAAGCTAACGCGCCTCTGAATGAGCCCGCCACAAAGCATCGGGTCGAGATAGCTCTGGTGATTACTGATCAGCACAAATGGACCGGTCCGGGGGATATTTTCTCTGCCGTAGGATCGCACGCGAAAAAACGACATGCAAAAAAGTCTGCACATCCAGCGTGCAAACCAGTACCATTTCGCTTTTATGTTTTCTTTGAGCATTTTTCTTTGGGCTCCCGTTTCCCTACATCTTTGCGGAATGGGGATCCTCTTTCACGTAACCAGCGAGCTTTTCCACAACCTGTTCTACGCTCATATTAGTGGTGTCGACGATTATCGCATCTTCTGCCGGCTTTAACGGCCCGACGGCTCTGCTCTGGTCGCTTTTGTCGCGCTGTTCAATGGCCTTTTGTATCTGTTCGAGATTCTCACTAATGCCTTTTGCCTGCAGTTCCGCCTGTCTTCTTCTTGCCCTCTCGGCCGAATCGGCCGTCAGATAAAATTTAATATCAGCGTCGCCGAACGCAACCGTTCCCTGGTCTCGACCTTCGGTGACGATTTTCTGCCGGACCGAGGCGAACTGCCTTTGCATTTGAACCAGTTTCTCCCGCACTCCCGGCGCAGCGGCGATATACCGGGCATTGGCGGTCACCTCGGGACTGCGTATCTGCTCGGTGACATCGGTGTTTTCGATGCGGACGGTCATTTTGTCGGCCTTAACAGAGAATTGAAATTCGCATGTCTGCGTAATATCGAGCAGCTTCTGTTCATCGTTCAAATCGACGCCGGCCCGCATCGCAGCTAACGTTACGGCTCGATACATCGCGCCTGTATCGAGAAAGCTCGCGCCGAGCTTGCGAGCCAAAAGGCTGGCCACCGTACTCTTGCCGCTGGCCGCGGGACCGTCAATCGTAATAATCAAATCCGCCATCCCAGACACAATTACCGCTCATTCACCGCTCTTTACGGCTTAACCACTTTGGCCACAACCATACTCGTATCGTCGATCTGCCTGGCAAGTCCCACGAACCGCCTTCTGTAGCCGAGGATATCCTTTATCATCTGCTCGGCCGACTCCGTGGCGAATTTCTTCGCCGTGGCCAGCAGATTTTCTCTGCCCCATAATTCGTTATCGAAGTTGACCGCGTCGGTCAGCCCATCGGTATAAAACAGCAGGCAATCATTGTTTGTCAACTTGACGGTTCCTATCTCGTATTCCGCCTGTGCATCGACTCCAAGCACAAGCCCGCCTTTGTCCAGGTCGATAATCTTGCCATTCCTTATCAGGACCGTCGGCTCATGCCCGCAATTGCAATATGTCACCGTCATTTGTTCGACGTCGATCATCGCATAGAACAAAGTTACAAACTCGCCGTCCCTGCACTCGTCACACGCCATGCGGTTGAAGTTCTTGATGACGGTACGCGTCCGATTGATCAGCCTGTCGCTGTCTCCGGCGTTCTCTGCGAAGTAGCCGTCGTCTCCCTGGCACTCCATGCATTCCATGCAACCTTCCGCATAGGCCCTGGCCGCCCCGCGGAACCAGCTCATCATCATGGCCGCCGGCATTCCTTTGCCCATAACGTCGGCAATCGTGATGAGAATCTGCGTCTCGCTAACCCGGCGAAAATCGTAAGCATCCCCGCCGACGTCGAAGCACGGGATATAAGCCGCGGCGATGTCCAGACCGCGTATTGCAGGGGCTTTTTCCGGAATCATTCTGCGCTGGATCAGCCCTGCAAGCCGCATCTGCTCGGTAATCCGGGCGCCTTCGATAGCCTTTGCATAGAGCCGGGCGTTCGTAATGGCCACCGCGCACTGCGAAGCGACCGCCCTGGCAAGATTAATATCATCTTCGTAAAATCGCTTGGACTTCGGACTGTAAAGCCGGAGCACACCGATCGCCTGGCCTTTGAAGTGCATAGCGACGGTTAGCTGGCTGACAAGACCTTCTGTGATTGTTGCCTCTTTGTATTTGACTCTTCCGTCGACGCGCATATCGTCAAGGACCACAGCTTCGCCCGCGAAGGCCGCTTTGACCACCGGATCGTTTTTCGAAACTTCGCCCTTATTGCGATATTCTTCGCTGAGTCCGTAGGTGCTCCGCATTTTCAAATCGCCGGCATCTTCATCGAGCAGCCTGATCGAGCAGGCCTTGACGCCGACGGTCTTAACCGCCGCTTCGGCCAGTTTATCCAGCACCTCCTGTAGCGAAAACTCTCCCGCCACCAGCGTGGTAAGCTGATAAATCTGTTCGTCTCTTTCTATTTGTCGCTTTGTCTTTTCGGGCATAATCAATAACTTTTTCGAAAAATCGGATTATACTTCACTTCCTGCTCATGGTGAACCTTAATTTATTCTATTACAGCCGCCGAGCCGATTTGTTCACTTGCAGCAGAGGAATGTAGCAATTAATATATCACTATTGTAAACCGTGAGTCAATAACCAATATTTAATATTCGATCGAAAATGGCTGCAAGGCATGTGATTTTTATCGGCCGTGTTCAGGGCGTAGGCTTTCGCTATACCGCCCACAGGATAGCGCATCGCCACCAGCTCACCGGTTTCGTCCGCAACCTGCCCGATGGCACCGTCGAGATGTTCGCCCAGGGTCCCGCCCGGGATATCGATGATTGCATACAGGACATAAACGAATATTTCGGCGATTATTTAAGAGAGACAAGAACCCAGGAAATACCGACCGATCCGAAATACAAGGATTTTAGAATTACCTTTTAGCCAACGGCCGCCACTTTTCCGGCTCGGCGTTTGCACGCTATAACTGATATTGCAGCGCCGGAATTGTCTTTTTGAGCCTTTCCATGCCTTCCTCAGTAACTTTGGTGCCTGGAAGGCCCAGATATGTCAACGAGCGATGCTCTCGTAAGTGAACAAGTCCGGCATTGGTAATCTCAGAGCCGTAGAGCATAAGACTTTCAAGAGATTTTAGATTCGCCAGATGCCGCAAACCCACATCGGTAATTTCTTTTGAATCGATATATAGTGTTTTCAAGTTTGTCAGACCGGACAGATTGGCCAGGTCATCGTCTTTGATTCCAGTGTTGTATATTTTCAGACTCTCCAGTGACGTAAGTCCGGTCAAACCTGACAGTCTGGCATCGCCTAAATACAGATATGAAAGTTCAAGCTCAGCCAGACTGGGAAATACTCTCAGAATTGTCAGTCCCTCACCTGTAATGGGACTGTTTCCTATTCTCAGTGTTGTTAGGCTGTGTAGTTTTTTCAACTCGCTGAGTCCCTTATCAGTTACCTGACAATGTTGGAGCCACAAGCTTTTAAGGGCAGGGAATTCGGCAATCTTTGCGATACTCACGTCGTCGATATTTGTCCCACCCATATCAAACTCCTCAAGCGATTTTAGTTGCGCCAGGGTTTCAATTCCTTCAACTGTAATCGCATTGCTTATAAGACAGAGCTTCTTAAGTGAATCCAGTCCCGACAGGTAAGCCACGCCCTCATCGGATATTTCGGTATCAGACGGAAGGTCCAAGTATTCCAGCGATTCAAGGTCCTTTAAATGCTCAAGCCCCTGATTACCGACTTTGGTGAGTCCTAATCTTAATTCTTTCAACTTTTTCAATCCCTTAAGATGTACCAAGCCTGCATTACTTATCTTTGTCCATGTAAGATCAAGTTGTTCCATTTCAGTAAGCCCGGCAAGATATTTTAATCCCTCATCGGTAATGGGATTACGAAAAAAAGATAGCTGTCTAAGTGAAGTTGAATCCTTAATATGCTCAAGACCTTCGTCATCTACGGATGTTCCACTTAGAACAACAGCCTTGAGAGTTTTAATTTTACCAATATGAATCATTCCCTCATTACCAATAGGAACATTGTTAAAATTCAAATATTCCAGAGCATTTAATCCGGCAAGGGCAGCTAATTCTTCATCCTCGACATGTGTCCCGGCAAAGCTAATCCACTTCAGTTGTTTTAATTTTTTCAGATGCTTTAAGCCGGTTCCCAGTATTCGAGTACCTGAAAGATCGAGCACTTGCAGATTAGTTAAGTTCGATACATCCTCCAATACGGCATCGTTGGCATCCTGATATTTATCAAAGCTCAGCATTTGAATATCATCGGGCCTCAAGCCGGCAAAGAGTGTGCCGTCTTGCCAGGCTTCTTCTGTAATATCAAGCCTGACCACCTTACCTGCGTGAATCGTAATATCCCCCTGTGCATAGGCCAAGCATTCCCAGTTAATCCCGGCATAATAATTTTCCGCGAAAATATCTTTGTCTCGTACGAAAATCTCCCCGATCGAGCGTTCTTTCGGAAAATGAATTGTTCTGCTCTGGTCTGAGGAGAGCTTACCGGCTAAGGCCACAGTCATATTTGTTCCCTGCCAGAGGCCGGCTAAAGTGACAAAAGATAAAAGCAGGGTTATCGCAGCGATGCGCCATGAGACTTTAAGATTCGGTCGATGTTCGGCAACCAAAATCCTCCTGATGCGTTCGAGCATGCTGCCGTTGTCATTTTGTTTGCCAAAACCAATTGCAGGATTAGCGAATCCTGCGTTCTGCTCTTTTATTTTTTGTGCCCAGCCGGCCAGAACTTCTGCATATCTGATCCTTTGGCCGATAGTTGCGACACCTGTGTTATCGCAGCAGGCCTCGCGTTCGATTCTTATCTGTCTGCTTATCCACCAGAGGGCCGGGTTGAAAAATAAAATCGCTTCTATCACCATCTGGCAGAAGTTCACCAGATAATCGTACCTTTGAATGTGCGCCAGTTCATGTGCGAGAATCGCCTGCATGGTATCAGTCGGGACTCCGCTGACCATCGAGACCGGCAGAAGCAGCATAGGCCTGATAAAACCGACCACGCCGGGAACGAGGATATGCTCGCTAACAGCAATGCGAATCCGCCGGGTGATTCTCATGCTTTTTCGCAACTGCTCAACTAATTCCAGAATATATTCATCCTTCAGAACAGTACATTGGAATTTTAGTTTTGCTCCACCTACTATAATATAGATTGTGCGGAACAACATGATTACTACGCCTGTCAGCCACAGACACATTATCCAAGATTTCCAGTTAAATCCTGCCGAATTTGCCGAGACTATTTCGACTTCTTTAGGTCCTGCTCCAGAAAGAATATTTTCAGAACGATCAGCAGGAGTAATTTTTTGTCCCGATGACTCAGTGGCAACTGTAGTTTCAAGAGTTGCTGCCGGTTCGTAATTTAGAATTGACCATGTAAATAAAAGGCAAATCACAATAGCTATCAAAGCAATAATAGATGCCGTATAACGAGAGTTTGCTCTTTGAGCGGTTTTGGACCTTAAGTACAATAACAATAATCCTGCAATAATAATTGCCTGCCACAAACTGTGCAGGAGCGCTGATAACAAGTTCGCACAAAGTTCACTTTCCAATAACACCTTTAACTGGTTCATTTTTCTTCTCCCTTTTTATCTTTTTCGCTTTTTGTTGTTTTAGCATCTTTTAATATTTTTTGTATCTGCGCCATTTCGTTGTTACTGATTGATGTTTCTTTCAATAGTGCCTGCATCATTACCGAAGGCTTTCCGCCGAAAACCTCATCGAGAATTTTGCGCATAAAAGGCTGGATAATTTTTTTCTTATTGACCGCCGGGCTGTAAACATGCGCTGTCCCGCGGGTTGTGTGTCTTAACAGGCCTTTTTTTTCCATAACCTGCATAACGGAAAGGATCGATGTATAAGCACGTTTCTTGCCGTCCGGCATAGCCTCAAGCACTTCCCGAACTGTGGAATCGCCTTTTTCCCATAGAACCGAGAGTATCTGCATTTCCAAATCTGATGGCTTGGCTGGTTTCATTTTCATCTCCTAACTAATTATACAGTACTGTAATTACAGTATATACTGTATTTATAATAGCGCCAACAAAAAAAATCAAAAATAAAAAATATTATCGAGTCTTTGTTTTTAGCTTAAAAAGCTATAAAAACACCCCCTTCGGCGATTATTTAAGAGAGACCAGAATCCAGGAAATACCGACCGAACCGAGATACAAGGATTTCAGAATCACCTTTTAAACAACAGCACTTCAGACGGTCACGGCTCCGTTTTGGTTTGGCATTTCTACACTACAAACGATAATTCAATGCTGGAATCTTCTCTTTTAGACCAAGCATGCCCTCTTTGGTAACCTGAGAATTTCCAAGATACAGCGTTTTCAGCGAAGTAAGCCCTTCGAGGTGTTTTAGCCCGGCATCTGTAACCTGCTCACACTGGTTCAGAAGTATATTTTGAAGAGCCGTTAGATTCGAAAGGGATTTCAAATCCTTATCGGTCAGCATCTTATTGCCACTAAGCTGCAATCTCTCCAGAGCAGTCAGCTTCGAGAGTTGCGAGAAACCTTTATCGGTAAAAGGTTCGGTAATATTCTTCGGAAGCAGACGAACATCCAGCTCTTTGAGGGAAGTCAAACTGGAAAGAATCACAAGCTCCTTGTCTCCTATATTCATATCGGGATAAGCCAGCCATAACTTCTCCAGAGAGGGCAGACCTTCCAGGTGATCGATGCCTGTTTCACCAAGATTCATAAAAAGAAGGTTAAGCTCCATCAGTAAAGGCAATTCTTTCAAAACGGCCAGCCCGTCACCGCTTACTTGAGTTTTGGTTATGCTTAGCTTCGTAAGCAATTTCAGTTTAGCCAGTTGAGTCAGGCCCGCATCCGTTATTGCACAGTCGTTCAGCTCCAGTGCTTTAAGGTGAATGAATTCAGAAAGCTTTATCATACCTGCATCGGTTATGTTGTCACTTCGAATCCCAAGGTCTTCCAACGATTTCATTTTTGCAAGCTCTGCCAAGCCTTTGTCGGTTATGCCGTCACCGAAGGCTGCTAACTTCTTCAGTGAATCCAAGCCCCCCAATTGAGCCAGACCAACGTCAGTTAGCCCCGTATAAGGCAGAATCAACTCTTCCAGCGATTTCAACTCCTTGAGATGAATCATTCCCGCATCCGTGATTTCATTCGTGGCAGGATTCTTCCTGAGGTTAAGTTTCTTGAGCCCCATCATACCTCGGAGATGAGCCAGGCCAGCATCACCGATTCGTGTGTTTCTCAGATCCAGCTTTTCCAGTTTTGTCATCCCCTTGAGACAGGCCAGCCCCGCATCGCTAACCTCGGTACCGTCGAGTATCAATTCACGAATCCCGGCAAGACCTGCCAGAGACGCCAAGCCTTCATCGATATCGTAACTGCTACTGCCCTTGAGATTAAGATATCGAAGTGACTTAAGCCCTTTCAAATGCGCCAGCCCACCACCTACGTCACCCCCGACAATGCTTAGACCGGTCAGTGACATTATTCTCCCTATATGGACCATCTTCGCATCTGTAACCATCGGCCCTCGGATATGCAGGAATTCGAGCAAGGGCAATTTGCCAAGGTGCGCCAGTTCTTCGCTGCGAATATGGCCGGGCAGGTATAGGTACTTGAGCCTTTTTAAGCCTGTCAGGTGTTTGAGCCCCGTCTCTATTATCTCCGTGTGAGCCAGATTAAGTACCTCCAGAGCGGTTAATTGCTCGACATCTTCCAAAACCGAGGCATTGGCATCTTTGTAAGTAAAGAAGTTCAGAATCTGAATATCGTCGGGCTTAAGACCGGCAAAAGGCCTGGGGTGGCTCCATGCCTTCTCGCTTACGTCGAGTCTGAGCCATTTATCTGCCGGGACCTTCACATCGCCGCGCGCCTCGCCCAACCACTTCGTTTCCCATGGAAACAACCAAATCCAGTAATCATCTGTAGGATATGCCCGATCCACCACATAAAGACTCCCTATGGACCAATCCCTGGGAAAATGGATAATTCGTTCTTGACCAGCAGCTTCTTTACTGACAGGACTGCCAAGAGCAACAACAAGCAAAATTGTGCTCAAAGACCATCTGTATGATTTCCTTTTGCGATTTGTAGTCATGACAATCCTCCTAATCTTCCTTCACGATATAGCGTCGGTTTTGGTTCATTATCTATTGCCGCAATACCATTATGTATGACAAAAGAACGCACAAGACGTTCCAGGATTTTTGTGGAGATTCTCAAGATTTGTGGAAATATCGATGCAAAAAAGGACCGATTTGATCGTTTTGTCTCTATGGCCGCAATATGCGATACGCGAAACGCAATATGAGACTATTCTGTCTTTGTTGATATCTCCGGCAGGACAGTTCTGAGGTAGGGGTATGCTTGGTTCTCGCCTATGGCCCAAGTGTTGATGAAGTCCCAGCAACTTCTTGTTGTGCGGTCTATTGACATGAAAAGCATCATCTCCTAATATGATGGCTGATCGAGTATTAATATGACTGATTATAACTTACTTGCGCTGTGTAGATCAGACGAGTAGCAGTAGATATGGATTTTGAGCATAATGGGTGAAATCAGGCTTACTCCAACAGGGCAATTGCGTTGGGAATCTATCTCCGAACAACCTGAGGCAGCGGTTCTATGCGGGCTGCAAAAGATCTTTCAAAAGGACTGTTTTGAGGGCTTGTTTAATCTTGCAGCGGAGAAATACGATACAGGCAACTCATTGACTTTGCGGTACTGGCAGGGACTGGCGGAGCGGTACTTGACAAAACTCTGTCATATACCCGAATCGGCAAATGATATTGTTATAGCGGCGCCTTCACCGGCGGAATTTTCGACATTGCTGCTGACGGCGCCGCCGATGTCCGGCGGGGAGTACCTTACCGAAAGTGTTCTGCAGAAGATATGGGCGGACCTGGATCAATGGGTTCGTTCGGCAGTCAATTCTTCCGGCGGACTTGCAGCATTTCTGCATAGGCACGCGACAAAATGGCGTCAAGTGGGTCGGGTCTGTTTTCATCTGGCGGAAAACAAGGCAGACCAGGCATATCCCTTTGCGTTTATGGCAACATACTCCACGGGTTTTGGCTCGGGAGGACGACTGAAGCATCTTCCGCTTCGCAAAGCGTTGGAGCAGTATGCCGGCGCCAGGGACCGCTCGGCATTGATTAAGCTGTTGTCACCGGTCCAGCAGGCAAGTAGTCGGGTAAAGTGGATTAATCAGCTTGTGGAATCCAACGACATCTATCAACCACTGGCCTGGACGGCGGATATGGCATATCGTTTCCTGAAAGATGTGTCGGAATTGGAAGCATCAGGCCTGACTGTTCGACTGCCTAACTGGTGGAAAAGACGTGTTCGTCCGGCGGTTTCAGTCACTATTGGGGAAGAACGCAAATCCAAACTCGGCGCTGATGCTGTGCTGGACTTCAATGTTGGCATTGCTCTCGGAGAGGAGCGGCTTTCGCCGGATGAAGTGGAAGAACTTCTCGCCGGTGGCGATGGCCTGGTTTTGTTTAAGGGGCAATGGGTTGAGATCGATAGTGAAAAACTGCAGGAGGCGATTAATCACTGGGAAAAGTTACGCCGCGAGGCCCGTAACGGTGAAGTTTCATTCATTGAAGGAATGCGGATGCTGGCGGGAGCATCTGCTGATTTGAAACACGAAGAGCAAGCCGATCAGGAAACACAGTGGGTGTACGTTTCCGCGGGTGATTCGATGCGGGAGATTCTTGCCGGCCTGCGCGAGCCGGACAGACTTGATATGGTCGATGCCGGCACGAAGTTGAAAGCAACGCTGCGACCCTATCAGCGAGAAGGGCTTGCGTGGCTGTATTTTCTTGTGGAGCTTGGTTTGGGTGCATGTCTGGCTGATGATATGGGGCTGGGCAAAACGATTCAGACCCTGGCGTTACTATTGTGTTGCAAGAACACTGTACCGAAACGAACAAACAAGCCTTCATTGCTGGTCATACCGGCTTCACTGCTGGGCAACTGGCACAATGAAGCCCGTCGTTTTACACCGTCTCTAAAACTGACCTTTCTTCATCCGGCTGAAACAGACCGTGACAGTATAGATCGGATAGCAGAATGTCCTGAGAAAATGCTGGCTGAGACAGATCTGGCTGTGACGACATATTCCATGTTGACCCGTCAGACTTGGCTGAGGAACGTGAATTGGAGGCTGGTTATTCTCGATGAAGCCCAGGCGATCAAGAATCCTTCGACTCGACAAACCAAGGCAGCCAAGAAACTTTCTGCTCAGGCGCGTATCGTTCTAACCGGTACGCCGGTCGAAAATCGTATAGGCGATTTATGGTCATTGTTCGACTTTCTCAACCCGGGATTGCTGGGCTCCGCAACCGTTTTCAAAACATTCATCAAGACTCTCCAGGCAAGAGAACATGACCAGTTTGCTCCGTTACGACGTCTGGTCGGGCCGTACATTCTGCGTCGTATGAAAACGGATCGTAATATTGTCGCTGACCTGCCGGAAAAAACTGAAGTATCCTGCTATTGCAGATTGAGCAAATCGCAGATAATACTCTACGAAAACACGGTTCAGGCATTGAAAAATGCGCTGGAAACAGCGGATGGCATGGCCCGTCGTGGAGCGGTATTACAATCTCTGATGCGTCTGAAGCAGATATGCAACCATCCCAGCCAACTGAATGGCGATGGCCGATACGCTCCTGTTGACAGCGGAAAATTCATCAGAGTACGGGAGATTTGCGAGG
>Ga0307378_10011917_pt1 | contig 11165 bp, 20 predicted proteins | sample UN1MG_FD_202238 | JGI IMG/M metagenome (GOLD analysis project Ga0307378, IMG submission 202238) | Soil microbial communities from Risofladan, Vaasa, Finland - UN-1 | ecosystem: Environmental > Terrestrial > Soil > Coastal area > Acid sulfate soil | place: Finland: Risofladan, Vaasa | collected...
CGGGCGCCGTAATCAATCAAGTCGCGGCCAGTATCCCCGAACCCGAGGATATCCACGAAAACGAAACCGATGTAGTGTTAAATGAAGTAGAGAACTCACAAGGAGAAAACGAAATGTCCGAAACAGTAGAAACCCCAGCCGTAATCGAAGCGTCATCAATCGCTCCGCTATTCGCTCAACCAAAGCAGGCTTTCAAACTTCCTAGCGCCGCCGAATATATTTCGGCGTTCATGCAGGGCGGATCAGTAGCCGCGGAAATGCAGGCAAAAATTCAGGCCGCCGCTCCAGACGTCAATACGCTCGGCGGAAATCTTGATGGTGTGCTCCCGTTGCCGATCGTCCAGCCTGTCTACAACAATTTCCGAGGCTTGCGTCCATTGATCGACGCGATGGGCCCTAAGGCCATGCCACAAGGCGGGAAAATTTTCATTCGTCCAAAGGTCACGACCCATACTTCAATTGGTGGACCTGAAACCGAATCGGCAACCATTACCGACGGAACTTTTGTTATCAGCGATGAGCAAGTAACAAAGCAAATTTTCGGCGGATACGTTTCCGTTTCCGAAGCCTCGATCGACTGGACCCAGCCAGAGGTCCTCTCGCTTTTGCTTGACGACATGGCTCGAATCTATGCAAATCAGACCGACGACTACGCTTGCACACAATTTGAAGCTGGCGTATCACAAACCGCGACCCTAACCTCCGCCTCAAGCGCGGCAGACTGGGCCTCATTCGTTTACGAAGCCGCGACCGAAATTCTTGTCAACTCAAACGGAAACCTTCCAAACGCTCTCATTGTGTCGCCCGATTATTTCCAAGCGCTCGGAACTTTGGTTGATGACTCTGGCCGTCCATTGTTCCCGCAAGTAGGACCGATGAACGCTTTCGGTTCGATGAACCCTTCGTCCGTTGAATCGTCCGCTTTTGGCTTGCGCCTCGTAGTTGACCGAAACTTGAGCGCCCAAGTGTACGTCGGCAATACAGACGGATTCGAAGTATTCGAACAGGCTAAGGGCGCGATCAGTATCGACACGCCTTCAACCTTGTCGCGAACCGTAGCCTTCCGTGGCTATCTTGCAACCTTGATGATCGACTCGACCAAATTCGTTAAGCGCGCATAACTCCCGAAAGGAGGCGCAATTATGGCCGCCTATTCGGTCGTTCAAAAACAACTCGTCGATAATTTCGCCGTCCTCGTTCTCTTAACCCCAGCGGAGATCGAGGTCGGCGCGACTATCGTCGTTACGAATGTTGACGCGACGTTTAACGGAACCGTTCAGGTCCGCGCGCTTCCCGAATATCTGTTCATAGGCGTCGATCAATACGGCGACCTAATTTTCGATCCGCTAGTCCCAATCGCGAATCAGGTCCTTTACGCAAAAACAGCGGACAACGTGGAGCGACAAGCGGCCTCGGGAACCGTGACCATTACCCAGACGGCAACATGGATAACCGCTCAAGATCTTTACGATTATTTGGGAATAGGCGTAGCAACTCAATCCGACGCCGACTATCTGACTATTTGCGCGGCCGCGTCGTCCCAGTTTTGCTGGAGGCGCAGAGTCGAATCGGGCTATGTCGATTCGTTAACGACCGTCCCATCCCAAGACGTCAAGCTCGGTACCATCATGTACGGCTCGGCCATGTACCGCGCCCGAGGATCCGTTGAAACGTTCGCCAGCTTTCAAGATATGGGAGTTTTTCCCGTTACTGGCCTAAACGGGATTATTCGCCAGCTGTTAGGCATTGACCGCCCGCAGGTCGCCTAATGCCCATCACGCCGACCGTTTACACGGATTTCCTAAACGAAGCCTTAGACGCGCTCACAACGACCCTACAAACGATCCTAAACCTTCAAGTCGTAAACGATCCCCGAAACATCGTTCCACCATGCGCGCTCATCAATAGCCCATCGATCGAGTGTTTTAATAACAAGATCGTTAAAGCTACTTTTAGCGTCCAGATTATGACGCTCGGACCCGCGAACCTAGACGGCGAACGCTCGCTGTTAGCTATGGTCGCGAAACTGATCGATAAAAACGTGGCGGTCATGTCTGGCCGTCCGACAAACATCGACATCGGCGGGACGTCGCTTCCCGCCTATGAACTAATAATCCCTATCATGGCGACGTCGAACTACTAGATTTAGAAAAAAGGAGTAAATTATGGCCGCATTTTTAGCTAACCCAGTAATCACTATCGGAGGCGTCGACTTGACGGGGTTCTGTACCGCCGCAAGCGTGACCGAACGTTTTGACGCTTTAGAGGATACAGTTTTCGGAATGACAGCGAGAGAGAGTCAAGCGGGCCTCGGCAATCACGAAGCAACCGTAACCCTCTACATGGACTACAGCGCCTCCGCTACTTACGCAACACTGGAAGCATTAGTCGGAACAAAAACGACGATCATCGCGACCCCAGCGAGCGGAGTAAACTCGGCTACGAATCCTGGCTTCCAGCTGGCCGACTCGCTGTTAGCCGAGCTACCAATTCTTTCGGCGTCCCTCGGTGAACTTCAATCAATCGACATAACGTTCACTCAAGGCCAGCTAACAAAAATCACGTCTTAAATTTGGCCGTTCCTCGGCCCGACACAGGAGCAACAAATGAAAATAAAACTATCTATCGACACGCTTGATGGTAAAGGCCCGCAAATAGTAACGACGAATCTTTTAACGATCGCCGAATGGGAACGAACCGAACGACGAAAAATTTCGGACGGACAAGGAATCGGAATTTCCGATATGGCTTGTTGGGCTCATACGTTGCTCAAATTGTCGAACCCTTCGCTTCCCGCTACATGGCGCGAATGGGTGACACAAAATCCCGACATGGAGATCGAGGTCGTGGGAGACGACACAGATTTAAACCCTACGGACGCGGCACCTACCGCCGCCAGCTAGCCGAACTTTTAGCGGCGGTCGGTTGGTGGCCTCCGAATATACCCTTTGACTCACGCGACCTACTGACGGTCATTAAAGTGATGAACGAGGCAAACAAACGGAGCTAATTATGGCGCGAGAATTCAATCCACAAATGGGAGATCTCGCACAGATACAAGTTTACGGCGTCCCCGAAATGCTCAAGATTTTAAAAACCGTAGACCCCGAACTCCGAAAAGCGACGATCGCTCGAATGAAACTCGCCGCCGAACCAATACTCCAAGAAGCGCGAAGCCTTATCCCAGATCAACCGATCTCGGTTTCGGAAAAAACCCGTAAACGCGGCGGAGGCTGGAAGGTTTCGGGACGTCTCGGATACGACGCTAAAAAGGTTCGACGTTCTATAAAGGTCACGTTCAAAACAAGAATTCGGGACAAAATGGCCGATACTTTTCCGCTATTGCGTTTAACACTTGGATCCGCTGGAGGATCGATCTACGACATGGCAGGCCGCAAAGGAAACGGAAATACTCGGTCGGGAGAGGCGCTTATCCGTAAACTACAAAAGGACCGAGGAGGAGCGTCGCGCGTTATGTGGAGATCAGTAGAAAGCAAAATCCGAGTAGTGGAGGATGGGGTTCGCGACGCCATTTCCGACATGGAGGACGCAATCAATAAGCGCGCCCAGAGGGATAGCCGCTAATGGCTATCTCCGTCCCCATTGTTTCCGAATGGAATCCGAAAGGGCTACAACGCGCCGTCGCCGATTTTAAAAAACTTGAAGGCGCAGGGAAAAAAGCTCAATTCGCATTAAAGAAAGCCGCGCTTCCCGCCGCTGTTGCTTTGGGTGCTGTTGCGGCCGCCGCTGGAGGGATGATCCAAGCGGGCGAAGCCGCCGCGACCGCTAACGCAAGAATCGCCCAAATTAATGAATCGATGGGCCTGTTCGGTAACGAGACCGAGAAAGTAAACGAACGTCTCATCGCATACGCGAACGCGACAGCGCGCGCGACAGGCGTAGACCAAAACTCGATTAAAGCAACTCAAGCGAAACTATTAACTTTCGGCGAGCTGGCGAAATCTGCCGACGAAGTAAATGGAGCGTTTGACCGAGCCACGAAAGCGGCGATCGATCTAGCGGCCGCAGGGTTCGGAGACGCCGAATCGAACGCCGTCCAGCTCGGTAAAGCGTTACAGGATCCGATCAAGGGAATTACAGCTCTCGCGAAATCGGGCGTCACGTTTACCGAACAAGAAAAAGAAAAGATTAAAACCCTCGTCGAATCGAACCGAACACTCGAAGCGCAAGAAATGATTCTCAAAGCGATCGAGACACAAGTCGGAGGGACCGCGGAAGCAACCGCGAACGATACCGACAAACTAAAAGTAGCTTTCTCCCAAGTGTCCGAATCGATCGGTTTAATACTGGTCCCGATCCTCGCGGGACTCGCGCCAATTCTGACAAACATCGCCGACCTCGCAGCCAGAAACTCTAAAGTTTTCGTCATCGTCGGCGCCGTGATCGCTGGAGTAGCGGGAACAATTCTCGCGCTTAATGCCGCTATGAAGGTTTATCAAGCGGTCCAGCTGATCGCGACAGTCGCGACCGCCGCTTTCAACGCTGTACTCGCCGCGAACCCGATAACGCTCGTCATTATTGCCATCGTCGCGCTTGTCGCCGCGCTCGTCCTCGCCTACAAACGATTCGAATCTGTCCGAAACATAGTCGATAACGTTTTCCAATTTGTGACAAAAGCCGTAAAAGGTAGCGTCGACGCAATAAAAAGCTATTTCGAAACCATCCTCGGCGTCTATAAATCGATCTTTAACGGGATAGCGAAACTATGGAACAACACGGTAGGAAAGCTTTCGTTTAGTGTCCCCGACTGGGTTCCGTTCATTGGAGGGAAAGGTTTCGACGTTCCGAATATCCCAATGCTGGCCGAAGGCGGAATCGTAAGCTCTCCGACGTTAGCGATGATCGCTGAAAACGGACCCGAAGCCGTGATCCCGTTAGACCGTTACCGAGGCGGCGGAGGAAACTACACGATCAACGTGAACGGCGGCCTTGCCTCTAGCGCGGAAATCGGTCAAGCGGTCGTTAATTCAATCCGCGCATTTAACCGAACTAACGGCCCAGCGTCTATACAGGTCGCCTAATGTCGGCGACGATCGTCCAGTCTGGCGAATACGACCTTTTAATCGACACAGGGTTCGACTATCTGTCGTTTCGTTTAGACGACCCAGACCGCGGAGTCCTCGACCAAAACGTCCTCGGACCGTCCACGTCCTACGCCTCGGTAATTGACGGCGCGACAGCGATCTCGGTATTTCGTGGCCGTCGCGACATCGGAGATCAAGGAATCCTCGCGGGAACGATGTCTTTCGAGCTGTTAGACACGACAGGGATTTTTAATCCGTTCGACGATCAAGGACCATATTTTGATCCAGATAACGAGGAGCCGGGACTCGCGCCGTTACGCCGCGTCATCCTTTCCCGAGAAAACGAAGTCCTATTTAAAGGCTTCATCACAAGTTATTCCTACAGCTTCGAACTAGGAAACCTTGACCGCGTTTCGGTTAATTGCGCCGACGAGTTTTATATCCTCGCCCAGACCTATCTATCGGAATGGAACGTAACCGAACAACTCTCATCGGATCGCGTCACGGATTTACTCGATTTACCCGAAGTCGATTTCCCAGCTTTACAAAGAAACATTTCGACGGGAACCGTAACTCTCGGAGGAACGGGCGCTTACACGGTCGACGAAGGAACCTCGGTCGCCGACTATGCGGCACAAATACAGCAAGCCGAACAAGGCCGAATTTTCATAGACCGTAACGGAAACTTTACATTTCAACCGCGGATCGGTAACACACTTTCCGCGCCCGTGATTGATTTCCACGACAACGGAGACGCAGGGACCGCGGGCTACGACCAATTAGGGATCGCTTTCGACGCCGATCAAGTAGTTAACCGCGCAATCGTCCAAATACTTCATAGTCCCAGCACTCCACAAGTCGCCGAGGATCTCGCCTCACAAGCTAAATATCTAATCCAGACGACCGCCATTTCGGGGTCGTTGCTTCACGATAACGCCAGCGCGCTCGAATTAGCCGAATATCTACTTGTCCCTAACCCCGAGCCACGGTTTACAAACGTTTCCGTCGGATTCGTTTCACTAAGCGAAGCTCAACGAGATCTCGCCGCCGTCGTCGATATCGGGGACACGATCACCATTCAGAAAACAATCCAAGTCGGAGCAGGAACCCAAGAACTAGCCCAAGAACTCGCGATCGAAGGCGTACAGCACCAAATTAACGTTTTAAACGGTCATCGCGTTACGTTCTTTACATCGCCGACTACCGTCGTTTATGAGCTGGTTTTGGACGATCCGATCCGTGGCCAGATAGACGCGCTAAACGTCCTCGGGTGATCTAAGATTATCGATTATGGGCGCTAATGCTGTTACATCAATTCCAGATTTCGTAGCTTTACAAATCTTGACCGCCGACGAATTAAATGTCGTAAATTGCGGTATTCCCGTTTTTGCTGATAGCACAGCGCGCGACGCGGCGTTTGGTGGCACAGGTGAAAAGACGCTTGCCGAAGGCCAATACGCATTTTTAGAGGACACTAACGCGACACAGTTTTACGATGGCGCAGCGTGGCAAGCGGTTGGCGCTTCGGGCCTTGTTTTCATCACTAGCGGTTCAATGACACTTGGCTCTCAACTAAGTTTCGATAATTGTTTCAGCGCGACATACGCAAACTATCTGATCAAATTAACTCACACGGCTGGCAACAATCCGCAAATAAGATTGCGGGCTGGTGGTTCGGATATTACGGCTGCGAACTACGACAATCAGGGCGTACAAGTACAAAGCAATGTCGTTAGCGGTGCAGGTGCTGCAAGTCAGACATCGTGGACGGTTGGTAACGGAACTGGTTACGGAAACCCGTCATTCAACTTAGGTAATCCCTTTGCCTCAACAAATACATCGATCAATAACAACGATTTCGCGCGAACCGATTCAAACATTTTACAAATATTCGTCGGTCGGTACAACGCGACAACTAGCGCCGACGGATTTAGCGTTATTGGAACAAGTATGACAGTTACCGCACGGGTTTATGGTTACGCAAATAGTTAGGAATGACATGGGAAAAGTAGTAATAGTCAACGCAATCACGGGCGAAACGGTAGAACGTGAACAAACCGAAGCAGAAATAGCGCAAGCCAAAGCAGACGAAGCGCAAGCCAAAGCACAAGCACAAGCCGACGCAGACCGTCAAGCACTCAAAACAGCCACACTCGCCAAACTTGGACTTACCGCCGACGAAGTAGCCGCTTTACTTAGTTGAGCGTATGTCGTGGATTCGACCGTTTTAGTTTCTCTTATCGGTGGGGGTTTCGGTGTACTCGGGATTTTACTTAATAAGCTCATTAAAGAAAACCGAACGGATCACGGAATCGTCCACGACTCACTAAACCGAATCGAAACAAAAGTCGATAAACACTTGGAGGGCCACAAATGAAACCTACCGATAAAGCGATGATCGCGTCTTACGGTCGCTCGTTCGCTGGAGCCGTTCTTGCGCTGTATATGTCGGGCGTGACCGATCCGCGTCTACTTATTAACGCTGGACTCGCCGCAATCGTTCCGCCGTTGATTCGCTGGTTAAACCCGAAAGATCCGTCGTTCGGCCGTGGGGTACATAAAAGCTAAAGCGGGCGTCCCGAACGCTCGCGATTACATCGGAAACGCCGACGGACCGTCACCTAAACCTCGCGCGGGGATGGACGAATGGATTAAACAAGCGATCGCACATTCTGACGGCGCGCTATGGAACAACGGTTCCTACATGATTCGAGACATGAAAGGCCGTGTCGGTTCGCTTTCCGTACATGCCACGGGACGAGCTGTCGACCTTTCGTTCCGAAAACGTCCAGAGAACCCGAACGCGAACAGAAAAAACGCGATGGCCTTTTTAAGGGTAGTCATGGCTAACGCGAACGAACTCGGTGTCCAAGCCGTCCTCGATTATTGGCCCGAACCTCACGGTCGCGGCTGGAATTGTTCACGTCAAAAATGGCTTAAATACACAAAACCGACGATCAAGGGAAGCCCGCGCGGGGACTGGATTCATATAGAGATCAGTCCTCAAGCGGCCGATTCGGTGATCTGGGTTAAAGCCGCGTTTTTAAAGGTGTTCGGAGAAATCCCACAAAAAGACTGAAGCCTTGACTAAGGTCGGATTTACCGACGGAAGGCTAGAAACATGACAGAACCTCAAATCGTTAACTACTCCGTTTACAGGGGAACAATGGATAACGGACAAGAGATTCTCGTTCAGATATTTACCGACTCCGAATCGGGCGATTACCTCATGGGTCAAATCGCGTTTAGAACCCTTTCCTCGTCGTGGGGAATTCCCTATCCATTGGAGAAAAAATAATGTCTAACCCTTTCCTCATCATCGGATCGTTCGTTCTGGCTTTGTTCGGAATTACGATTCTCCCAAAAACAGCGGAAGCGCCAGTCGTGACAACTACAACGATTAGCGCCGCCGAATACATCATCGAACCGACAACGACTACAAGCTCGACACTATTTATCGATCCTTACGGTTCGGCGTGTGAACAATTCTCCGCGCTGGCGGTCAATCTCGGATGGCCAGTAGATCAACGGACGGTCCTAGAGTCGATCATGTTCCGCGAGTCGCGCTGTATCCCAGACGTCATAAACGGAAAAGACCCGAACGGCGGTTCGCGCGGCCTGTTACAAATTAACGGCTTTTGGAATAACTGGCTTATCGAGCGCGACCTCATCGACAAGCCTTCAGATCTGTTACACGCCGACGCTAATCTCCGAGCTGGATTAGAAATTTACAATTACGGCGTGAACCGTTACGGGTTCGGCTGGGGACCGTGGAGCGCGACAAAATGAGCGAAGGCGTAGCGTACAATCAAGGAGAACTAACGGAGGAAACTCGCGCGATGTTGCTTCATCAAAAAGCTGTAATGGGCCTAATGGATGAGATAATGGCGGTTTCAAAAAACCCTCACGCGTCACTCATTCGAGACGTAAAGCGAATCCAGACCGACTACATTCTCCAAGATCCGATCCCAGTATGGGAAATTTCCGTATTAGACAAAGTAATTAAGGCGTTAGGAGCGCATTAAATGAAAACAGATCCCGACACACAATTCCAACTATTTCAACCGAGCCGAGGTTTAGGCGGATATCGAGAAAACGTTAAACCGTTACCGATGGTCCGAAACACGGATCCAGTCACATCACACAAAGCCGCTAAATCGGCGCTTCCGCGCACAAGCTCCCAAAAGATCCGCTTACTGTCCGCGTACCGTTCACATCGTGACATGACCGCCGACGAAGCAGGCTTAGCGACTGGGCTCTCCGAAAAAGCGGGGTGTTGCTACTGGCATAGAGTAAGCGACTTAATCAAAGAGGGCTACATCGAGCCGACAGGCGAAACACGTCCAGCGCGATCGGGCGAACAACAGCGCGTAAACCGAATCACGCAAAGCGGCCGCGAGCTATTACAGAAACTAGGGATCTAATGGGATTCGATCTAAACAACTACGAGACCGTAGCGGAACGACTTGTCCGATGGTGGATCGCATACCCAGACGGCCAAATTTTGACGTCTATCCACTATTACGATTCAGACGTCGTACTGTTCCGCGCGGAAGGATATAACAGCGACGGAAAGCTTATCGCGACGGGCTACGCCGAGGAGATTCGAGGATCGTCCCCAGTGAACAAAACGAGCCACGTCGAGAACGGGGAAACAAGCGCAATCGGACGCATGATAAGCAACTCGCCCATAGGGACAAACGGGGACCGTCCTTCCCGCGAGGAAATGGAAAAAGTGTCCAGAGGTCCACAAACACGACAAACGACCGTCTCGGAGCGTCCTAGCGCGTCTGGCGGGCCGTCTGAACATATCCCAAAAGGCGCTTTCGCGACCCCGAAACAGCTCGGCTACATTAAAAAATTAGCTAAAGACGCCAATATCGATGATCTGGGTTTATTGAATCTGATCCATGAGATATGTGAACGTGACGACGTCGTTTTGGAACTTTTAAAATCACACGAAGCGAGCAAAGTCATCGAAAGGTTGCGATGGACATTAAAGATTTAATTACAGCGATTGAACGACTACAAGCTGTTTATGACTCAATGGTCGATCAAGAACAACACGAGGCGAAACAGTATGTCCGCTGGGCGATCAAACATTTAGCGGACAAGTGTTATATGGCGGCGCTCTAATGAAACCGCGCGAAAACATGACCGAAGCCGAATTTAAAAACGTTGTGATCTCAATCGCTAAACGTTACGGATGGTTAATCCATCACGACCTCCCAGCACAAAACAGCCGCGGCAAATGGGCGACCCATGTTCAGGGCGACGCAGGATTCCCCGATCTTTTAATGGTTCATCCAGTAAGCGGAAAGATTCTCGCCGTAGAACTCAAAGCCGAAAAGGGTAAGGTTTCGCCGCTTCAAAAACGTTGGCTTATGGCCTTTGATGTAAGCGAAACGTTTAACAGCGTTTGGAAGCCTTCGGACATGGAATATATTCTCTACACTCTTTCAAACTTTTAGACGTTTTAAAATCGGCTAGTAGCACGACCTAACCCATTCGCTCGGGAGTTGGTGACACTCGGTAACGAGGGTAGATCGACGCGCATCGAATCATGCTTCACGAAATGAGACGGGCAAAGCGTCGAGGCGGCTTGTAAACATAATCAAGCGATGAGTTAATAAAATTAGGGAACCGTAAAGGGCTATACGGTGGGAGGCTCATTAACATCATTTCATCACACAACTAAACTAAACATAGATAACAAACAAAACCCGAGAGTCGAGCCCGACATGACGAACAACAAACAAACAACAACAGCAAGGCGCGCAAGCGCCGCGCTAGCCCAAGCCGAAGGCGCGGGAGCATGACACGAAAACCCAGCGAATACGACAGCGCGACCTACAAACGAAACCGCGAACTCATACTCCGAGACGAACCGATCTGCCATTGGTGTAGAAAAAGAAAAGCAACAACCGCCGATCATTTACTAGAAATCGCAGCGGGAGGCGATTCAACGCTGGACAACATGATCCCCAGCTGTAAACCCTGTAACAGCTCAAGAGGAGCAACGTTCAAAAACACACGAGACACACAAAGGATCCAAGCACGAAACGCCGCCATAAACGACGACCGAACGAATGTTCGTTTTTTGGGCAGCAACACAACGAC
>Ga0307378_10011920_pt1 | contig 11163 bp, 6 predicted proteins | sample UN1MG_FD_202238 | JGI IMG/M metagenome (GOLD analysis project Ga0307378, IMG submission 202238) | Soil microbial communities from Risofladan, Vaasa, Finland - UN-1 | ecosystem: Environmental > Terrestrial > Soil > Coastal area > Acid sulfate soil | place: Finland: Risofladan, Vaasa | collected...
GAGGATCTTTCCGAACCGGCCGCTCCTGGCCGCACAGGCGAGCCTGCCGTAATCGCCGATCACCCGCTGGCTGCCGCAGGAGAACACCCGCCCGTGCCGCCGGGTGGCCTCGACCATCTTGCGGCCCTCGCGAATCGCCAGGCTCAGGGGCTTCTCGCAGTAGACGTCCTTGCCGCTCTTGCAGGCGTCGATGCAGACCTGCGCGTGCCAGTGGTCGGGCGTGGCGCAGAGGATCAGGTCGATATCGTCGCGAGCCAGGACCTCGCGGTAGTCCGTCGTGGGCACACAGTCCTTGTTGCCGTATTGGCCGTCTACGGAGTTCTTTACCCCCTGGAGGTTCCTGTGCTGCACGTCGCAGACGGCCACCACCTGGACGTTGCGATCCCTTCTGAATTGTCCCAGGTCGCCCTGCCCCTGGCCGCCCATGCCGATCCCGGCCATCACGAGGCGTTCGCTGGCCGGGGCACGGCCGTCGGCGCCCAGGGCCGCGGAGGTGATGACGTAGGGCGCCCCCACGGCAGCCGCTCCCATGGCCTTCAAAGCGGACCGTCTGGTTATCCTTGCTTTCATCATGCGCACCTTCCTGTAGATGAAGACGAATGCCTGCCCGGCGACCGCCGTACGCCAGGGCCTGGGCCGCATGTGGGCCCGAAACTCTCGCTCGTAGTGCAACCCGAAGATCGGGCCTCTGTTTCTGCTGCCTTACGGGAATCGGTCGGCCGTTCCCGACGGGGCTCCCGGCAGACCCCGATCGCTCGCATGTCGCAGGGGGGGCACCGGCCGGAAGGCTTTGTGCCGATTCCTTCCCCGTGTCGCCTGCTCCGTCCCCATATGGCCCTTGGGACATGCCTGGCATCCTGGTGTCCAGGCATTGCGAGGGGCATCTTGTGGCCCGGGTGGTGCGGGGCGCTAGCCAATGAGCCCGGTCGTGGTGTAGTCTATTGCCCGATCGAAGACGATGATTCAGACGATTGGCCATTCCGGAAGGCGGCGCCTGTGCCTGCTTGTGCTGGCGGCCGCCGTGCTGTGTCGCGGCGCCGCGAGCCTTGCGGCCGACGCCCCGGAAGGCCGCAAGAAGCTGGTCTTCTGGAACCTGTTCACGGCGGGGACGCGGCACGCGGCCGTCACGGAGTTGATTCGGCGCTTCAACGAGCGCAACGGGGAGTACTTCGTCGAGCAGGTGGACATCCCGTACGGGCAGATCCACGCGAAGATGCTGCCGGCCATCGCCGGGCGGGTGCCGCCGGACGTGGCGGTGTTCGACCGCTTCCGTGTGGCCAGCTACGCCGCGAGGAATGCCTTCCTTCCGCTGGAGGAGTTGGCCAAACGCGACGGGGTCCTCGGGGAGGACTTCTTTCAGGCCCCGTGGGAGGAGTGCCTCTACGCCGGGCGCCTCTATGCCGTCCCGTACGACACCGACACGCGTGTGCTGTACTACAACCGCACGCTGTTCCGCGAGGCGGGCCTGGACCCCAACCGTCCCCCCAAGACCTGGAGCGAGCTGCGGGAGTACTCGCGCAAGCTCACCAGGCGCCGGCCGAACGGGCGGCTCGAGCAGGTCGGCTACGTGCCCATCGAGGGCAACGTCGGGTCGTTGTACCTCTACGGGTGGCAGAAAGGCGGACGATTCCTGTCGGAGGACGGTCGGCGGGCCCTGCTGAACACACCGCCCAACGTCCAGGCCCTCGAGTGGGTGCGGGACTTTGTCTCCGAGTACGGCCTGGAGGACGTGATGACGCTGCGGTCGGGCTTCGGCCGCGAGACGCAGAACCCGTTCGTCACGGGCAAGCTGGCCATGATCGTATGGGACGTCGGGGCCGTGGACGACATCCGCCGGTACGGGGGCGACGACCTGGACTGGGCGGCCGCCCCGTGCCCGTATGCCGACGACGGTGTGCCGGCGACCTGGTCCGGCGGGTTTGCACTGGTCGTGCCGCAGGGCACGAGCCATGCAGAAGGCGCGTGGGCGTTCTGCAAGCACATCCTCTCGGACGAATCGCAGCGGCACATGGCCACGTCCAGCGACAAGCTGCCCGCCCGCCGCTCGGCGGCGAACGACCCCTTCTTCCAGGACAGCGCGTTCTGGCGGCTGGCCATCGACCAGATGAAGTACTCCCGCTACCGCCCGGTCACGCCGGCGGGGTCGATTATCGCCACGGAGATGGTCATGGCCGTGGACCAGGTCGTTCACGGCAAGCTCTCCCCGCAGCAGGCCTTGGACGCGGCCAACCGGCAGGTGCAGAAGGTCCTGGACGACTTCCACGAGGCCGAGGCGACGCGCGGGCCGCCGGTCAACTGGCTGCCAATCGGCACGGCCCTCGGCGGGGCGGCGCTGTTGCTGCTGGCGGTGCGGGGGTGGTTCAGCTTCCGGCGGATCCGCGCGATGAGCATCCATCGGCGCCAGGCCCTGGCGGGGTATCTGTTCGCGCTGCCGGCGATCCTCGGCCTGGCGCTGTTCACTCTGGGGCCGATCGTCATGTCCGGCGTGTACAGCATGACCCGCTACGAGATCCTCACGCCCGCGACGTGGCAGGGGCTGGGGAACTACCGCGAGCTGTTCGGCGAGGACCGCTACTTCCTCAAGGCCCTGTGGAACACGTTCTACTTCGCGGCCGTGTCCGTGCCGATCAACATCTCGCTGGCCCTGGGGCTGGCGCTGCTGCTGAACCGCCCGATCGGCGGGCGGGCGCTGTACCGCACGTGCTTCTACCTGCCGACGGTCATGCCGGCGGTGGCGGGCAGCCTGCTGTGGGCGTGGCTGTTCAACGGCGAGTACGGGCTGATCAACCTGGTGCTGGAGGCCGTGGGACTGCCGCCCGTGCCGTGGCTGACAAGCGAGTACTGCTCCAAGCCCGCGCTGATCGTGATGGGCATGTGGGGCGTCGGCGGGGGGATGATCATCTTCCTGGCCGCCCTCCAGGGCGTGCCTCGAACGCTCTACGAGGCCGCCGAGATCGACGGGGCCGGGGCGTGGCGGAAGTTCCGCAACGTCACGCTGCCGATGATCTCCCCGGCGATGTTCTTCATGGTGGTGATGGGGCTGATCGGGGCGCTCCAGGTCTTCACGCAGGCGTACCTGGTCACCGAGGGCGGGCCCGTCAACTCGACGCTGTTCTACGTGCTCTACCTCTACCGCGAGGCGTTCGAGAACCTCCACATGGGCTACGCCGCCGCGATGGCATGGGTGCTGTTCCTGGTGATCCTCGTGATCACCGGCGTGCAATTCGTGCTGGCCCGCCGCTGGGTCTACTACGAGGGGGCCCAGCGATGAGCCTCGGCCGCAAGGAGCAGCAGCGCGTCGGCAACCTGCTGACACACATGGTCCTCGTGGGGCTGCTCGTGCTGTTCCTCGGGCCGTTCTTCTGGCTGGTGAGCACGTCGTTCAAGACCGACGCGGCCATGTTCCGCATGCCCCCGCAGTGGCTGCCGGCCCCCGTCACGCTGGAGCACTACGACGAGGCGCTGACGGAGTTCCCCGCCGTGCGGTACACCGGCAACACGCTCATCATCGTGCTGTTCACGACGATCGGCACGGTGCTGAGCTGCTCGATGGCGGCGTACGCGTTCAGCCGGCTTCGCTGGCCCGACCGGGGGCTGATCTTCAGCCTCATGCTGGCGACGATGATGATCCCCGGCCAGGTGACGATGATCCCGGTGTACGTTCTGTTCAGCAAGCTGCGGTGGGTGGACACGTTCCTTCCGCTGATCGTGCCGGCGTTCTTCGGCAACGCCTTCTTCGTGTTCCTGCTGCGGCAGTTCTTCCTGACGATCCCGGAGGAGCTGCTGGAGGCGGCCCGGCTGGACGGGGCGGGGGAGTGGCGCGTCTTCTGGCAGGTCGTCCTGCCGCTCAGCAAGCCGGCCCTGCTGACGGTGATGATCTTCAGCATCCTGCGGGCCTGGAACGACTTCATGGGCCCGCTGATCTACCTCTCCAGCGAGAACAAGCGCACGCTCGCCCTCGGCCTGGCGCACCTGCGCGGCGTGCAGGGCACCGAGTGGGGGCTGCTAATGGCCGCGGCGATGCTGATGGTCCTCCCGGCCCTGCTGCTGTTCTTCGTCGCCCAGCGGTTCTTCATCGAGGGCATCGCCCTGACGGGCACGAAGGCCTGAGGTGCGTTGAGCAGGCAGGCGGCCGGCGTCCTACGGCCGCTCCTCGAGGGAGGACTCGATGATCTCCTCGATGCGGGCGGTCGCCACGCAGATCGACGTGTCGGCCGCGCCGTAGTAGACCTTCACTTCGCCGTCGTCCTCGACGATCGCCCCGCAGGCGAAGACCACGTTGCCCACGTCGCCGATCCGCTCGTACTCCTCCCGCGGCGACAGCACCGGCGCCAGGCAGCGGCCGATCACCCGAGCGGGGTTGTCGCGGTCGAGCATGGCCGTGCCGATCCGGTAGATCGGCCCGGCGGAGGTCATCTTCACGCCGTGGTAGATCTCCAGCCAGCCTTGGTCGGTCAGGATCGGCGGAGCCGAGGCCCCGATGCGGTAGGAGTCCCAGTATCGCGGGCGCGGCCTGAAGGCCAACTCGCTACGGCCCCAGTGAATCAGGTCCGGCGAGTAGGAGACCCAGATGCTGCCGATCCCGTGTCCGAAGGGGCGGTCCAGGCGGGCGTACAGGCCGCCGACCTTCTGGGGGAACAGCACGCCGTCCTTGTTGCCCGGGCCGGAGATCAGCGCGATCCGTTCGTAGGTTCGGAAGTCTTCGGTCCTGGCCAGGGCGATCCGGTGTCCGTTGCCGCCGACGGCGGTGTACAGGACGTAGTAGTTGCCCTCGAGGAGGGTCACGCGCGGGTCCTCGATGCCGTTCAGCTCCCACCGCTGGAAGGGCCCGCTGTCGGCGGGCCGCAGACAGGGCTCGTCCTCCACCTCGAAGTGGACGCCGTCGCGGCTGCGGGCCAGGGCGAAGCAGGAGTACCCCTGCTGACCCTCGATGCGGACGATCATGACGTACTGGCCGTCGAGCTTGACGGGCGTGCCGTTGAAGACCGTGTTGCAGCGGTAGGGGACGTCCCGCAGCGTGATGATGGGGTTTCGCTCCCAGCGATGGAGCAGATCTCTTCCGCGGCGAAGGGCCATGGCTAGAACTCCATTCGGCTGGCCAGGCACGCGCCGACCACGTCGCGCAGTCTCGCCGTGCCCAGGCAGATGCAACTGTCCGAAGCGCCGTAGTAGATGTGCAGCACGTCCTCGATCAGAACGGCCCCGCAGGAGAACACCATGTTTGGCACGTCGCCGATCCGCTCGTACGGCTCGCGCGGGGCCAGGATGGGGATGTTACTCCGCGCGACCACCTCCGAGGGGTTGTCCGCGTCCAGGATGGCCGCCCCCAGCCGCGTCAGGGGGCCCGCGCTGGTCAGCTTCTCCCCGTAGTACAGCAGCAGCCAGCCCTCGGGGATTCGGATCGGCGGGGCGCCCGTGCCGATGCGGTCGGAGTCCCAGTAGCCGCCGCGCGGGGTCATGACCACGGTGGACGCCCCCCAGAACTCCAGGTCGTCGGAGTAGCTGATCCAGATGCTCATTCCGGGGTCGGGCCGCTCGAGCAGGGCGTAGCGGCCGCCGAACTTCGCGGGGAACAGCGCGCCGCCCTTTGTGTCGGGCTGGGTGACCATGCCGAGTCGCTCGACGGTCTGAAAGTCGTCCGTGCGGGCTAGGCCCACGCGCCAGCCGAAGTCGGACTCCGCCAGGTACGTCACGTAGTAGGTGTCGTCCAGGAGCGTGATGCGGGCGTCGCGGACGCCGGCGTTCTCGTAGTCGCGGCACGGCCCGGATTCGGCCGGGGTCAGGAAGGGCTCGGGATCCACGGTGAAGTGCCGCCCGTCCTGGCTGACGGCGCGGTAGATCATGGTCTGCCCGCGGAGGCTCTCCACCGTGAGCAGCAGCAGGTAGCCCTGGGGGAAGGGCACCACGCCGGCGTTCCAGACATCGCTACAGCGGAAGGGGACATCCTCGATCGACAGCAGGGGGTTCTCAGGCCACCGCCGCACCACGTCGCGCCCGACCACCAGGTCCATGTGCGTTTCCCCTTTCCGTATCGTGTGATAGAAGACACCAGCCGTGCGCCCGACAGTGTATCCCCTCGCCCATGCAATGGGAATCGCCTTTGCGAAAGACCGCCCGCACTGGCGACCGATAGGAAGGGTCCCGGGGCCTCCTTTGTGCTGCGCCCGTGTCATACCTGGCCGAGTATCCGCCGCAGGGACTCGGCGTTCTGGGCGGCCTGGCCGTGGTGGCAGTTGTTGAAGAACGCGTAGATCTCGTCCATCGACTCGTCGAGGTCCTCCCACGCCTCGACCAACTCCGTCAGTTCCTCGGGGCGGTAGCTGTAGTCGTAGCGGTCCGCGCCCTCCGGCCCGTACCATTTCTCCGCGTCGCGCGAGTGCAGGCGGAGATAACCGGTTTTCGACGTGGCCGCGGCGCCCATCCGGAACAGCCCCGGCAGGGCCGGCACGTCCGGGATGACGATCGTCACGTTCCGCTCGCGCAGGCCGTCCGGCACCGACGGGTGCTCCCACGAGGCGTGACGGAACTCCACCGCGCAGGGCAGGTGCTCGTAGTCGCCCAGCACGGCGGCGAGGTACTTGCGGTTGGCAATGGTCCGGTGGAAGCGCTGGGGGAACTGGAACAGCAGCCCGGCGAGCTTGCCGGCCTCGCGCATCGGCTCGATGCCGGCCAGGAAATCGTCGCGCACGCCGCGCTCGCCCTCGTGCGTGGTGGCCTGGTTGGCCTTGACCCAGAAGGTGAAGCTCTCGGGGGCCTTTCTCGCGATGGCGTCCATCGTCCGCGCCGGCGGGAGGCGATAGAAGCTGAAGTTGATCTCCACGGTCTGGAAGCACGTGACGTATCGCGCGAGCATGTCGCGCTGTTTCGTGTCGGCCGGGTAGAACGTGCCTACCCAGTCGCCGAACGAATACCCGCTGGTCCCGATGACGTACTTGTGCTTCGTGTCCATCGAACATCCCACCTCGTGCGCGGGTGATGCGCCTCGGAGCCCACCGGTGGCGCCCCGTGGGCACCGCCTACGCGACCCTCGCCGTATGCAGCGAGACCCGGTTCGCCGTCACCGTCACCGAACCGTACTGCTCTTCGACCTTACCCGCAATGACGTACGGCCCGTAGCGGTCCAGCGCGCCGACGGCGGCGTAGGCGTTCGGGAAGAGCGTCACCTCGAACAGGCCGTACTCATCTTCCATCGTCAGGAACATCATCGTTTCGCCCGGCCGGGTGCGCGCGGTCCGCTGGGCCTCGACGACGCCGGCGAGGCGGACGTGCCGCCCGAGGCGGTGGGGCAGTTGGCGGCTGTCGGTGTCCACCTGCCCGTCGAAGGCCGGGCGATAGAGCGTCATGATGTGCTCCCGCACGCTGATGCCGAGCACTTTCCGCTCTTCGGCGTATTTCCGCGTGGGGCTGTAGTCGGCGGCGACGTCGGGGATCGTCGGCCGGGCCGTCAGCAGCGCGGGCTGCCCGCGCGGGCGGTGGGGGCGCAGGGAGAAGAACAGGTTCCTCTCCATCATCAGCGTGGGTCGCAGCCGCCCGGTCCAGTCGAACGCGCCGCACTGGACCAGCGCCCGCGCCTCGTCTCGCCCGAGGCCCGTGCGGGCGAGGCAGTCGCTGAGGCCGTCGAACGCCCCCTCGCGCCGGGCGCGGAGGACCGCTTCGACGCTCACCGGCCCCAGGCCCGCCACGCGGTTGAGGCCCACGCGGATGACTTGTCGCCTGCCGTTGTCGGCATCGACGGCAAACTCCGCCTCGGAGCGGTTGACGTCCGGCAGGCGGAAGGGCACGCCCATCCGCTTGGCCTGCTCGACGTACACCCGCGGGTGGTACATGCTCTGGTTGTTGTTCAGGCAGGCCGTCCAGTACTCCAGCGGCCAGTGGGCCTTGAGGTACGCCGAGGCGTAGGCGAGCATCGCGTAGCTGGCGGCGTGGGCACGGCAGAAGGAGTAGCTGTTGAACTTCGCCATCTGAACCCACATCGCCTTGGCGTAGTCGCTATCCACGCCGTGGTCCCGGCAGCGCCCGAGAAACTCGCGCGACAGGGCGATCCGCTGTTCGTCGGTGCGGCACTTCTGGACCGCCTTGCGGAATCGGTCCGCCTCGGGCAGCTCCGCGCCGAGCATCGCCGCGGCCACCAGCATCACGTCGTCCTCGTAGAGCATCACGCCGTGCGTCGAGGCCAGCAGCTCGTCGACGGCGGCATGGCCGGTCGGCACGGGCTCCAGGCCGCGGCGGCGGCGGATGAACGTCTCCTTCATGCCGATGCTCGCGGCCCCGGGGCGGATCAGCGCCAGGGCCTTCATCAGCTCGCCGACCCCGTCCGGCTGGAGGGCCAGCAGGAGGTGACGCATCGCGGGAGACTCGATCTGGTTGCAGCCGACCGTGTCGGCGGTGCGGAGCGTCGAAAGCGTCGCGGGGTCGTTGCGGGGCAGGGCTTCGACGTCGATCTCCCACCCGCGGTGGCGGGCGATCAGGTCGCACGTGTAGCGGATGGTGGACAGGCTGCGGTTGCCCAGCAGGTCGAGCTTGACCAGGCCGATGTCCTCCACGCCGTCCTTGTCGTACTGGGTGATGAGCACGCCCTTGGGCGCACGCTGGACGGGCACGTGCCGGTTCACGCCGCGAGGGGCGATCACGATGCCCCCCGGGTGCACCGACAAATTGTGCAGCAGGCCGAGGATTCGCTTGCTCAGCTCGCCGATCCGTCCGAGCGCGCCGGTGGAGTCGGGGTCGGACAGGTCGGCCTCGTCCAGCCGGCTGATCTGCTCGTCGGACAGGCCGAAGGCCTTGGCTGTCTCGCGGAATGCCGACCGCTCCTGGAGCGTGTTGTGGGTGCAGACCATGGCCGTGCGCGCCGTGCCCCAGCGGGCCAGGGCGTAGTCGATCACGTCGTCGCGGATTCGCCAGCAGAAGTCGACGTCCAGGTCCGGGAAGTCCACGCGCTGCTCGTGGAGAAACCGCTCGAAGGGGATCTCGAACGCCAGCGGGCAGACGTTCGTGATGCCCAGCAGATACGCCACCAGGCTGCTGGCGCCGCTGCCTCGCCCGGCCACCGGGGCGCGCCGGCGCCGGGCGTACTGGACGATGTCCCACACGACCAGGAAATACTCCGAAAAGCCCCGGCGATGAATCAGGCCCAACTCCTTCTCCAGCCGGGCCTCGATGGCGGGGGAGCTGCGCCCGTAGCGGCGCGCGATGCCTTCCCGGCAGAGGTGGCGGAGGTAGGCGTGCGGCTCGGAGCCGTCGGGCGGCTCGAAGTGGGGGAAAACCGGCTCGCGCGGCAGCAGGCGGAATGCCGAGCACTCCTCGACGAGGCGCCGGTTGTTCTCGACGGCTTCGGGCAACTCGGCGAGCGGCCGGGCCAACTCGCGCCCGCCGCGCAGAATCGACCCGGCGTGGGGCAGCTCGCCCGGCGGGACGCTGTCGAACGTCGCGCCGCAGCGGATCGCCGCCAGCAGCCGGACCAGCTCGTACTCGTCCGGGTGAGCGTACATCGCCTTGCCTATGGCCACGAGCGGCAGCGACTGCTGTCGGGCGGCGCGGACCAGGCGGCGGAAGTCGTCCGGCTGCTGGGCGGCCGGATCAACGGCGAGACGGACCCGCGACGGATGCACACCGGCGACGAGGATCGCCGCCGCCAGGGCAGCGTCCTCGACGAGCAGGTACAGCCCCTCGCACAACTCCGGAAGGTCCGGCAGGGCCAGCAGGTCGAAGCCCTCCCGGCAGTGCGCTTGCGTGAGGATGCGGCAAAGGTCCTCGTAGCCGGTATCATTGGCCACCAGGGCGACGGCGGCGTGGCGGGCGTCACGGACCTCGGCACCGACGAGCGGCCGCAGGCCGGCCTGCTCGGCCAGGCGCCAGAACCGCGGCGCGGCGTAGAGATTGTTCGTGTCCGTCAGCGCCAGGTGTGTGTGCCCGAGCTCCACGGCCCGTTCGACCAGCCGCTCCAGGCGGACCGGCCCCCGCAGCGGCGAATACCCGCTCCACACGTGCAGCGGCACAATGCCTTGAGGGGCCGGGTCCATCTCACTCGCTCCGCCTCATTTTGTCAGTGACGGCGTTCGGAGGACGAAGCCGTAGTCGTTCTGCTCCAGCCGGCCCAGCAGTTCGAGGCTCTTGCCGGTCACCACGGCGGCGTGGCCCCAGCGGCTGCGGATCGAATCCACGGCCCGGTAGATCTCGTGGGCCTTGGCACGCCGCGGCGGGTCGAAGAGCGTGTGGTTCGACCCGGCCGGAGAGAACCGCGACAGGACGATCCCCACGTGCCGCAGCGCCACCCGCCGGTTGTGCAGGCGGCGGAACAGGTCCAGGACCACCTCGAAGACGTCATCGTCGTCGGCGGTGGGCTCCGGCAGCGTGTGGGCGACGTCGCGATGCTTCCAGTCGTCGTAGCGGATCGCGAGCTGCACGGTCCGGACCACCAGGCCGTGCTCCCGCATCGCGCGCATGGCCCGTTCGAGCAGGTAATGCAGCATGCCGTGGACCTCGGCCGGGTCGTGCGTCGGCTGGTGGAAGGTCGTCTCGCGCGAGATCGTTTTCGGTGCCGAGGCCGGGCGCGTGGCCTCGTTGTCGCGCCCGCGGCAGCGCTCGTGCAGCACCTCGCCGCGCCGCCCGAGCATCGCGTGAAGCGACTCGCGCGACAGTGCCCGGAGGTCCTTTACCGTGCGGACGTTCATGTCGTTGAGCATCTCGGCGGTCTTGTGGCCGACGCCGGGCAGGCGTTCGACCGGCAGGGGGGCGAGGAAGGGCTCTTCCTGGCCGGGCCGGATCCACACGACGCCGCCGGGCTTGCCGTGGTGGGAGGCGACCTTGGCGAGCATGCGGTTGGCGGCCAGGCCCACGGTGACGGGCAGGTGCACCTCGTCGCGGACGTCGCGCTGGAGGCGCTCGCCGAGCGATTGCGGGCTGCCGCAGAGCGCGTGAGTGCCGGTCGCCTCGCCGTAGGCCTCGTCGAGATACGTCTCCAGGCCGATCACGTACCGCCGGCAGACCTGCCAGACGTGCTCGGCGAAGCAGCGGTAGATTGCGTATTGCCCCGGCACGCGCACCGCGTGCGGGCACAGCCGCATCGCGCGGCGGAGCGACATCCCCGCGTGCAGGCCATAGGCCCGAGCTTCGTACGAGCACGAAGCGATGCACCCGCTGCCGACGATCACCGGCCGGCCTCGC
>Ga0307378_10011921_pt1 | contig 11162 bp, 8 predicted proteins | sample UN1MG_FD_202238 | JGI IMG/M metagenome (GOLD analysis project Ga0307378, IMG submission 202238) | Soil microbial communities from Risofladan, Vaasa, Finland - UN-1 | ecosystem: Environmental > Terrestrial > Soil > Coastal area > Acid sulfate soil | place: Finland: Risofladan, Vaasa | collected...
CTGCAACCTACCAAAAGCTTCAACGCCCCCGTCACTTCGTTCAAGTTGAAGCTTCGCTTCAACGCCCCCGTCACTTCGTTCAAGTTGAAGCTTCGCTTCAACGCCCCCGTCACTTCGTTCAAGTTGAAGCTTCGCTTCAACGCCCCCTCCCCAGCGAGGTCTGGGTGCCCAGCGAGGTCGGCGAGAAGTTTCTGTGACTTTTTCTCGAGTATAACCGTTCCTCGCGGGACCGGAATAACACAATCCGCCCCCTTGCTTCCCTTCATGTTGCGCCTCGATCCGGCCGACCCGTTCTTCGCCCTGTAGACCTTCCTGATCCAGTGATCGTAGAGCGACCTCATGTTGTTTTCAACCCTGAATATAACGTCTCCACCGTCGCCCCCGTCACCTCCATCAGGGCCGCCCCTCGGGACATACTTCTCGCGTCGAAAAGAAACCGCACCTCTCCCGCCGTTACCCGATCGGACAGTGATGTCCGCCTCATCCACAAATCTCGACAATGCTCTTTTCCCTCTATCAAAAACTAAAAAAACGTACGTCCTTCCCGAAGGAGTTTTGTCCCGCTTCAAGCTCCCCGGGCAGTATATATCATATATCGCTGTAGTTCAGGCTGTGAGATGTTACAGGTGATGCTATTGCAGTAGTTTGGCTTGTACAAAACATTGGAGGAAATCTGGTGCAGAAACCTTGGGGATTCAGGCCCTTCCGGCAGCGTGCAAACCGCGGGTTTTTGGTGTACCAGCAGCATGAACGCGGCCTGTAAAAACAGGAAAAACATCACATTTCACTGTTGACAGATACCTTTTTCTTCCCTCTTCTGAAACTCTCAAACGAGACGACTCCGTCTGTTTTTGCAAACAGCGTATCATCCTTCCCGATCCCGACGTTCTTCCCCGGATGGATCCTTGTGCCCCTCTGCCTGACGATAATTGTACCCCCGGTCACCTTCTGGCCGCTGAACCTTTTTACTCCGAGCCTCTTTGAATGGCTGTCCTTGCTGTTCTTTGTGCTGCCGCCGCCCTTCTTATGAGCCATTTCAATTTCCCCCTTCCATCTTCTCAACGAGAATTCTCGTATATTCAGGCCGTGAGCCGATCGTCCTCCTGTAATCCTTTCTGCGCTTGTATTTGAAGACCCTGATCTTTTTGCCTTTTACGCTACCGAGCACTTTGGCCGTTATGGCAACTCCCTTGAGGTAGGGTTTTCCAACCTTGACACCGTCCTTGTCGTCCCTCATGAGAAGAACCTTATCGATCTTAATCTCACTGTCCTTCTGGGCCTCTATTCTATCGACAAGAACCGGTTTACCCTCCTCGATCCCGTACTGTTTATTGTTTATTTCGACGATCGAATACATCGAATCCCCCAAAGATTTTCAGATAAAATAAGGAGGATTCTTCCTAAAGTCAACCCCATTATTCCTACCTTCGCGAGAGGAGAAGAGAGATGAGGAAACACAGCTTAAGGAATAGCAGGTAGAAAATTCCGAGCAGGTTGATTCCGGATGCTACCGATGGCGGTATCCTCGAAGGGAGAAACCATATGCTGAACTGCAGAGGAAATAAAAAGAGTCCTAAAAAGAGAACAGGTGTGATATACCCCGGTTTGTGCTTTAAAAAGAGAAAGCCCGACAGTACAAGCAGAGAGAAGGAAAGCAGGACATCGAACCAGTAGAAGTAGATTTCCGGATCGACGAACAGTCTGCTCATAGCCGCTCCTTACACGCTCGATTCCTGAAGTTCTCACCCCAGACTACTGAAGCTCTTTTTGATCCTGTCCAGTATTTCGAGAGCTTCGAGAGGGGTGATCGTGTTGATATCGATTTCTCCGAGCTCTTTTTTCAGAATATCATATATTGAAGGAAAAAGGTCGAGCTGTCCGGGGCCGCCTGCTGGTTTTTCCTCCCTCTTTTCCGCGAAGACAGGGATGTATGAGCTGTACTCGGTTTCCAGCTTCAGCAGAATGGACTTGGCCCTCTCTATGATGGTATGGGGTATGCCCGCCATGCGCGCAACCTCGATCCCGTAGCTCTTCGATGCGACGCCCGGCACCACTTTCCTCAGGAATATGACCTCGTTGTCCCATTCCTTCACCGTTACATTATAGTTGATAACCCCGTGAGAACCCTCGAGAGCGGTGATCTCGTGGTAGTGAGTAGCAAAGAGGGCTTTCGCACCGACCTTTGTATCGTCCAGGAGGTACTCGAGCACGGCCCATGCTATCGAAAGACCGTCATAGGTGGAGGTCCCTCTTCCGATCTCATCCATGATGATAAAGCTTTTCGAGGTAGCGTAGTGAAGTATCCGTGAAGTTTCGATCATCTCTACAAGAAAGGTCGATTCCCCCTTTACGAGACGGTCGGAAGCACCTATGCGGGAAAAGACCCTGTCCATTACCCCCAGTCGCGCGCTCTTTGCCGGAACGAAGCTCCCGATATGTGCCATGATCACAATGAGAGCGGCCTGGCGGAGGAACGTGGACTTGCCTGCCATATTTGGTCCGGTTAGTATCATGACCCTGCGGTCGCTGTCGTTGAGGAAGAGGTCGTTCTCTATGAAACGGTCCTCGCCGAACTTTTCGATAACAGGGTGTCTCCCTCCCCTGATCTCCACGATATTCTCATCCACCATCTCCGGCATCGTGTAGCCGTTCTCCAGTGCAGCAGCGGCGAGGGACTGAAACACGTCGAGCCTTGCGACGGCCCAAGAGGCCTTGAATATTCTTTCCGTCTCACGCAGAACGACCTTTCTTATCCTTTCGAGCAGCTCAAGTTCGAGCCGGTTTGCGTACTCCCTCGCCTCCATGAGGAGAATCTCGTGCTCCTGCAGCTCATGGGTAGTAAACCTCTCGGCATTGACCAGCGTCTGCTTTTTTATGTACCTTTCCGGAACGAGCTTCAAGTTCGCCTTTGTGACTTCGATATAGTAGCCTATGATCTTGTTGTATCTCAACTTCAGCGAACCGATACCGAGCTCCTGCTGCTGTTCGTGCTGGTAGTTCCTTATCCAATCCCTGTTCTTGTGGAGGGCATCCCTGTACTCATCGAGTTTCGCATCGTACCCGCTCCTGATGAACCCTCCTTCCTTTACAGAGAGAGGAGGATCGTCCACGATCCCCGAATCGATGACCCCGATGATCTCATCGAAGTCACCGAGCTCAGCGTGCTCCTCACAGAACAGGTCGTCTTTCTCAAGCTTCCGCCTCATTTCCTTCGAAGCTGTCAGCGAGTTTTTGAGAGAGATGAGATCCCTCGCCGTTCCCTTTCCCACAGAAAGCTTCGAGAGGATCCTCTCTATATCGAGCGTCCGGGCCAACGGGCCCTGAAGCTCCGAAAGGAGAGCTCTATCTTCGAAAACCCGCTGTACCTTGCCCAGCCTTCGAGAGATCTCCTGCTTGTCTCTCGAGGGATTGTGGATATGCCTCTTGAGAAGCCGTGCTCCCATTGCGGTAAGAGTTTTGTTCAGCACAGCAAGAAGCGTGGCCGCCGGAGTACCGTCCGTCATGTTCTCGGTGAGCTCGAGATGGCGCTTTGTCGCATTGTCCATCAGGAGCATTGACGCGTCCTGCCTCTCCTTTATCCACCGGACGTGAGAGATGTCCCTCTTCGTGCTCTCTTTGACGTATGAGAGTACCGCTCCGGACGACATCAGCTCCAGACTGTTCTGGAATCCGAATACGTCGGAGGTCACAATTCCAAACTGAGACTTCAGAACTTCGAGGCAGGAGGCTTCGTCAAACACATAGTCACTCGTCCCCCTGAGAGCGACCTGAGAAGCGAGATCGCGGAGTTTTCCCAAGAATACACGGAATCCGTCCGCTTCATCCCACGACTCCGGATAGATGATCTCGCGTATCCCGTTGTCTGCGATCTCGTTCATCAGGCTGTCGTAGATGTCTCCGGAGGCGATGTAGGTCGAAACGAACTCCCCTGTAGAGACGTCAAGAGAGCTGCATGCAATACGCAAAGAAGTCCGTCCCGACTCCCCGAATATTGCGGCGATGCAGTTGTTGTCCCTCCCGTCAAGAAGGTCCGGGTCCGTTATTACCCCGGGCGAGATTATCTCGGCCACGTCTCTCTTCACGATCCCCTTCGCGAGCTTCGGGTCCTCCTGCTGCTCGCATATCGCGACCTTCTTCCCCTCTTTCAGTAACTTTCCTATGTAGGTATCGGCAGCGTGGTGCGGGAACCCGCACATCGGGGTCCCGTTGCGTTTTGTGAGGGCGATGTTCAGTATGGAGGAAGCAACGGCCGCATCCTTTTCGAACATCTCGTAGAAGTCTCCGAGCCTGAAGAGGAGGATAGAATCCCGATTCTTCCGCTTCAATCGGTGATACTGTGCCATCATCGGGGTTTCTTTCTTCATCTCTACTGCTCTTCCACGATGAACCCGCTGTATCCCAGAGATTCGAGCTTACTTTTCGCTTCCCGCGCCTCTTCGACTGTACCGTATCTCCCGACCCTCACCCTGAACAGCCGCTTTTGTTCCAAAGCTGTCTCGATGATGAACGCACCGTACCCGCCCCCCTCCAGGATCCCGACGAGGTTTTGAGCATTCGCTTCGATGGAAAAAGAGCCGATCTGAATCGAGAATTTCCCCTGAGCCATGACGGTCTCTTCCACTTTCCCGTACAGGTACGTGCCGCTCGTGACCGAGGGATCGTAATAACCCAATTCCCCCTCCGGGGCCTGCCCCGGGGCCTGCTGTCCGAGCTCGGCCATGCGTTTTTTCACCTTTCCGCGATAGATGGAGTCCGGAAACTTGTCGGACAGCTGTTTATACGCCGATATGGATAGCCCAACGTTCCCGCTTTTACTGCCGCTCTCCGCCAGCAGGACGTAGGCCTCCTGCTTGACAAGCGGGTTCTCCGCAGTTCCGATGATCCTCTTCAAAAGGTCCTCTGCGCGCTCGTGCTCGTCCCGTGCAAGCAGGCACCGGGAGATTTCTAGGTAGTTTTTGACAATATACGGAGTCTTTCCCCCGTCATTCATCGAAGCCAGCAGCTCGATTGCGTCCTTATGGGAATTCTCTGCGTCCTCATAACGGCCTTCCGCCTGATAGAGGATGCCGATAAAGGCATGCACGTATGGTGTGAATATCCCGATGCCGCGTTCTTCGTTCTCGAGGATCTGGCGGAGAGGCTCCTCCGATCTGTCGTATTCCTGTTTCAGGAAGTAGCGGCGGGCGAGCTCGAAACGCACGGCATCGGCATAGGGAAAATCAGGATGACGTTCGAGTATCCCGAGCAACAGCTCTATTACTGCGGAAGACCTTTCTGTGAGGAAGCTCTGCTTGAACCGTATGAAAGGCGCCGCCTTCGAATCGGGCGCCCTGTTGTAGGCGAATCCGTAATACCTCGCCGCCTGCCTGTAGTTCTTCAGCTCCTCGTAACTCTTCGCACGCTGCACTATCTGTGAGGTATTCTCGTCTTCCGGGATCATATACCCGTCTGAGACCGGAAAGTAGCTGTCGGCAATCTCCTCGGGAATGAGAAAGTACCCGCCCTCATCCGCCCTCATCGGGACAGCGGATATCATGAAAATCAGAATAGTACTACACGACAACAAAAACACGGGTTTAAGGATTCGGAATGCGGTATCACCCATGGACGCTGCACCTCCGAGGTATCTCCTCCCCCCGAAGCGTCCCGCCCGACAACCCTTCGATGCGGACCCTCACGAAACTGCCCGGCTTCTCTTCGGTTCGTACGACCACCATCTTCCCCTGCTCTGTCTTAGCGAGGTATTCGTTCGGGTTTTTCCTGCTTTTTTTTTCTATGAGGACCTCCACCTCTCTTCCCACCTCTCTCCTGTTTCTTTCGAGGGAGATCCTCTTTACGAGCGAGATGAGCCGCTCGAGCCTTGTCTGTGCCGTTCTATCATCCACCCTACCTGAAAGCCTCTCCGCTTTTATGTACGGCCGCGCGGAGTACCTGTAGGTAAAGGCATCGTCGAACTCCACCTCGGCATAAACCTGGAGAGTCTTTTGGAAATCCTCTTCGGTCTCAGAGGGAAACCCCACGATGATATCCGTTGTGAGCGAAAAATCGGACAGATAGCGGTAGAGCGCCTCCACTATGCCCATGTAGTGACGGACCGTGTAGCCCCTGTTCATGACATCGAGCATACGGTCCGAGCCGCTCTGAAGGGGAAGATGGAAATGCCTGCACACTTTCGGGTAACCGGCAATTCTCTTTATCGCGGCCTCGTCGAAGTCCTTAGGGTGGGAGGTCAGAAACCGTGTCCATCTCAGGCCCTCGATACGGTCGAGTCTTTCTAGAAGCCCTGCAAAGGATATGTCCCCGGAGTCCTTTCCGTAGGCATTGACGTTCTGTCCTAGGAGCGTTATCTCCGTGACCCCGTGATCGACGAGCTCACAGACCTCACGGACCACGTCCTCACTCCGCTTGCTGAGCTCCGGACCCCTGACGTATGGAACGATGCAGTAGCTACAGAAATTGCTGCAGCCTTTGATGATCGTGACCCAGGCATGGTGGCTCAGCGCCCTCCTCCCCCCGTATGATGAGAAACCGTACCCTTCCTGATCCGTGCACACCATCGGTTTTTGGTTTTTATCGTATTCCGAAAGATAGTGAGGAATATGCAATCCATGGGAGGTTCCGGCAATGATATCTATCTCAGGAAAGCGCTTTTTTACATCCTCTCCGAAAAGCTGCGCCATACAGCCCGTGAACACTATGACAGGAGAACCGTTCACACGATTCTTGAGGCTCCTGTAGTACCCGAGCCTTCCAAAGACCCTCTGCTCGGCGTGTTTCCGCACGGAACACGTATTGATTACGACAATGTCCGCTTCACTACCGGCACCGGCTCTGACGTAGCCCTGTTCCTCCAGGGCGAGAGCGATATCCAGGGAATCCGACTTGTTCATCTCACATCCGTATGTCTCTATGAAAAAACTTTTCTTTCCTCTCATGGTCTCTTCTCTGAACAAATCGTACTTCTTTCATAAAATAACACATTTGGCCCCATATCGGCAGGATTAAATATGCTGTTATGACGTCTGGGGGGTCGTGATAGAGGGAGGAAAAAGCCTCAGTAGAACGAGACGTTTCCAGTACCGCACATGGGGCAGACGTGAGCCCCACCGAGTTCATCCTCGTAGTCGGGATAATCGTTTCTCTCCGGGTAGATCTTTTCCGTCCAACGGAAATCACACTCTTCACACACGTATGTCTTTACTATGTAGCTTTCATCCTCGTACTCGTCATTGTCTTCGGGATCATCGTAGCCGTCATAATCATCGGAAAAATCGTAATCCATCGACTACTCCAAGTCTCATGTATCCACTGAGGTGCGTGACTCTTCAGGACTGTATGTTTGTTGATCTATAATATAGACTAATTAATGAGCAACATTTGTCAATAGTTTTTACACCCTAAACCATCACCTGACCCTACTGCCGGGATCAATCTCTCTGTCTACACTGAGGATTGAGAGGTTCTTTCCCTTCGATGCCGCCAGAAGCATCCCGTTCGATTCAATCCCCATGATAGTTGCGGGCTTCAGGTTTACCACCACCGCGACCTCCTTCCCGAGGAGGTCCTCCTCCTTGTAGTGGCCTGCAATACCGGCGACGAGCTGCCGCTGCTCTTTTCCGATATCAACGACCACCCTGTAGAGCTTCTTTGAGCCCTTGATGCCCTCCACCTCCAGTATCTTTGCTATCCGTATATCCAGCTTTTGAAAGTAATCTATGTCGCACTTTTCGTCCTTCTCAGGCCCCTTATTCATGCGTTTCTCCTTTTTTTTCTCGATCCTCGGAAATAGGCTCTCCGCGGGAGAGAGCGTCGTGCCTGGAGCAAGCCTCCCCCATTCCAGGATCGAGGAGTCGCTGTTCGTCCGGTCTATATACCTCCTGATCTCATCACCGAACACTCCGAGCGCCTCCTCCGCTTTTTCAGGAATAATAGGGGAAAACAGGACATTGGCAAGGCGGAAGGCCTCGCATGCCGTATAGAGGACCGTGCCGAGACGATCCATATCGCCCTTTTTGTGGAGGTTCCACGGCGCCGTCTCGTCGATGTACTTGTTTATGGAACGCACGAAAGAGAGGACCTCTTCGACCGCGGAGTTTAGATCCAACCTGCCGATGAGCTCTTTCACCTTGGAAGGCAGCTCCCTCCCCCTTTCTGTGAGTTTGCTGTCCGTCTTTCTCTGTTTCACCGGCCCGGGCAGAGTCCCTTCAAAGTAGAGTTGGACCATGTGGACCAGTCTCGACAGGAGGTTTCCGTAATCGTTTGCAAGGTCGGCGTTGATCGTCTCTACTAGGAGGTCCTCGCTGAAGTTGGCATCCGCACCGAGAACCATATTCTTGATCAGCACGTAGCGGAAGGCGGAGGGGCCGTACTTGTCGATGAGGTCTATCGGTCTCACCACATTTCCCAGCGACTTGCTCATCTTCGAATCCTGAACCATCCACCAGCCGTGGGCGAAGATAGTCCGAGGCAGCTCAAACCCGGCTGATTTGAGCATTATGGGCCAGTACACCGCATGCGTGGTCACTATGTCCTTTCCGACGAGATGGACATCGGCCGGCCACCACTTCTGGAAGGAGTCGTTGTTCCTGTATACCCCGACATTGCTGATGTAGTTTAAAAGCGCGTCGAACCATACGTACGTTACGTACTTTTTGTCAAACGGAATCTCTATTCCCCAGTCCAGTCGCGACTTTGGCCTGGAGATGCAGAGGTCTACAAGCTCGTTTTTGAGAAACCCGAGGATCTCGTTCTTTCTCGATTCAGGTCTTATAAAATCGGGGTGTTCCTTTATGTAGGTGATGAGCCATTCTTTGTATTTGGAAAGTTTGAAGAAGTAGTTCTTCTCCTCTATCGTGATCACCTCTCTGTTGCATGAGGGGCATCTCCCGTCGATGAGGTCCTTCTCCGTCCAAAACCTCTCCTCGGGAATACAGTACTTACCCACATATGTATCATAGTAGATATCACCGCGCTCATAGAGATAGGTGAGCAGGTTCTGTACGACGAATTTGTGGCGCTTCTCAGTCGTTCTGATAAACTTCGTGTACCCTATACCCAGCTTTTTCCAGAGATCGAGAAACCTGACGACCATCTCGCTGCAGTGTTTCGCGGGCTCCACCTTCCTCTTCTTTGCGGCTTCCTGGACTTTCAGTCCGTGCTCATCGGTACCTGTGGAAAAGAACACCTCGTCCCCAAAAAGACGGTGGTACCGAGAGAGAACGTCCGCAAGAATCGTCGAATAGGCGTGCCCTATGTGCGGCTCGTCGTTGACATAATAGATTGGGGTTGTAATATAGAACTTGCTCACTCACCCTCTCCTCTCCTCGGGTATCCTATTTATAGTAGTAAAAGATCGGCTTTTTTTCAAGGAGTATTGGTAAGGAAGAGCTCTACCTCACTTAGTATCCTTTCACTGTCCCCGCTTGTATAGTCCGCTGTAGGAAGCGAGTGAAGGAAGACGCCCCCGTAACTCTTATGGAGAATTCTCCGATCCAGTATCAGCACCGTCCCACGGTCCGCGCTGTTCCTGATAAGCCTCCCGATACCCTGCCTGAGCTTTATGACTGCGAGGGGGAGGGTGTACTCCAGGAACGGATTCCCCCCTTCCGCCTCTATCTTCTGCAGCCTGGCGCGGATGACCGGCTCAGTCGGTACCCTGAACGGAAGCTTGGTGATGATCACGCACTGGAGAGTATCTCCCGGAGCATCGACGCCCTCCCAGAAGCTCTCCGTTCCAAAGAGAGTGGAGCTTATATTCCTTTTAAACCGTTCGAGGATATTTCTTCTCGAGTCATCACCCTGTTTGAAGATTACGATCCCGTTATTGGCCAGTTCATCCTTTACACGGGCATGGATCTCGTTCAGCATTTTGTAGGATGTAAAGAGAACGAACGCCCTTCCCCCTGTCGTAACAAGGATACGCTTAACGTACTCGCTCATAATATCGGTATAGTCCGAATTCCCCGGCTCTGTGGTATCGGTAGGGATGAGGACCCGCATCTGAGAGTCCCAGTCGAAGGGGGAATCTATGCGCTCCTCCAGGATCGAATCTCCGAGCGAGAGCCTCTTCTTCAAAAAATCGAAGGAGCCCTCGACAGTAAGGGTTGCACTCGTGAGGACTGCACTCTTCACCTTCCCGAATATTATCTCGTTCACCGTGCTGCCGACTTCAATCGGGGCAACGAATATCCCGACCTCTCTTTTGTTCTCTATCCATCTCACCCACTGCGCATCCTCCTCCTCCCTGAGGAAGAGATCGAGGACCTCCACCGTTTCTATCATCCTGGAGACAAAACCCTCGACCTGCTTTGAAGCCCGCAGCTCACCCGCCTCCTCCAGGTCGGTTCTCAGGTCGGAAAGCTGCGACCCGAGAAGGCTGCACTCCCTGTAAAAACTGTCTATCTGCTGCGCCACCTCGCCGTCCCAGAGAGGGTGAGCCCTGACCTCGTTGTTTATCTCGATCGTGATCCTGTTCTCCTCCCCTCCTCCCGGGCTGAGTGCCGAGAAAAAATCCCCAAGCGTTTCGAAAAGGGACTTGGCCGTACGCTTCAATCCCGAAACATTATGCTGAATCGTCTCTATGCGGGTACCGGAAACAGAGGGCCTTTTTTTACCCAGATACACGAGGTATCCCCGCTTTTTTCTCCCGCCCGTATAGAGACGTCCAAGCAGCCGCAGCGTCCTCGAGAGAGTAATGCTTCTCGTAAAAAAGGAGGTTGCCGAATCCTCGAGGTTATGTGCCTCGTCGAAAATCACCCTCTCATAAGATGGAAGAATGGAGGTACCGCTGCTCAGCATTGTTGCATCGGCGATAAGGTAGTGGTGGTTCGTCACCACGATATTCGAAGTAACCGCCCGTCTCTTGACCCGGTTCACGAAGCAGCGGCCGAAATACCCGCATTGTGCGCCGAGGCAGGTCTCTGTCTGCGAGTTGATCTTCTCCCACAGAGCCGTCTTCGGCACAAAGGTGAGATCCGAGAGGCTGCCGTCATCTGTGGTTTCGATCCATTCACAGATCGTCCCGAACTCCTCGTTCTCCTCCTCATCGATGAAGGAAAACAGGTCCTGCTTTGCCTCAGAAACCCGGTTGAGGCAGACGTAGTTTCCGCGGCCCTTCATAAGGACATACGAAAATCCCTGCTCGAAGCTGTCGTGCAGGTCCG
>Ga0307378_10011922_pt1 | contig 11162 bp, 9 predicted proteins | sample UN1MG_FD_202238 | JGI IMG/M metagenome (GOLD analysis project Ga0307378, IMG submission 202238) | Soil microbial communities from Risofladan, Vaasa, Finland - UN-1 | ecosystem: Environmental > Terrestrial > Soil > Coastal area > Acid sulfate soil | place: Finland: Risofladan, Vaasa | collected...
AGGATGGCAGGAGATAGAAGTTGAGGGTTTGATGGATGGCGGACCTTTGAAATATGTGGCATTCTCAAAACTGAGTTTCAATGTGTGTATGAATAATCAACATTATAAAATTTCGTGAGATAGTCCCCGGGTCAGCCAAAAAAATCTAAAACGAGAGCTATACAGCCGATGAAACCCGCACATCGTCAAGCCAGGCATTCAGATTCTGATAAAACAGGTTTAATGCGACAACCTGTTCAACAGTGTATTCTGTTGCCCGAGCGCGATAATACTCATCTCTCTTTTTCATTGAATCGTGAAGAACTTCTTTTGCACTCCCTTTCTCCTGCAGCGGTGTCACGGCCAGGATGCAATCAGAGATCCCATCCCAGCAGGTAGTAACAGGAAATCCGGCTTTTTTGAGCGGAAGATCCCAGGTTGCATCTACCAGGCACGAGGTTCCATGGATATATGCTCTCAGGGCCATGTGGTATACGGGTGGCAAGTCCGCCACAATTTTTTTTAAAGAATCCGGATATGCTATCAGAGGATTGTTCCAGGAAAATTTGAAGCTGGAAAATATTATGTTCACTCCCATAATTTCAAACATCCTGGCCAGTAGATTGTGTTTTGGTGTACAGGAACCACGACCGATAGCGAGCATCAATTCCGGTCCGTTCCATGGGTCCGAGAGACCGGAAATGGCAGCATAGGGAATGTCGCGCACGTGTGAATAGACCGAGATTATTGCTGCATCTCCCTCAAGATCTTTCGTCCATTTTTCAAGGTACATCTCTACAATCCCGGAATTCATGTGTGAGAATGACCGACAGAATAGAAAATATTTTTCTTCATTCAAGGCACCCCAAGGCAAAGATGAATTCAAAAATTGAAGAGAATTTACATTATTGGAGGGTTATTTAATTAAGAGTTGGAGAATATGACCAGAAAGTTATATCTTTTTTTGGAAGTATACGATAACCGGATCGTAAACCATGACAGATATACCTGAAATTCCCGGATCAGATACTGAGAAATACTTAAGAGCAAAGAAGAGGGTTGAAGATCTGAAAGGGTTTTATTCCCATCTGGGCATCTATATTTTGATCAATCTGCTTCTTTTTATCGCAAATGCCATAACTTCATTTGGTATATGGTGGTTCTACTGGGTTACCCTTTTCTGGGGCATCGGCATCGTATTCCATGCAGTATCGGTATTTAAACGACGTAATGCCTTCTCGAAGAAATGGGAAGAGGAAAAAATCCAGCAATACATGAATGAAGAAGAATAATTTTTCAGGATCAAATAATTTTCATATTCTTTTGAATTCATCCGGCTCTTTTAAAAAAATACAAAAAATGGAAAATCCAAAAAAATCCACAAGAATATTTTCCCTCCCTATTCGTCATCCAGGGGCGGCTGGTTTATCATCTGCCAGTAGAGTCCGAGTTCCCGTATCACATGTGCGAATTCATCAAATTGCACAGGTTTGACAATGTAGCTGTTCACGCCGAGATTGTAACTCTCAATTATATCCTTCTCCTCGCTGGAAGAAGTAAGCACCACTACGGGAATATTCCTGGTTGATGTATTGTTCTTGAGTTTTCGTAGAACTTCGATTCCGTCCACTTTGGGCAGCTTGAGATCGAGCAAAATGACTTTCGGCTTTATGACAAGCTCCCTTCCCAGGTACTCCCCGCTTCCAAAAAGGTAATCAAGGGCTTCCTCTCCATTCCATGCGACGTGTACACGGTCTGAAAGATTACACCATTGAAATACATGGAGGATGAGCTCTACGTCATTTGGATTATCTTCTACAAGTAGTATTTCTGCAGAACCAGCTGGAGATATTGTCATGAATCTACATCAGTACTTCCATCGAGAGTAAAGAAAAATGTTGTGCCTTGATCAATTTCCGAGTGAACCCAGATTTTTCCACCATGGCGGTGGATAATCCTCTGCACAATGGCCAGACCTACTCCTGTTCCTTCATAAGAGTCATTATCATGGAGACGCTGGAAGACTCCGAATAATTTATGGGCATATTTCATATCAAACCCTATACCATTATCTTTTATAAAATACACAACCCCCGAAGGCTCATAGAATGAACCTACCTCGATTCGTGCAAATTCATTATTTCTGGTAAATTTCAGGGAGTTCGAGAACAAATTAGAGAAAATAAGTGTAAGAAGAGAGGGATCTGCAGAGCATTCAGGCATATATCCAATTTCCAGATCCACAAATCTGCCTTCATATTCGGGGCGAAGGCTCCCATAGGCTTTTCTTGCAATCTGGACCGGATCGACAGTGGTTTTGGTAAGTGGCTGTCTGCCTGTTCTGGAAAAGTTCAGCAGATCTTCAATCAGACGACTCATCTGCCTTGTATTCTCTTTAATTTTCTCCAGATATCGCCGGGCATCCGGGGTAAGCCCGCTATAATATTCCTCCAAAAGGATCGTGGAAAATCCATCAATCGCCCGTAGCGGGGAGCGAAGATAATGGGATACAGAATAGCTGAATGATTCCAGTTCACGATTAGCCTCCTCAAGCTGTCCTGTTCGTTCGTTTACCCGTTCTTCCAGTTCGTCAGTGAGTTTTTTTACTTCTTCCTCTGCAATTTTTCGTTTGGTTATGTCGCGACCTACAGACTGATATTCAATCACTTTTCCTTCGGCATTGAATATTGCCATGTTATTCCATTGCTGCCACCTGATCTGCCCGTCTGACATAATTATCCTGTGTTCAATGGATGAGACATGATTTTCAGGAGTCAGTCTTCTGGTGGAAAGTGCAACCTTTTCTTTATCTTCCTGCGGTATTGAAGGCTTGAAGTGCGAACCAATCATTTCAGCAGATGTACGGCCCAAATAATCACAATACGCATCATTTGCAAATGTAATGGTCCCATCAGGGAGAAAACGCGTGATAAATTCAGTCTGGCTTTCTACTACGCCGCGATAGAGCTTCTCCGATAATTGCAGTTCCTCCTCCCCTTCCTGCAGTTTTTTGATTGTACCTTTGAGTGTCACTAACATGGCATTGATGCTGTTCTCCAGTACTGCAAATTCTCTCCCCATGGTGGGAGATATTTCATGGTCCAGATCCCCTCGTGATATTTTATCCACATCATCAGAAATCTGTTCGATAGGCTTTGTTAATTTTTTGGCAGCGAAAATGGCCAGTAATGAGGCCAGAAAAAGTACCACGATTGCTACGAGAAGCTGGAAGTAAATTATTTCATCAATAGCCTGCCGGATAAGTGCATTATCATACTCCAATTCTACAATAAGGCTCATATCGGATGCATAATCATCATCCATGAGATCGATGAAGAGATATTGAGTAGTGATTCCGGATTGGCGATTAATAAATTCCCTCGATTCTCTCTCCTCTATTATCTGATTCAGAATTCCATCGAGATATGGATTAGGAACAAATGACCTGTTCCCAACCAATCGCTTTTTCATGGTAAATAGGCGGATTTTATTGGCGTAAGGGTTATTCTCCGCCATTGAACTGATAGTGCTTCTGTATTGGAGCGATTTACGCTCAGCTTCGATTGAATCGTCTGCAAGGCCCAGTTCAAGAACGTAATTATGATCATAAGTAGGGGAATAAGCAAATTTTCTCAGTTGTCCGGTCGACAGTTCCTGTACAACCCGGTCCGGATAGAATCCTGAAGAGTTCCTGATCCTGGTAAGGTATTCATAGAAATACGGGACACTGGTCTTGAAATCAAGCCCCAGATCCGGAGCATAGGTGCTGTATTCGACGACTCCTGATTCATTGATAATATAGAGCTCCATCCTCCCTCCTATCTGCCGTTTAATCTTTTCCAGATCAATTTTCGAAGGATCGGCACCTGCCTTCCTGTATTCGTCGTGGAAGATTACGAAACCCTGTTCCATCTCGGTATTCAGGCTATCATCGAAAATTTTCAGCCCCAAATCGACGATTCGTATTATTTCAATGATATTGGCTTCAGTCTGTTTGCGGAGAAGCGCTACGTTATCCTGGTAATTCTGTTCGGTTATGATGAAATCTCCGATGGTAATGCCCACAATAAGGACCGCTATTATGGAAAAAATAAAAATAAGCAGATAATATAAGAAAGGTCGTTTTGTCGGATATTGTTTCTTTTCATTCATATCGATCGGGATCACATGCAGGAATCAAATTCAAAGAATTAAGAGTAGTATAAATAAAGTACTTGCAATGAAACTTCCGGTTACTTATTCCAGGCCTCCCGAAGAATAATTCATTTAGAATTCATCCGTGCAACTGCAAATCTTTATGGTTGCACATGAAAAAATTACATTCTCATGATCCCGGATCAGGACAAGATCGCACGAATCAAGAAAATTCTTAAGAGCCGGCCAAAAGGTCTTACAATATCCAATATATCGAAGATTTTAAAAATTAATCGCAACTCAGCTGCAAAATATCTTGAAATTCTTCTTATTACCGGGCAGGTGGAGATGCGGATATATGGCAATGCAAAGGTCTACTATATTTCTCAGAGAGTTCCTATCTCATCAATGCTGAAGTTTGCAACCGAATTAATTGCGGTTGTAGACAGAGAACTGAAAATAACTGATGTAAATGAAAATTTCCTTTCCTTTTATTCCCGTAAAAAGGAGGATCTGATGGGTGAACGAATAACAAAAATTCAATTGCCGCCATTTGACGAGCTGGCACTTCAGAATATAGTGACAGAGATACCAGATCCCGAAGAATATTCAAAAGAAATGGAATTTTTCTTAAATAAAGAAAAAAAATTTTTCAGGATAAAAATTATACCCACCGTTTTTGATGATGGCGAAATGGGAATCACCTTTATTATTGAAGACATCACCCACGAAAAGGGAATAGAAGAGCAACTCCGTATAAATGAGACCCGGTATCGGGCCATTGTTGAAGACCAGACAGAAATGATCAATCGTTTCAGGCCTGATTTTTCGATCTCATTTGCAAATTATGCTTTCTGTAAGTATCTGAGCATAGATCCCGATACTATTCTGGGAAAGAATATTCTCCAGTTTGTTTCTCCTGATGAAAGAGAAGTGGTAGAGAACAGAATCAGGAGCCTCACAATGAAAATGCCGGTTTGTGATCTGGAATACCGGGCTATCCTGCCGAACGGGGAAATAAGATGGAATCAGTGGTCAAAACGGACTATATTTGATAAGGATGGGCGCATCGTGGAATACCAGGGTGTCGGGAGGGATATTACCGAGAAGAAAAGAGCCCGGGAGGATCTTCTCATAAAAGAAAAAGCTATATCCGACTCACTTAACGGAATAATAATTGCAGATCTTAAGGGGAATATCACGTACGCCAATCGTGCATATCTGGATATGATTGGATTTCAGAACCTCGAGGATGTATTGAACCGGCCAATCAACAGCTTCAGTTATATGGAGGAGAATGATCATCTGGCCATAAAGAATATTATCGCCGCTGTAAAAGAGAAATCGAGTTGGGCAGGGGTTTGTAAGCCTCATAAAATTGATGGAAGTCAGTTCGATGCACATATATCTGCCACTCTGGTGAGAGATGAGAATGGATCCCCACTTTGTATGATGGCATCTTTTGTTGACATTAGCGAAATTAAAAAGGCAAAAAGAGAAATTAAAATACTGGATAATGCCATTGCGGCTTCAATTGATGGCATTGCCATCTTTGATAATGAAAATAACCTTATTTATGCAAATAATGCCTTTTTGAAGAGTATTGGCCAGGAACTATCTTCTGGAATGAAAGGTGAAAATTTAGAAAAAATATTTTCAAATATAGGTTTCATCCATCCGGATATTGATGAAATCAGCGATAAAATTAAAGATGAGGGGTACTATTCAGGGGAGGTGCGATTAAGAAGAAAGGACGGCATACAAAAATTTTTTCAGATAACGACTTACCGATTTAAAGATGAGGAGGATGAAGGCAGATATCTCATCATATACAGCATGGATATATCAGATCAAAAAATTATGGAAAAGACCATCCAAACTACATTTGAGAAGCTGCAGGATGCAATTGAATTCATTCCTGATCCTACGTTCATCGTGGATCGCAATAAGAAAGTAATCGCCTGGAATAGTGCGCTTGAAGCCCTCACCGGGGTGAAAAAAGAGTTGATAATGGGAAAAAGTGACTATTCAAATGCATTTTCAATTTTCGAAGGATTGAGGCCTGTTCTGATTGATATAATGAATCTACCTGCCCACGAACTTGCCACCACATATCCACAAATCCGCAGGTTTGGCGACAATATGTATGTGGAAACATTCCTGCCCACTCTCAATGAAGGAAAGGGGGTATATTTATGGGGAAAAGCAAGTCCGCTCTTTGATAATGAAGGACACGTCATAGGAGCAATCGAATCAATCAGGGATATGTCTGAATGGAGAAGGGCCAAGGAATCAATATGGCAATCAAGGGTTGAAAATCCGGAAAATGCAGAAGAATTGTATGAAAAGGGAGAGTCCCGAATGTACCTGGATGAGATCATCGAAAGGGCATCTGATGGGATTGTATTTTTTGACAGAAACGGGATAATTACCCGGGTCAACGGGGCATTCGTTTCACTGGTCGGAGAGGACGAGAGTATTCTCGGCTCCGATATAGAAAAATACCTGGATGAAGAATTCAACAAAACGATAAAAGAGATGCTGGATCATTCGACGAAAATAAATAAGGATGCCGTTTTGGGATCTCTGATAGGCAAGGACGACCGGGTATCCATAAAGGGACAGCTTATCAGGGATATGTCCCATTCAGGGAATGATGGCGGCGCCCTTATACTGCACAGGACAGACTCCTGAGATCAATTAAAGATATGTGTTCTGGATATCGATGATTTCCCGGCTGTTCGCGGCGTCATGATAAAGCATCAGGGGCTCTTCATTCAACTCCAGGAACCGCGTTCCCCATGGGCTTGATTCAAGAACCAATTTTGCCTGGTCGATTTCACCAAGTATGTAGAGTGAAGCGGCAAATGCTTCAACCGAACTGAGCCTCCAGGGCCTCCCGAAATTTACCGGATTGGCGGCCACAAGGAAAGGGAGAGCCCTTCGGCGTCTTATCCTTTCAAATGCGGTAGAATCAAGAACTTCCCATGAGCAGTCCAACACGGTAATTGATCTTGCCGGTCGATCTGCCGGAGAAAGCGCCTGTTCGGCAGTGGGGTCCAACAGTATAGTATTCCTTGGGATGTGCGATATCTTGGTGAAAATTTTCACCAGGCCTGACCGCCCCATTCGTTTCACTGTGCATTTCTTGGGGTCGCAGCTGTTATCCCGATATGCATACAGTGGTATCATCTATCACCTTTGAGCATCTAAATTTATTAGAATGTATGTACTGATGTGCCCCTGCATATTAAACCCGGATCTGAGAGCACGCGGGATTACAAAAGATTCTGATCTGGATATGTTCTCCGGGGCCATCGAGCGTTGCCGCAGGTTCGGCCTGGAAATTGTTCCCCTCCCCTGCCCGGAATGCATCTATCTCGGTCCGGACCGTGAGCCGGGAACATTCCTTGACAGGCTTGATACTGAGGAGTTCCGGGAGTTTCTTCTGGATCTGGAAAGAGAAGTACGGGAGATCATCGAGAAAAGAGGACTGCCACTATGCCTTGTGGGAGTGAATTCTTCTCCGACCTGTGGAGTGGATACCACATATTTCGGGAGCCATGATGGCAAATCACCAAAAATACCGGGCCGGGGAACGTTTCTGGCCAGATTGTCGGAAATACAGGCCATTGATGTGGGCGATTTTGCAAGATACCGTCTTTATCTTGCGGCGCCGCTCTTTTCCAGGGCGGAAAAGCTTTATAATCTCTCTCTCAATAACCTGCTTACCCGCTCTTATTATGAGGTCTATTTGCCCCAGGATGTCGGTGATGACACCCATACACGCAGTCTGGACGAACACCGGATGATATTTGAAAGCCATGTAACTGCACTGGATGAAGCTGATGCCGTGGTAGCGGTTATCGACGGGGCAGACGCCGACTCTGGTACATCATGGGAAATGGGATATGCATATTCCATTGGAAAGCCGGTGTATGCCATAAGAACGGATTTCCGAATGGCCGGGAAAAAAGAGAAGGTAAATCTGATGCTTGAACAATCCTCTGATGTGGTTACGGAGGAGATTGATCTGCTCTCAGCACTCAAAGCTCCCGGCGCGGGCAGGTGAAGAAAGCGCCTTTATCCACCATGTAATTCATGTGGCGGATAAACCCTGATATTCCTGCCTGACAAAACTGATCTGTATGCCAAACCTGAATGTGGCGGTCATCGCCCCTGAAGGATATGCAAAGGATCTGGGTAAGAAGGGAACAAGCTCTGATATCACATTCTATAATGTAAAGCGCGATGATGTAACGGTCACGTTCATCGAGCCGAGCAGGTACCCGGAAAAACTTCCATCACTTTTTTTTGCGGTGTCGATGTCTGACTGGGCTATACTTGTAATTAATGAGATAAATCCTGCACTGGGTGAATGCATACTCATGCTTGATCAGGCAGGGCTCAAAGATGGGGTTATCATTCTCCATAATTATATTAGTCCCGAAGAGATTGCCCCACTTATCAGGGGGACCGTCGCTGAACATTACGAGATTATTGACGAGGAGATGGGAAGACTGAGGGAAAAGTTCCTGGAAGAAGCGGAAAAAACCAGGGGGCGGCAGCGGGAACCAGGCGAGAAATTTACGGGATCAGTCCCCATTGACCATTATTTCGATGTCAAGGGTATCGGTCCTGTTATTCTTGGGGGTGTAGCCCGGGGATGCATTCGGAAACATGAGACACTCCATATCCTTCCGACAAAAAAGACAGCGCAGATTCGTTCAATTCAGGTGCATGATGATGATGCGGAAGTTGCCTGCACAGGGGAAAGGGTAGGCCTGGCCATGAAAGGAATTGACACAGAGGATCTCGACCGTGGTTATGTCCTTTCCACTGACTCCTCCCTTATTTCTTCTTCTGTAATCAATGGCAGGGCAGAACTGGTACGATACTGGCCGTCCCCATTAAAGGAGGAAATGGTGATCCATATCGGCCATTGGCTCCAGTTCATCCCTTCGCGAGTGGCCTTTGTAGATAATTCAGGGGACTGGAAAAAACCCGAGATTACCCTTCGCTCCGATAAGGATCTGGTATATTACCCGGGGGAAAAAGCACTGCTTCATTACCTGGAAGGGGGAAAACTCCGAATTGTGGGGAGCATCCGCATATCCTAATCCTGCTGGGGTTTTTTCACTATATTCTTTTCCGGCCTTCTTGCTGCAAGCCTACCGTTGAATTAATGAGAAATAGGATCCTCACTATGATAGGTTAACATGGCATTGGGAGATTTACTACCCTGGATCGTCGGGGGAATTCTGGTCCTTGTACTTATAGGACTGGTACTGTATTTTGTCGGAATATATAACCGATTTTACAGCCTTAAAAACGCATCTGAAGCCACACTGGGGCAAATAAGGGTGGCAATGAAGAAACGGCTGGATATGATAGACCAGCTGCTGGGTGCAGTAAAGAGTTATGCGAAATTTGAAAAAGAAACGTTTGAAAAGGTGACCGCAATGCGGGCCGGTGTCGGAAGTGCAGGTGCAGGGGATCTCAATGAAATCGAAAAAGAGTCCCGTTCGATACTGGGGCGCCTCTTTGCGGTGGCCGAGGCATACCCTGATTTAAAGACCAATTCCACGGTGATGAACCTGATGGATTCAGTGAAGGGAGTTGAAGACGAGATCGCGAGGCAGCGCTACACCTACAACAATATTTCGCAGCAGTTCAATACGCTCCGCGACGTGATTCCATCTAATTTCGTGGCCGGGATAATGGGGCTCTCAAAACTCACCTACCTGGAATTTGAGGAAGCTATCAGCACGCCGCCGAAAATTGAGTTCTAAAGGGAGTTTCCGTGAACGAAAAGAGACAGATTGCCACCCTGGTGATCATAACCCTGGTAATAGGAATCGTGGTAGTCCTCTTTACTTCATTACTGGGGGGATTAATGGAGGGAGACCTGGTAATCGATAATTACCAGGCATCTTTTACCGAGGACGGGGCACTTTCCGAAGAATACTCGTACGAGGTGAAATCTTCCGGGCAGTATCGTATGCTCTTCCGCTTCTGGGAGGACGATTTATCGATTAATCCCCTTCAAAGCCCATATATTGAGTTCAAGGAGATGAGGGTTCCCCCGGGAGTGGTCGGATATGTGAAGGATTATCAGGGGGATGTCACTCTCAATGAAGGGAAAAATCCCGCATATATCGCATTTATCAGGAGTATGGCAGAGAATAACGAGGTGGGAATCTATAACCCCTCGTATTACCCTGCAGGGACATATGATGTGGGATATTCATATATCCTGCATCCCCCGGTAGAATACGATGACCAGCTGGCACACCTGAATATCCGTCTTGTTGACCAGCACATCCCCTACCGCAGCCTGACCATAACCTACCCTGCCAGATATGTCAGGGAAATATATACGCACCCTCCCGGGCTTGAAGTGGAACGAACCGGTGATACATATGTTATCACAGGGAGTGTGGCAGGGAATGAGGTTTTGGGAATTGAACTTCTTCTCTCCAAAGAGGCCATGACAGAACTGCAGGGATTCCCCCGGGTCGTTCCGGATGTGGCGGAACAAACGCGGGCTGCAAATCCCTGGTATAATATCATTCCTTTCTATGCTGCCTGGGCGCTCTATCTTCTGGGAATTGTCATGGTATTGCTCACGCCATTTTTGTTTCTAGCCATTTATCATCGATATGGACGTGAAAAGAAGTTTACCGTCCCGCAATACCTGAGTTTTATCCCACACCCCGAGATGAAACCATGGGAAGTCAACCTCATCTTCAAGGGTGACGCGACCAATTTTGACGCGGATGGCTATTATGCCACATTGCTGGATATGCACCGCAAAAAGATACTCACTATTCACGAGAAAGCCGGCGGTGAGGCTGTGGTCATACGTGTGAACCAGGACCATTCGGAAGATGGCTATGAGGAACGGGTTCTTGCGTTTCTCCGTGAAGTGGGAACTGACGGCGTGGTCGACTCTGATGAACTTGGTATACTGGCAGAACAGGCAAAAACCGATAAAATGGCTGAATCAAGGATTATTCGTTACCAGCAGGCTCTATCCGGCGTTACCA
>Ga0307378_10011923_pt1 | contig 11162 bp, 6 predicted proteins | sample UN1MG_FD_202238 | JGI IMG/M metagenome (GOLD analysis project Ga0307378, IMG submission 202238) | Soil microbial communities from Risofladan, Vaasa, Finland - UN-1 | ecosystem: Environmental > Terrestrial > Soil > Coastal area > Acid sulfate soil | place: Finland: Risofladan, Vaasa | collected...
AGTGAGAGTTGATTTAAGAAAATTATAGATTATATGTTCTCTATTTTGTGTGGGCATAAAACATTTAACTCTCATTTTGAATAAATTTTAATGTTTTTTATAAATAAGTCAAGTAAAAATTTTGAAAAGGAGTTAACTTATTCAGCCAGCTTATGCTAGAATTGCTAAAATGATTTTTTTCGCAGGAGCAACAGGCCAACATGAAAAGGTTATTATTGATCTCTATCTTGATATCAACGACTTTTCTTTTTTGTCAGGAAGAATATGAAATAGAAGTCCTCGGCAAGAGAATCCCTTTCACTTATAATACCAAAAGAAATGTTCTTATCGTTAAAGGTGAATTTCTGAAAAATCTTCCCTGCCTGAATTTGCCACAGTTATTGAGTTTTATCGCCAACATGAACTTCGTAATGAGAGGAAATTTCCAGGCGGACCCCCAGATGATGGGTTTCAATCAGGAACAAGTCCTGGTTATGATCAATGGCATACCAATGAATAATGCCCAGACCGGCCATCACAGAAGGGGTCGTTTCCAGAGTAGAACTCCAGGAATATTCCCACAGCAATGCCCGGTTGTTGTATTGTCAAATCGATGCAGCGATCAATCCGGGAAGCAGCGGGGGACCTGTCATCAAGGATGACAAAATCGTCGGGATCGCCTTCGAGGCAATAGATAGAGAAAACATCGGCTACATAGTCTATTTCCCGGTTATCGATCATTTTCTAGAGGACATCGAGGATGGATAATACGATAGTACCCCCGGACTGGGACTTTCTTTTCCTTTTGAATCTGTTTTAGGAATTTTTAAATCTTCCTCGATTTTCCTAAAAAACGTGATAAACTTTTATGTTTTTCGTAATAAAAAAATATAAGAAGAGAGTTAATCCGAGATTTATTTCGATTAAATCCATAAAATAGCTCCTAAATGGCATTCCTCTTTTAAGGTGAAAAAATTCTGAAAAAATCATCTCTATTTTCATCTTAAGAGGTGATTGAATTTATTTAGTGTTTATTTTATTATCGATTTATAAATCAAAGAGAAAAACTTGAAATGAAACCATTTCTAAAATTTTTAAACGAAATAAAACAGTCAATCTGCTGCTTTGTAACAATTTACTTTCGATTCAAGAGTCATGAAAGTCAAAGTTCTGAAATATACCCTAGAAATATATCATTCAGGACATTTATCCTCTTGATATTGATAATTCTTAGTTTTACACCGAGACTACCTGCTCAAAAATACGATGTAAAATTTCATCATATCACAATAGAAGATGGGCTATCTCAAAGCTCGATATTTAGTATCCTCCAATGCAGTAAAGGATTTATGTGGTTTGGAACTGAGGATGGGTTAGATAGATATGATGGATATGAGTTTAAGATCTACAGGAACGAACCTGAGAATCCCAATAGTCTGAGTTATAATTACGTGAAGGTGATTTATGAAGATAGTGCGGGAGTGCTTTGGATTGGAACTTATGGTGGAGGCCTTGATAAGTTCAATAGAGAGACGGATCAATTTACTCATTATATGAGTGTCGCTAATGATTCCAACAGCTTAAGCAACAATTTTGTTAATTCAATTTGTGAAGATAAAGCGGGAACACTCTGGATAGGAACAGAAGATGGGTTAAATAAATTTGATTCCAGAAATGAGCGTTTTATCTGCTATAGAGCTGATCCCAGTGATTCCAACAGCTTAAGTGATAATAAAGTGACATCAATTTATGAAGACCGAAAAGGAGTGCTATGGGTTGGAACTGAAAATGGACTCAATAAACTTATCCTTGGTGAAAAAAAGGGATCTCTTCCGATCTTTATCCGTTATCAAACCGATTCCCACAATCCCCATACCTTGAGCAGCAATAAAGTTAGATGTATTTATGAAGACCGAAAAGGAGTGCTGTGGGTTGGAACTGAAAATGGACTCAATAAATTTGATCCAAAAAATGATCGCTTTATTCGATATAAATCTGATCCCAGTGATCCTACAAGCTTAAACAACAATTTTGTCTATGTCATTTATGAGGACCGATCGGGGGAACTCTGGGTTGGAACTTTGGATGGACTCGATAGATTTGACCGAGAAAAAGAGCAATTTACTCATTACAAACATGATCCCAGCGATCCTGCCAGCTTGGGCTACAATTATATCTATTCGATTTATGAAGACCGATCAGGAGTGCTTTGGATTGGAACTCATGTAGGATTAAATAAATTTGATCAAGAAAAGAAGCATTTTATTCTTTACCGATCCAAACCAGGCGTCCTTAACAGCTTAAGCAGCAATGATATCTTTTCGATTTATGAAGACCGAGCGGGAGTGCTCTGGCTTGGAACTTATGGTGGAGGTCTTGACAAGTTTGATCGAGAAAAGGGAGAATTTACTCATTATAGACATGATCCCCACGATCCTACCAGTTTAAGCAGCAATTTAGTTAGAGCAGTTTATAAAGACCGATCAGGAGTGCTCTGGCTTGGAACTTATGATGGAGGTCTTGACAAATTTGACCCGGAAAAGGGGGAATTTATCCATTACAAAGCTGACCCCAGCGATCTTACCAGCTTGAGCAGCAATTTAGTTAGGTCAGTTTATGAAGATCGATCGGGAGGGCTCTGGATAGGTACAGAAAATGGATTAAATAAATTTGATCCCAGAAATAAGCGCTTTATTCGATATAAGGCTAACTCCAGCGATCCCAAAAGCTTAAGCAACAATCTTGTCTATGTCATTTATGAGGACCGATCGGGGGAACTCTGGGTTGGAACTTTGGATGGACTCGATAGATTTGACCGTGAAAAGGAACAATTTACTAATTACAAACATGACCCCAATGATCCTACCAGCTTGAGCAATAGTGAGATTTTATCGATTTATGAAGATCGATCGGGAGGGCTCTGGGTTGGGACTCCTGGAGGGTTAAATAAATTTGATCGTGCCGAGCAAACCTTTACTTATTATACTGAGAAAGATGGGCTTCCAAATAATCTGATTTATGCTATATTGGAGGATAATAACAATACCCTCTGGCTCAGCACTAATAAAGGTCTATCAAAATTTAATCCACAAACAGAAGAATTCAAAAACTATGATGTGAAAGATGGACTCCAGAGTAATGAGTTCAATCTTGGATCTTGTTATAAGAGTAGAGATGGTGAGATGTTTTTTGGGGGTATCAACGGCTTCAATAGTTTTTATCCAGAAAGTATCAGAAAAAATCCATATATTCCTTTAGTTGTAATTACAGATTTCCAGATATTCAATAAATCTGTTCCCATAGGAAAAGATACAAATGGGTGCTCAATCCTGAAAGAGTCTATCATAGAAACCAGAGAGATTAAACTTAGTCATAGAGATCGAGTTATTTCTTTCGAGTTTGCAGCACTGCATTATGCATCTCCGGATAAAAATGAATATGGTTATAAGATGGAAGGATTTGAAAAAGAGTGGAATTATGTGGGAAACAGGCACTTTGCAACCTACACCAACCTTCCTCCCGGTGACTATATTTTTAGAGTGAAAGGCTCGAATAACGATGGCCTATGGAACGAAGAGGGAATCTCATTGAAAATTACCGTTACACCTCCATTTTGGCAGACCTGGTGGTTTAGAGGTTTTGTCATTACAGGAATCGTATTATCAATTTTGATGGTTTATAGGATTAGAACACATACTATCAAAGAACAAAAAAAACGACTTGAAAAACGGGTAGAAGAACGTACTTCGGAACTTCAAGAGCAAATCACTGAGCGCAAGCGGACCGAGGAAGCGCTCCAAAGAGAGAAAGCTCACCTTGATCAATTGTTCGAGAGTGCTCAGGAGGCGATTGTATTGACTGACTACAATGGCAGAGTTCTGCGTATAAATAGCGAATTTGCCAGATTATTCGGATATGCTCCTGAAGAAGTTCTTGGGCAGTTATTAGATGATCTTGTTTCATCCGGAGAACTAAAAAAGGAAGCTGTTTCATACACGAAGAACCTTACAGATGGCAAGAATATTGCTTTTGAATCCGTGCGTCGACGTAAGGACGGATCACTTATTCATGTATCAGCTATTGGATCACCAATCATAGTTGGAAATAAACAGGAAGCCACTTACTCCATATATCGCGACATAACCAAACGCAAAAGAGCAGAAGAAGATGTGAAGCGGCGGGCAGCGCAGGCTGCGTTGATCTACAAAACAGGTAAGCGGATAAGCAGTAAATTAAAGCTTAAGGAACTATTCTTTGAAATTGTGACTGCTGTGAGTGAGGCTTTTAATTACTATAGCGTTTCCCTTTTTCTGGTCGACGAAGAGCCTAAATGGATAACAATGCAATCTATTGCTGGGGGCAATGTTGACATTGTTCCACCCGGTTATAAGCTACAAATTGGAGAAGGTATGACAGGAAATGCAGTATTGACAGGTAAAACTCAAGTTAGCAATAATATAAGAAAAGACCCTCATTATGTCAGTTTTGGAGAGGAAAAAACAAAGTCAGAACTTACGGTGCCCATTAAAAGAGCAAATGAAGTGATTGGAGTTTTCGATATCCAGAGTGATGAATTCAATGCTTTCGACGAGACTGATGTGACAGCTATGGAGACCCTCAGTACACAGATTGCTTCAGCCATAGAAAATGCTCGCCTTTATGAGAAGGCGCAGCGAGAAATTACCGAGCGCAAGCGTGTGGAAGTACAGCTCAGTGAATCGCTAAAAGAGAAGGAAGTGCTTCTTAAAGAGATCCATCATCGGGTTAAAAACAACATGCAGATTATTTCCAGTTTGCTTAGACTTCAATCGTGGCATATAAAAAATAAAAAAATGAGGGAGATGTTCGAGGTAAGCCAGAGCCGCATAAGATCTATGGCACTTATTCATGAAAAACTGTATCAATCCCAGGACCTGGCCAGGATTGACTTTTATGATTATATAAAGAGCCTGACAAATAGTTTGGTTTCGACATATAGAGTTGGCCTGGAGCCTATTACTTTTAAGCTGGATATAAAGAAAGTTTATTTTGATATCAATACAGCCATACCCCTTGGCCTAATCATCAATGAATTAGTTACGAATTCTCTCAAATATGCTTTTCCTGAGCAGAGAGCTTGGGGAGAGACAGATAATTCCAAGGCTGAAATTTTTCTCAGTCTTCATTCTGACAAGGGAAGAGTTTCTCTAATCGTTCGTGATAATGGTATGGGTCTGCCCAAAGACTTCAATTTTAGAAAGACTGAATCAATGGGTCTCCAACTGGTAAATGATTTAGTAGCTCAATTAGATGGGACTATCGAGCTTCAAGAAGAGGGCGGAACATCTTTTAAAATTACATTTAATGTCCAAGAATAAAACCAGGAAAAATTATACATGAGAGATTTGAGAATTTTGATTGTGGAAGATGAAAGAATTGTTGCCAGAGATATCCAGAATATGTTAGGCAGACAGGGTTATACTACTACTTTTATAGCTTCTAGCGGGAAAGAGGCTATTGAGTTAGCTGAAGAAACCCAACCGGATTCAATTCTGATGGATATTAAGTTAAAAGAGAATATGGATGGAATAGAAGCAGCAAAACAGATCCGCACCCGCTTCTATATTCCAATAATCTACATGTCTGCTTTATCAGATAAGGAAAGCCTGGTGAGAGCGGAAGAGACAAAGCCCTTTTTCTTTATTTCTAAACCTATAGAAGAAAGAGTTCTTAAAGCAACTATCGAGAAGGCCTATTCCACACAACACATGCGAAGTAAATCACTTAAGCACAAACAACAGATTGAGAAAAGATTCCGGTCACTCCAGTAAGAGAAACAAGGTAAATGAATACTTGGCTGTGAAGGTTAATCTTTTTAATCCTCTTAGAAGAAGTGGTGGGGGCTATGAGATAGATCAAGTCTATCTCTTCAGATGAAAGTGTTTCTTGGAATAGGGAATTCTCTTCTAAAGGAAGATCAGGTACAATCATTCCTTCTACTTTGGCTTCACTCAATTCTTTTCCCAGTTTTGAGATTCCTCTCTGGAGAAGGGGATTGAAATAGCTCATCAAGAGATCCGTTATTAAGAAATCCTATTTTAACAAAAAAAATATGCTCAGTACAATCTGATCGTTAATGTATTAATCGCCATAAATTAAGGCTTGAAGGCTGAAATGAAGAAGAAGACCCGCGAACTGAATTTTCCTGTTATTGGATAAAACATTGTTTTCATTGTTCCGAGAATTATGATATTTTTTTTAGGAGGTTAACAAAAAAGGAATATAAAATGAACGAAAATCACGGCAGGGTTAATACTTCTGGTCGATTGAGCAGATTATTTTTTTGCTCAATCTTATTATTAGTAATCTTTTCCAATATTCTTTATTCCCAAGAACGTCAGATTAAATTCGAGAATATTGGAATTGAAGAGGGACTATCCCAGGCTAGCATCCATTGTATCTGGCAGGACAGCAAAGGATTTATATGGATAGGTACCGAGTCGGGAGTAAATCGATATGACGGCTACGATTTCATCGTGTATACTCCTGATATAAGAAATCCTAAGAGTCTGAGTAACAATTGGGTTTATTCAGTTTATGAAGATCACCTGGGGAATATCTGGATCGGGACAGATGGCGGCTTAAACAGATTCAATAGAGAAAAAGAGATATTTACCCGTTATCTTCATGATCCTGAGAAACCAAATAGTCTGAGCAATAATAAAGTCTTTACTATTTTTGAAGATAAATCCGGATTCCTCTGGATTGGGACGGATAACGGATTGAATAAATTCGACTGGAAAGATGAATCCTTCAAACGGTATCAGTTTGACCCAGAAAATCCTCAAAGTTTAAGCGATAATCATATACACGCTATTTTAGAAGATACCTCTGGTACGCTCTGGATAGGAACCGACAACGGGTTGAATAGATTTAACCGGAAAGAGGAGACCTGGTTCCGATTTCAGTCTGACCCGAAAGATAGAAACAGTTTAAGCCATAACAGCATCAATTCCATATGTGAAGACTCTTTGGGTATGCTCTGGATTGGAACGGATAGAGGCCTCAACCGTTTTGATCCAATAACAGGAAAGTTTATGCAGTATCAACATATTGCCAATGACTCTAAAAGTTTGAGTGATGATTGGATTCATGTCGTTTATCAAGATCGCTTGGGCACGCTCTGGATCGGGACAAACGAAGGTGGACTGAATCGATTTGAAAGGGAAAAAGGGGAATTCACTTGTTATAAAGCTGACCCCAATAATCCCTACAGCTTGAGCAGTGACAGAATTTATTCCATGTGCGAAGATCGATCAGGAGCGATTTGGGTGGGGACTTATGGCGGTGGTATCTGCAAATTTGACAGAGAACCAAGGAAATTTAGATGTTTCACCCATGATCCTGAGAACCCCAACAGCTTGAGCCACATATTTGTCAGGTCATTTTATGAAGACCAGTCAGGCACTCTCTGGGTTGGGACTGACGGAGGAGGGCTCAATAAGTATGACCAGGGAAAAGACCAATTCATTCATTATCGTCATAATCCTAGAGACCCCGCAAGTTTGAGTAATGACAGGGTTTTTTCAATAGTCAAAGACTCCTCAGGCGTCTTCTGGATTGGGACCTATGGTGGAGGTCTGAACAGGTTCGACCCGAATACTGGAAAATTCATTCACTATCGACATTCTCCCACATATCCGAACAGTTTGAGCGATGATAGAATCAGAGTCATTTATGAAGGACAACCGGGAGTTCTCTGGATTGGGACTGATGGCGGAGGTATCAATAAATTTGAAACCGGAAAAGGAATATTCACACGTTACAGGCACGATCCCAGTGATCCGAACAGTTTGAGCAATGATAGAACCTGGTCAATTCTAAAGAGTGATTCCGGTTCCCTGTGGATAGCCACATTTGGAGGCGGCCTCGATAAATTTGAAACCGAAAAAGGAATATTCACACGTTACAGACACGATCCCAGTGATCCAAACAGCTTGATCAATGATTACATAACAACGCTTTGTAAAGATAAATCCGGAATACTCTGGATCGGTTCAAACGGTGAAGGTCTTATAAGATTCGACTCTCAAAGAGAGACCTTTTCCAATTATACGGAGTCTGAAGGACTGGAGGGCAGTGCGGTTTATGGAATTCTGGAAGATGATGAAGGAAATTTCTGGATAAGCACCAATAATTGTCTCTCCAAATTCAATCCTCAAACAGAGACTTTTAGGAATTATGATGTAAACGACGGGCTGCAAAGCAATGAATTTAACGGAGGATCCCGTTATAAAAGCCCTAAAGGCGAGCTGTTCTTCGGTGGAATCAACGGATTTAATAGATTTTATCCAAAAACCATTAAGGATAATCCGTATATCCCTTCTGTTGTGATAACAAATTTCAGAATCTTTAACAAAGTCGTGCCTATCCAGGTAGGCGAGGATAGAAAATCACCATTAACAAAGTCCATCACAGAAACCGATGAAATTGAGCTTTCCTACAGAGACAACATGTTGTCTTTTGAGTTTTCCGCTTTGCATTACGTTTTTCCTGATAAAAATGAGTATGCTTACAGGATGGAAGGATTGGATAAAGATTGGATTTACACTTCCGCCGCTCAAAGGTTTGCCACTTATACCAATCTGGACCCAGGGGAGTACACATTCAGAGTTAAAGCTTCCAACAACGATGGTTTGTGGAATGAAGAAGGGACGTCATTAAATATAAAAATTATTCCAGCGTTCTGGCAAACCTGGTGGTTTAAACTCTTAGTAGCAGCTGGAATAATTTCAATTATTTTTGGACTATACAGGATTCAGATAAGAAATATCACAGCAGAAAAAGAGCGAAAAGCCGCAGAGGATGCTAACCGTGCTAAAAGCGAATTTCTTGCGAATATGAGCCATGAAATTCGAACACCAATGACCGGTGTTATAGGAATGACAGAACTTTTATTGGATACTGACCTTACTCTTGAACAACATGAATATCTTAAGATGGTCAAAATATCAGCAGATTCACTTCTTGCAATCATAAATGATATTCTGGATTTTTCAAAAATCGAGTCAGGGAAACTCGAACTCGATTCAACCGAATTCAGCTTGAGGGATAGTATTGGCGATTCATTGAAATCATATGGTGCTGTAGCAGAGAAAAAGGGTTTGGAATTAATCTGTGATATTTCCTTTGATGTGACTGATTCTCTGGTGGGAGATCCTGGACGTTTTCGTCAAATAATTATCAATTTGGTTGGGAATGCAATAAAGTTTACAGAAAAAGGAGAAATAGTGGTAAAGATAGAGCTCGAATCAGAAACGGAAAACGAAGTTACTATTCATACATCTGTTAAAGATACAGGAATAGGAATCCCTCCAGAAAAACAGAAAACTATTTTTGATGCGTTTTCTCAGGCAGATACTTCCACGACAAGACGATATGGAGGGACAGGCCTGGGACTTGCTATTTCGACTAATTATGTAAGATTGATGGGAGGTCATATCTGGATTGAAAGCGAAGTAGGAAAAGGAACTACTTTCCATTTTACAACTCGGTTCGGTTTAAAAAAACGAGAAAAGCCGGGAGCGTTGTTAGAACAAGAAGATTTGAAAAATTACTCTGCGATGATTGTAGATGATAATTCAACAAATCGGCTCATACTTGAAAGGATGCTAAAAAATTGGGGTATGAAGGTAGTCAGTGTAGAAAGCGGACTAAAAGCGCTTGAACAGATGAAAAACGCTATAGAGCAGGATAGGCATTTTCATTTGGCAATTTTGGATCTAATGATGCCAGAGATGGATGGTTTTGAGCTTGTAGAAAGGATAAGGCATGACAAATGCTTATCTAAAACCCAACTTTTAATTTTAGCATCAGGTGGAAGACGAGGAGATGGTACGAAATGTCGGGATTTAGGTATTTCAGGATATTTGACAAAGCCCGTAAAGGCATCTGAGCTTCTTTATGCTATAAAGAAAATTTTGGGGACGCCTGTAAAAGAGGAGCATTCAAGAAAACTTGTTACAAGACATTCTTTCCATGAAGCTCTTCGTTCTAATCATATCTTACTGGTTGAAGACAATGTAGTAAACCAGCGGTTAGTTGCTCGTATACTCGAAAAAAATGGGCATTCTGTTAAGATTGCTAATAATGGTAAACAGGCGGTTGACTTATACGGTAAGGATTTTTTTGATTTAATTTTTATGGATATTGAAATGCCAGAGATGAATGGTTTCGAAACTACAACAGCAATTAGGAAGAAGGAGGAAGCGACTGGAAAACATATTCCTATCATAGCGATGACAGCACATGCTATGTCAGGAGATCAGAGGCGTTGCTTGGAAGCTGGTATGGATGATTATTTATCTAAGCCTATTAAAAAAGATGAGCTCAAACACGTTATTGAAAAATGGTCAAGAAAGGAATCATCCAAGAAAGAAAGTAAAAATAATTAGGTATAAAAGGGGATACAATACACGTTTCCCAATTATTTAAAAAAAATATTGTGAATTCTTCCGTAATACCATGGATACGATGAAGATACTTCATATGGCTGATATTCATTTAAAAGAAAAGGGAGATGATCGATGTATCACTTTAAAAAAACTCCTTGAACTTGGAAGAAAAAAGAAGATAGGAATTTTTATAATAAGTGGATAAATGTGGATTCGCCCGGATAAGATGTTCAGATTGTGGGACAGAGAGACTTCTCATGTTCTCATGCAAGACCCGTGGATTCTGTCCATCATGTCATGCTAAGAGACGTGAGAAAATCCAAGACTATGCGCAAAAATCAAGCGCGTGGGGCGCAGGTCTACTGGGTATTGTCTTCGCCCTTTCCTTTTGCCCTGTTTCAGCAGGCCTGTTCTTTGGCAGCATGTTTCTATTGCCATGAAGCACGGCTCACGATTCCTCATGCCTTCGCTATATGGAATTGGAACTACCTTACCTGTATTGGGTTTTTCACTGTTGCTGGCGTTTGCCGCACACTGGGTTGGCAAAGCATTCAATAAGCTGACGGTCTTTGAGAAGTGGGCCAGAAGAATTACAGAGGTAATTTTCATCGTTGCTGGCCTGCATTCTTGTCTCTCGCACATCTTGCATTTGTATTAAATCAATGTGAAAGTCTTGATACAGGGCGTGGCATCTTGTATAATTCGATATGTGACGAAATGACGAATGAACAATAGATTGGAGACCCGACA
>Ga0307378_10011924_pt1 | contig 11162 bp, 12 predicted proteins | sample UN1MG_FD_202238 | JGI IMG/M metagenome (GOLD analysis project Ga0307378, IMG submission 202238) | Soil microbial communities from Risofladan, Vaasa, Finland - UN-1 | ecosystem: Environmental > Terrestrial > Soil > Coastal area > Acid sulfate soil | place: Finland: Risofladan, Vaasa | collected...
GCCCGCCCTTCAGGGTGTCGATCAGCTGTTTCAGGTCGCGATTGTCCGGCTCGATCTTCGCCAGCTGCTCGGCATAGCGGAGCGCGCTTGCCGCATCGCCTTCGGCCCGCGCGAAGGCAATGAGCGCACTTAAACTCTCGCGGTCGCCCGCATGGCGCTTCAGGCTTTCCTCCAGCACCGTGATCGCCTCGGGCCGCCGCCCCACCGACTCAAGCCCCACGGCGTAGACATAGGCGTAGCGCGCGCGATCCGGCTCAAGCTCCGTGGCGCGGCGCAACGCCTCGATGGCCTCGTCTGATTTCTTGAGGCGCACCAGCGCGAGCCCGAGCGCGTGGTGAAGCCCGCCGTCCTCCGGCGAGGCCTCAAGAGCCTCCCGCAGGATCGCCACGCCATCGTTATCCTTACCGAGCTGCCGGTAGAGGTCGGCGAGGTTGACCGCGGCCGGTGCGAATTGCGGGCTCAAGGCGAGCGCGGCACGATACTCGGCTTCCGCCTGCGCCATGTCCCCGCGCCTTGCATGGTAGCGGCCGAGCAGCGCGCGCGCTTCAGGCCGGTCGGCATTGAGGGTTTGGGCGGCGACGAACTCCACCTCGGCCTTCGCCAGGCGCGCGCGGTCGCGGCCGGACAGGTTCTGGCTCGGGATGCCACCCAGCAGGAAACCAACCTTGATGCGCACGCCACGCACGGGATCGTCGAGGAGCGGCGCCACCAGCGGCCAAAGTTGCGCCGGGGGCGCCGCGTCCAGATGATCGAGCGCGGCGATGCGCACTAAGGGATCAGGATCGGCGAGCCCCTCCCTCACCAGAGATGCGGTCGCCGCGGACGGAAAGGCGACAAGCTCTTCAAGCGCGCTGGCGCGGACGAAGGCGGGGGTGTCCGTGTCCCCTGCGACAGCGGCCAGCAGGGAAGCCACATCCGGCGCGCCGGTCCAGGCTGCGTGGAAGGCCGGTCCAAAAGTCTGAAAGCCTTTGCGGTCCGGCCCGTACCACTGCTCGATGGCGGCGGCGGCCCATGCGGCCGATTTGTCCGTATGGCAATCGGTGCAGGCGTTGTTGGTGCCGAGCTTGGCCGAGAGATCGGGACGCGGCACGCGGAACGCGTGATCGTGGCGCTTGTCGACAACCATGAAGGTCCGCGCCGGCATGTGGCAGGCCACGCAAGTCAGCGCCGCTTCGCCTTGGTGATGCGTGTGGGCGGCCGTCTCATAGCTTCCGGCGTGGCATTGCAGGCAAACCTGATCGCCCTTGGCCCGTAATTTCGCGCTATGGGGATCGTGGCAATCGCTGCAGGTCACGCCCGCGGCGAACATCTTGCTCTGTTTGAACGAGCCGTAATTATAGACCTCGTCCAGCATCTGCCCGTCCGGCTGATAGAGCCCGCGCGGGAGCAGCGATACGACGTGGCTGTCGGAGAGCGGGCGCCCGGGCACAAAGTCTTCGGAGATCTGCCCGCGCCGCGCATGGCAGCGCCCACACATCTCGACGTCTTTGCGCAAGCCCGCCGGGGATGCGCTGCGCCGCGGCTGGCCTGTTTCGGACTCGCGCGGCCAAGTGATGCCGGACCGCTCATCGAAGCGCGCGAGCAATCCCTTGGCCTTGTCCTCGCGTCCGAAAGGCGACCAAGATTTCGCCCAAGCGACATGGCCGGAGCCCTCGCCGTGACAGGCTTCGCAGCCGACGCTGATCTCTTTCCAGGTCGTGGCGAAGCGGTCGGTCTTGGGGTCGTAATTCTTGGCCACGCCGGTCGAGTGACACTCGGCGCACATGAAGTTCCAGTTCTGATTGAGCTTGGTCCAGTGCAGCGGATCGTCGTGGCCGATATGCTCGTCCGGATAGAGGTGGAACCAGCGCTGGCCGCCCTCACTCTTGGCGCGGCTGTCCCAGGCGATGGACAGCGCCTGCACGCGTCCGTCAGGGAACTCGATGAGATATTGCTGCAAGGGCTCGAGCCCGAACGTGTATTTCACCTCGAAGGTCTGAAGCATGCCGTCGGGCCCATCGGTCTCGACGTAGAATTTGTTGTCCTTGCGGAAGAAGCGGGACGTCGTGCCGTTATAATCGATGGTCGCATCGTCGAAATCCCCGAGGACGGTATCCGCGCTCGCATGCGCCATGGCATGGGCATGCTGCGAGGGATGCCAGAGCTTCCCGGCGTCCTGGTGGCAGCCGATACAAGTCTCGCTGCCGACAAAGGCGAGCTTCTCGGGGGCGAGAGCCGCAGGCTTGGACGGCGCGCGGACCTGGAACTGAAGGAAGAGGCCAGCGACCACAATAATTGCCGCGGCCAGGCACGCCGCGATCCAAAGCTTTCGGCTTGGCGCGGCGTGCGAAGGCTTCGCATCGGCCACTTCCGTCCTCGGTGCTGCGGTGGGCTTTCCGGCGCGGGGCTTGGCGGATGTCTTGCGGTGGCGGCGGGTCACGTTCGTCCTTGCTCAAGTCATTTGAAGGCCGGACAGGGAAGCGCGACCACGCGGACAAGTCCACCTCTGAGAGTCGGGGCGAACACCGTTGGTATAGAGGTTGAACACGACCGCGCCGCCGGTGTCGGTAAAGATCGAGCCGGAGAAGCCGCCGATATTGCCCTTCTGAACGATGCCGTTCTCGATCTCGCCGGTGGTCACCGCCTTGAACTCGTCGATGCGGATCGCCGAGTAGTACTGGTTCAAGGTGTAGATGCGGCTGCGGCGCGCCGACAGACCGTCGTCAGCGACCAGGAACGCCGTCTGGTCGACGCCGTCGATATAGGTCTTCTCGGGGAACAACTCGGCGAGCTTGGCGCCGGGATAACCGGCGAGCGAGAGCGCCGTCGGCAGGATGTCGGCCAAGTCGAACAGCTGGTTGGACTTGCGCGGGGCGATCATGCCTTTCCAATAGACGAAGGTCGGCACGCGCACGCCGCCTTCCCAGGCCGAGCCCTTGCAGCCGCGGAACGGCGTGCGGCCGCTGGGCGGGATCTCGCATTCCGGTCCGTTGTCGGAGGTGAAGATGACAAGGGTGTTCTCGGCCTCGCCGATCTCCTCGAGCTTGTCCATCAGTTTTCCGAGCACATAGTCCATGTGGACCATGCAGTCGCTGAACGAGGTGCGGGCCATGGACTTGCCGGCCCACTCATTGGACGGATAGTTGTCGAAGTGGCAGCCGCGCGTGGCGTGATAGAGGTAGAACGGCTGGGTGCTTCCCTTCATCTTGTCGAGGAAGCCGAGGCTCACATCCATCCAATGCTTGTCGAGGTCCTTGATCCTCGATGAGGTGTCGCACTGGCGGAGTGAGAACAGCTCGAATCCCGACGAGGACATCTATCAATCGAACAGATACCGGGTGGCTACAGGGTGCTAGACGCATCTGGCCAGGCGCGTGTGTACATCTACGCGAGAGAGACGAAAGCCCAAGCCGACATCGCCAAGGTGCTGACCTTCGACGAGGCGCGGCGCATTGCAGTGAATGTTGCCAAGCTGCCGGAGCTATTGGAGGCGGCTCTAAAAGCAGAAGAAGCCTCGCCATAAAGGCAAGGCTTCCCCCGTTCCCTCGTGTTCCCCCGAACTCGATCTGACCATAGGGCGGGCGAAAGACGGCAAATGTCGGGCTGTAATTCCTATCCTCAACAATAAAGTGAGGGTGTTACCGATGGGTCACGGTTCCCGTTAAGCCTGCGACAGAAAAGCCCAGAAACTGAACGATTTGTAATTTTTGGGCGCGACCAGGGGTGATAGATTTTAGTCACAGGCGGGGCTATCCCTCCCCCGTCATGGTTCCCCCCAAACGGAACCCGAAGCCCCGGCATCCCCCCGTGTCCGGGGCTTTTCTTTATCTGATCCGAGACCCGCTTGACGCAGAATGGAAGGCGCGAACCAACTTGCACTTCTTCTGAGACCTTGGGAGGAAACAATGCCGCGTTCCGAAGACCTGCGCCTCGACAGTACGCGTCCATCAGCAATCAGGGGCTTTTTGAATGGGGGAAGAATTAAATGCGTAGGGACCCAACCCATAGAAGACGGCGTCAGCGTCACACTCGCACCAGGCGGAGGCCAATTCATTCTACATAGTTCGGACTACGTCGTTGTAGCTGCGGGATCTAACGCCTCCATGGTGCTGAGAGAGGTTTCTCAGGGAAATATCGGAACCTTGAGGCTAAAATACTTTACGGCGGGTCGATCAAAAGCCGCATCCAAAGAGTCCAAAAATCCAAAGAAGAGGAAGGCCAAACGCTAGGCTACCCAGCAGAGGTAAGGCTCCATTATAACTCGGACCGTGGCGAGGAAGCTACATCGTCGCCCTTCGTCAACCGCTAGTCTGCTACTGCCCTGGTGCATTGGTCCAGGGCGACCCTGATGTCTAGTTTCTCGTACTCAGGGGGGTTCCCGAAGCATCCCGCGCATCCACCCCGCTTGTGGGATTGGGGACCCCTTCTTTTTCTGCCGCTAACGAGCGGCCATCTCTCTCACATAGATTCCCACTATTCTTCCTGGGAGATGCGCCCTGAGCAGGGGCGTCGGCTTCGGCTGGCGCCCCCTTCTTTATGCGTCCAGCTTTGCTTTGAGAGCGAGATACCGCTGACGGGAGGACCTTGGCGTCTTCCTCTTGCGATTGCGCAGGGGCGACGGCGGCGGAAATAATCTGCCGACACCTCAACTTTTAGGTGCCGTCCTCGTTGAGCGATGTATACTCGCGCGCTTTTGTGAGCTTTGGGGCAGGAGGTGAACATGACCCGCAGTCCGCTCGCAGTCGTCATATTTCTTTTGGCTTTGATGCCCGTCACGTTTTTCGCGGCGGGCTTTTTTAATGCCGAGGCGCGGCCGATCTCCCAGATCCAGGGCTCGAACTGGAAGGCGGCCTGCCAGAAGCAAGGCGGCAGCATCTACGGTTGCTGCAAGGGCAAGGAAACCGATTGCCGCGACGGCTGTCAAAGCGGCGATAGCTGCGGCAATGCCTGCACGCAATGCAAGAACGAGTGCAGCTCGAGCTACAGCACCTGCGTCGCCAAAACGATAAAGGTCGTTCCAGGCACCGCGGCGCCAGACAAATCCGGCACGCTGAAAGCGCAATAGACCGACATCGGCACGCGATCTCCGTGCCGGTGCGAATCCTTCTTCTAGGAGAAAGCCATGATCTGGTCGTCACGATTGGTTTCGGCTGCCGGGCTCCTCGCCGCGACGGCGCTCTTCGCAACTCCGGCATTTGCCGACAAGCCGAAGAAGGATCTCACCGACGCCGGCTATAGCTGCGTGCGCGTCTCGGTGAACTTCATCGAATGCACGAAGGAGGGCTCGCCGACCTATTGGTGCGACGACGCCGGCAACTGTCAGGCGAAACCCCGCGTCAGGCCCAAGGACGCGGTGAAGATTCCCGAGAAGGGCGTGCTTGAGGTCGACCCGGGCTCGGGCTCCAGCGGCGGCAAAGGCACTGGCAATGCCAACCAGGCCGCCCCCAAGACGAAGCACTATTAGGCGGGGCAACCGGCCCGCGCGAACTCGGGGGACCGAGACACAAAACGTCGAACTGCCACAGTTGCCGCCGAGGGCGGCAAGAAAGGCCTGGACCTATGAGGACGGAAGCAGCTCTGACACTAACGAAGGCCGGACTTTCGATGCTCGTGCTGACGGCGATGATCGGCCCAGCCCTCGCGCTCAACTGCACGACGAAGTCGGGCACCTGCTACGACACGAAGACGAAGGAGTATCGAAACTGCACGACAAAGGTTTGCCTCGACGACAAGGGCGCCGTTGTCTCGACCGAGACTGTCCTCGAATTGCAAGGCGGCGGCAAGCACCCGAAGCCGAAGATCAGATTGCCCGAGACATCGGGCGCAGGCGCAGCGTCAAAACAGTGAGGACGTCATGACTAAGCTCAGCAACATCCTTCGAAGTGGCGTTGTCGGCGTGTCTCTCCTCCTTCCCTCTCTTGCTGCGGCTGAGCCTAATACCGGCGGCGGCCCGGCGACCCACGATTGCGCTGGCGTGGCGCGAACCTGCGGCACGTGGGGTGCCAAGGGCGCCAACACCTGCCGGAGCTGCCAGCAAGCGCAGTGCAAGACGGAGAACGGCAAGGACGTGCTTGCCGGCAACAAGACGCAGACCGAATGCTACGAGGGCCACGGCTCGCCGCCCGCGCCGAGCGGTAGCAAACCGCCGAAGGTCAAGATCCCGAAAACGACGACGGAAGGTCTGAAAAAGCAGAACGCGCAATAACGCCCTCGGCTTCCCCCGGCCGTCACAACTGCAGGTCGCGAGCTGCAGACCGTCTGTCGTTCGGGACTTGGAAGCGGCGCCCGAGCAAGGCGCGGGACAGATGGGCCGATGCGAATGAGCATGCCCGGACCCCGCGCGCAGCTGCCGCGTTGTTGCGCGGCCGGGACTTCTCTCAGGTGATCGCGAGCCATGGGGCGGGGGCTCGGCGGGCCCCACCACGTCCGCTTAGGGTCATGAGCGGACATGAGCGCGCGGATCAGGCATGTCCGCTTCGCCCCCAAGAGCGGACAGGTTCAGCGACGGCATCGATGTCCGCTTGGTGCTGCCGATTCAACCGATCGCCGCAACACACTCTGCGAACTTCTCCGCTGGTGAAGGAGGCCAGCATGCATGGCCAAAGCCCTTTCCACTGATCTTCGCCGCCGGGTCGTCGATGCCACTGCCCAGGGTATGTCGTGCCGCCAGGCAGCCGAGCGGTTCGGCGTCAGCGCGTCGAGTGCGATCCGCTGGCAGCAGCGGGTGAGGACGACCGGTACGATCGAGCCACGGACGCAGGGCGGCGACCGCCGTTCGAAGCGGATTGAGGCGCATTCGCAGGTGATCCTCGGACTTGTGGCCGAGACGCCGGACATCACCCTTGTCGGGATCAGGGCGAAGCTGGCGGACAGGGGCGTACGGGTCGGGATTGGCACGCTCTGGCGGTTCTTCGACCGCCACAGGATCACGCGCAAAAAAAGACTGCCCACGCGGCGGAGCAGAACTGCCCCGACATCCTGAAGCGGCGCAAGGCTTGGTTCGACACTCAGCTTGACCTTGATCCGGCCCGGCTCGTCTTCATTGACGAAACCGCCGCCTCAACCAAGATGGCCCGCCTCTACGGTCGGGCGCCTCGGGGCCAACGCTGCCGTGCTGCTGTACCTCACGGCCACTGGAAGACAACAACCATAACCGCGGGTCTCAGGCTCACTGGCATTGCCGCTCCCATGGTACTCGACGGACCGATGAACGGTGAGGCGTTCAGAGCTTACGTCGAGCAGGTGCTCGTTCCTGAACTCGCCGCCGGCGATGTCGTGGTGATGGATAACCTGCCGGCGCACAAGGTCGGCGGCATTCGGGAGGCCATCGAACAAGCCGGCGCCACCCTTCTATACCTCCCGCCCTACTCCCCCCGACTTCAACCCGATCGAGATGGCCTTCGCCAAGCTCAAAGCCCTGCTACGCGCCGCTGCCACGCGGACAATCCCGGAGCTCTGGGACGCCATCCAACAGTTCACCACAAACGAATGCCGAAATTACTTCGCTACCGCCGGATACGATGCCTTCTGATCGGAAAACGCTCTAGTTCGGCAGCCCGCGCTTTAGATCATCTAGAGACAGCACCGGCACAATTTCGATGGCCGCATCAAGCGCGGCAAACATCGGCTCATTATACTGGGTCAACCGCGCCTGATCGGCCTCCTCGAAAAAGATGTAACCGGCGCGTTCGCCGTCGATCACGGTAAAATATGCAGCTTCCGCATTTGTCGCCTTAACGAGGCTTTCGATGGCGCGCTCCATGGTTCCATCTTTGGCAGCCTCGTTGCCGCGCTCAACCGGAATAGTGAATTTCATCATCAGTCGCATAGCGGACCCTCGTTTATTCCCTGGTAGCTCCCAAAAGCCCCGGCAGCTTCGCCACGTTTGCAGCAATGCGCCGTGCCTCATCGAACGTCAGCACCTTGGCGATGCCAGCTTTCGTCTCTCTTGCATAGACGTAGGCCAACGCCTGGCCGCTAGCGTCCAGCACCTTGAAGCCGCCCGGTATCTGCTCGACTTGCCACGGTGGTGGGAACGGCGCGGTGATGTCATGGCGAAGAACCTAGACGCCCCTGGCCGCCACACCGGCTGTCATCGATAGCCATGCGACGATTGCAATCCAGAACGCAAAGTGAAATGCGCCCTCGACAACGCCGAAAACGCCGAGGAAGTAGATTGCGAGCGCAGCCAGTCCGAAGACAACCGAGGAAAAGAAGACGTATTTTGTAGGGGGTGTTAGCCGCATTGTTCCCTCCGGTATGAAGTTGAGAGTTTCGGACATCGTGCGGCGGCCTCACCAAATCTGCAAGATGTTGCCCGAGATGTTGCCCAGGCTGGACAACCTTTTCGGCCTATTCTTCTAAGTTATTGATTTAATTGGTACCGCTGGGGAGATTCGAACTACCGACCTCTTGATCCACAGTCTCGGGTCTGGCGTTGCCCCCACTGTCCGAAGCCTTCCAAAACAGCCCATTTTCTGCCATTTGTCTTTCCTCACCCTTCCGCCACGTTCTTGTTGTTTCCCTTCCGCGTGCTTACTATGTGCTTACTGAGCGCGCTACCCGTGGCCCTTGCGTCGGCCGTGGCGGGCGAAAGGAAGGATACGGCAATGGCCACTGCCAACATCACAAAACGCGCTGTAGACGCAGCCAGGGCCCGCTCAGCGGATAGCTATCTGTGGGATCGGGAACTGCCCGGCTTCGGCCTCAAGGTCACGCCTGTGGGCCGGAAGGTTTACCTCGTGCAGTACCGGCTCGGGGGGCGCAAGGCGCGCACGCGCCGTGTCACCATCGGACAACATGGCGAGCTAACGCCAACGGCTGCGCGCGCCGAGGCCAAGCGCCTTCTTGGCGAGATTGCGGCTGGTCGAGACCCGGCAATCGAGCGTGACAAGGCAAGGGCCGACAAGCCGCTGACTACCGTGTTCGAACAATTTATGGCCCAGCACGTTCGCACCAAGTTGAAGCCCACGACCGCCTACTATTACGAACTTCTCGCGAAAACTCACATCTTGCCAGCTTTAGGCCGTCAGCCGTTTGCGCAGATTCAGCGCCAAGACATCGCGCGCTTTCATCATGGCTTACGCGCCACGCCTTACGTCGGCAATCGCACGCTGGCGGTACTCTCTAAGCTATTCAACTGGGCAGAAGAGCACGGGCTCAGGCCCGATGGCTCCAATCCCTGCCGTCACGTTAAAAAATATCGCGAGGGAAGGCGGGAACGTTTCCTAAGTCAGGCTGAGTTGGCAAGGCTGGGTGATGCCTTGCGCGAGGCTGAGCAAGACAAGAGTTGCTCCCCGTGGGCAATCGCAGCTATTCGCCTTCTCACGCTTACTGGGGCGCGGCGAAATGAAATCCTCACGCTGGAATGGGGCCACGTCAGCGAGGAACACGGCTGCCTCATGCTGCCGGACTCCAAGACGGGCCGGAAGGCTGTTCGCTTGAGCCCACCCGCACTGGCAGTGCTGCAAGCCATTCCCCGGCTAGAGGGCAATCCATACGTCATTTGTGGTGAGAGGCCCGGGCGACATCTCGTCAACATCGAGAAGCCCTGGCGTCGCATTCGCAAGGCGGCCAAGCTCGATGACGTTAGGCTCCATGACTTGCGGCATTCATTCGCCAGCGTGGCGGCATCCGGCGGACAGAGCCTCGTCGTAATCGGAAAGCTGCTTGGCCATTCACAGCCCTCGACAACTGCACGTTATGCACATTTGGCCGAAGATCCGGTGAGAGCTGCGAGCGATGCCGTGGGCAAACACATTGCGGCGGCGATGGACACTGGTATGAGCGGCGAGTTGGTGAACTTACAAAGGTCGAGGGGAGCAGCTATCGAGCAAAGTTGACGGGAGGTCGGCTCTGTTTTGAAATCAGGATTCACTAGCCGGGAGCGCGCCAGGCTAGTGCATGGGGTTGACCCTCAGAATCAAGGAAGCCAACGGTGCTCGCTCGGCGCGGGAAATGCGCGCCCGTATAGCCCGTTATCGCCGTGTGGACCCAAGCGATCGGAGCGACTTCGAGATCGGTTGCCGCATCCTGACCCAGCCCTTCTTCTTCGAGGAACGAGACTGGATTCCGATGCCGGCGAGTTGGTCGCCGAACATCGTATCGTTCAAGACCTACAACACAGACAATGCCGAAGGGCTGGCGTTGTGGGACGCGGTAAACGACCGCCTGAGCCAGCCGCAAATTGCAGGTATGGCGGAGCAGGCAACCCGCTTCGGCCAGCCGCATCTCATTCGTCCCCGCCTCGGGCAAGGCGCATTCCGGGTGCTCGTCACGGATATCTATCGGCGACGGTGCGCAGTCACCCAGGAGCGGACGCTGCCGGCCTTGGAGGCGGCACATATACGTCCCTATGGCGATGGCGGCGCGCACGAAGCACGTAACGGACTATTGCTGCGGCGCGACATCCATAGTCTGTTTGATGCTGGGTATGTGACGGTAACGCCCGACCTGCGCTTCGAGGTCAGCCGACGCATCCGGGAGGAGTTCGACAACGGCAAGCACTACTACGCGCTTCACGGTCACAAGATCGACGCGCCTTCGGATGTTGGCCAGCGCCCCGACCCCGATGCCCTGACCTGGCACAATGAACATTGTTTCAGGGGATGACGGGGGAGACGACGATAACCGATGACGACCTCAATACCCCGATGCGCATGGCGGCTTTCGAGCATGTCCGAAGGCTGGGCGGGGTGCATGCACGATCACCTGTTTGGGAGATGCTCCCCAACCGCACGCGGACAGGCAATGGCTGGAATCCGTCTTAGGTACCTAAAAACCGCCTTCCGGTTTCTAAGCCCGCAAACTACGGGGTTTCCGCTGGCAGAAGCGATCCTGTTGAAAGGCTCCCGCTCCCTTGGGCGCGCGGGCCGCTTTTTCAGCTTGGGTGACCCGCTTAAATAGTCAGGCAGTTGCTCTCGGATGCCAGGGACACAGGACTTCTGAGGATCGAAATTGCCTCTCGGTGCTTACTATGTGCTTACTAGGAGAATAGCCTTACAGGAAGTGTGTATAACTTATTGATTGTATTGGTACCACTGGGTGGATTCGAACCACCGACCTCTTGATCCACAGTCAAGCGCTCTAACCAACTGAGCTACAGCGGCACAGGGCCTCAAGTCCCGGAACCTAAGGGCAGCCACGATACGTTGCAAGCGGGCCGGACGCCTGCGTCCAAGGCT
>Ga0307378_10011925_pt1 | contig 11162 bp, 12 predicted proteins | sample UN1MG_FD_202238 | JGI IMG/M metagenome (GOLD analysis project Ga0307378, IMG submission 202238) | Soil microbial communities from Risofladan, Vaasa, Finland - UN-1 | ecosystem: Environmental > Terrestrial > Soil > Coastal area > Acid sulfate soil | place: Finland: Risofladan, Vaasa | collected...
GGGCTCGAGAACGTAAGGACGGAGTACAATCTGGTATGCTCAGCCCATAATCTAAAGATAATCTGGGGTAAATTGAGTAGAGATGCGGCAGTTATCGGTAAGATCTTAGGATCGGTTACCAATTTGGCAGCGAAGGTCAAGAACTTTTTAGGTTTCCGTCCAATAGTTAACTTTAAGTGTCACTGTTGATAATGGATTGGTAGACGGCCTCCTTTTTCTAAAACTTTCTTATAGTGTTCGATAGCTTCCTCATAATCTTTACTTTCAAGATAAAAATTCCCGATGCTTATGTAGTAAGATGAAGGTTTTTCCAATCCATAAAATTCTCCTGTAACATCAATCTTGGCTTTAAGTAGTTCAATCTCATGCTTTAAAGCTTCTGGTATTTCCTCCCTAATTTTAACCTCTTTTATTACCCCTAAAGGGATGCCTAATTCCTCAAATCTTCGACTTATCGTTTTGATATCTTTTCTAAGTTCGTCAATAACGAAAGGAGGAACCTCTTCGGGGTTGGGGATGCCTAATTCAGTTCCTGCTTTTCTCTCTATTTCCGCCTCGATATTCCTTAGTTTCATTTTCAGTTCAGTCGATTTTTCAGTCCATTCCCTATACAGTCCGGAAACACCTAATGAAAGGGAATACCAACCAAGCAGGCCAATACACAAAGTGATGAGTGCTGCCAATTGTATGTAATATAGACTTACTGATCCCGCTATTATATTAACAATGAAAAGAATAATGCTTAATAGGACACCAATCAAAAAAAGAAGAGTGCTCGAATAAACAAGTTTGATTACCAATTTAAGTTTTCTTGGTCGTATATGCTCCGCATATTGTGTCATTAGGAACATAGAAATAATCCCACACATAAGTCCAACGATGCAAATGCCAATACTTAATATAAATGACGGAATTGCGAGATCAATTGGCATTAACATATTGTACCCCCCCTTAGCAAACAAATAAAAATTACAAGAAAAAAAGCTTCGAGAAATCCTAAACGATCAAGTAGCCCCATCTTACTAGATGTTTTACTATATCCTATATTCAACCCTTTTAAAATCAACTCATTTGCAAAAAAACAAATTGCACCAAAAACACCACCGATGAAAATGTAGAAAAATAGCATTAATTCCCACGGCAAATCAGGTCTGATTGGGATAATTAAAAAGCTAGCAGCTATTCCACTAGACAACTTTCCGAAGGGTAGAATCTCAGTTATTTGTTTGAGGATTTCAAGTGCTGGCAAATTTTCCACCTCGATATTCTACGTAGCAAACACATAATTCTCTCCCTTTATAAACTTTTCGTTTTATCGCTTTTTATCCACATCACCATAATTCATACTGACCATGGCCGAGCCCGCAGAAGGCAAACTACCCTTGGATGCCAAAGGTATACCTGAACAATGCTGAATTAGCCGATGCGGAGGTTTGTATTCACCTCAAAGGGTTTGCGAGGGCAACGGTGACGCACCTCGATATCGAGCACCCCTTGTTGAGCGGTTTGATCCCTCCTGAGGTAAGAACCTTTAGCTGGATTATCGGGATTGAAGGCGGGATACTGATTAGAACCGAACAGAACGACACGGTGAAAGTGGTTTGTCCCTTGCTTAATCAGGTACTACCTCAAGGAGAGAAGACGAAAACGTGCGTTGGTGGTAAACCCACCGGGCTGTTTATCGGCTTTCGGCGAAGAGAGCTGAGCAAGCTGAAAGAACTAGCAGCGCAGCTCCTTTTGGAGCCCACAACGTAGCTGGCTCGATCTGGTAGGGAGGAACAGAGTAGAAAAAATGGAACTGGGCTTTTCTAAGAAATAGTTCGTGTCGTACTTCTCTAAAACAGCCCGTAATGAAAGGATACTCAATCCAGTGCCTTTATCTTCGCAACGATCGCATCGCCGACCTCGCTCGTCTTCGAGCTGCCGCCGAGGTCGTAGGTGCGCACCTTGCCTTCTTTCAAAACCGATTCAATCGCTGCCATCACACGGTCTGAGGCAGGTTTCTCACCAATGTTCTCCAGCAGCAGCGCGCCGGACCAGATCGTTGCGATCGGGTTCGAGACGTTTTTACCCTTGTATTTCGGTGCGGAGCCGTGGATCGGCTCGAACATGGACACGCCCTCGGGATTGATGTTCCCGCCCGGTGCGAGGCCCAGACCGCCCTGAATCATCGCGCCAAGGTCCGTGATAATATCGCCAAACATGTTCGGCGTCACCACGACCTGATACCATTCGGGATTCTTCACGAACCACATGGTGATCGCATCGACGAAATTGAACTCGGTCTCCATCTCTGGATAGCCCTTCGCCACGTCGGTGAACACCTCGCGCCAGAACCCGTAGCAGTGCGTCAGGACGTTCGCCTTGTCCACGCTCGTCACCTTCGTCTTACCGTTCGCACGCGCGAGCTCAAAGGCATATCGCATCACACGCTCGCAACCCTCCTTCGTCACCACGCCTATCTGGTACGCGAGTTCGTCCGAATCGGTCTCGATGTCCAGATCGAACTTAACCTGATAAAGCGTTCGAACGATCTCCAATACGTCGTTCGTTTTGCCGCTGCCGCCGCTGCTGCTGCCTTTTGCACGGCCGCCAATGCCGATATAGAAATCCTCGGTGTTCTCACGCACCACGGTTATATCGATATCTGCGGGTCCTTTGCCCGCCAGCGGTGTGCGAACACCTTCCAGCAGCTTCACCGGCCTCAGATTGACATATTGATCGAAATAGAACCTGAGCGCGAGCAGTATCCCTTGCTCCAGGACGCCGGGTTCCAGGCGCGGATCGCCGATGCAGCCGAAGTAGATCGCTGCGTACCGCTCCAATTCCTTGAGGGTAGCTTCACTCAGCAACTCGCCGGTCTCTATGTAATGATCCGCACCGTGCGGATACTCCACCCAGTCGAGTTCAAAATTCTCGCGCTCGGAGACCGCATCGAGCACCTTCAGCCCTTCTTCTATTATCTCCGGCCCGATCCCGTCGCCACGCATAACCGCAATCTTATAATTTTTCATTTTTCGTCTACCTCTCTCAGTGCATAAACAAAGCGAAGAATGATGATTCCCCTATTACTTCAAACTCTCTACGGAGATAAAAATGTTTGATTCTTATTGGCAGAAGAGTAGCTGCTGTAATCCCCTCTCAGCTCAGTCCGCCAACTCGCGCAAAAATATCTTATACCGCCCTAATTTACCGATGTGTAAATCCTTCGCGGCTTCTCTAACCGCTTTGCTATCTATATCCATATAGGTTCGCTGTTCTCGCTTGCAATCCTCCTTAAATCTTCTAATAGTTTATCAATCCGCGGATTTATCTTCCTTTTTCTTCTGATCTCGAATTATGAGACAGCATCATAAATAAAAAAAGGAAAAGAGGGGGAACACTTAATTATTGTGTTTCATTTAGCCATACTCTGCCTCCTCAGTCGCTGATAACATCTCGCGCCTATTGGCCGCTTCACGAAAATTGCTCACGAGTTGTTGGTTTTGCCCTATCTTGTTTAGTTCGTTTTTGCCCATCTCTGTTTCTGCTCTCTCCGCAAGCGAGATTAAATACTCTAGGAATACTGTTCTGCCATATTTTGCTGGTCGCTCATCAGTTTTGTAAATGAAGCCTGCTTTCCAAAGTTTCCCCAGATGGTTATGCAAACTACCCGTGGATATCCCTGTTTCCCTTTTTAATTGATTAAATGTCTTCGGAAACTCTAGAGACTTAAGCATCTTTATTCGTCTCGGGTGTAGTATATCCACTATTTCTTTAAGAATGCTGCAAGCTTCCTCGATTTCGTTGTTGTTTCGCTTTGTGCCAAACTCTGTGCTGTTAACTGTTCTGCTCACTACTGCCATACCCAGTAGCATTGGTAAAACTATATCAAATTTTATGGGAGCATTAGCTACATAATCCATAGTGCAAGGTATGCACAGTGCTGTCACTGCTATCGACGCTGCTACTAAAATTGTTAGTTGCATATTCTTTTTTTTCATCTTTTTTCTTCATCACCTCCAATTTTCATTCGTTGTTTCACCTCAACTATAAGCACAGGATAAGAAGAGAGGGGGAAAAGTAAATTAATCCCCCCGGGACTCAATCCTTTTTAGAATATCCCTAGTTTTTTTAGCTACCTCTGGACAACGTTCTTTTATAGATTCTAGCAGTTCTTTTCCTGTTTTTTCCTTATTTCTTTTTTCAATCTCTTTTAATCGCCTTTCTGATTCTAACCTCACAAATCTGAGGTTATTTTCTCGGACCACCACTTGAATGTGTTCCATAAGCTCTATTTTAAGTGCCTCTGGCCCTTCTACCTCCTTTATGGCATCGCTCAGCTCCTGTATGTCCCCCCCCATCGATTTTCTTTCAGGATTTTCGCTTCTCAAATTTGAAGGGCCCTTTTCTCTGTAACTATTCAGCCATTCTCGCTCTTCACCATTCATTCTTCCCCCCCCCCTCTCTTTTCTTCCCATCGCTTTTGCCTCACCCCCTTTATCCCCCACTTATAGACGAGGTTAATACTATATTTTTCAGAAGCCTATATAAGGCTTTCGAAATTTTAAAATTTCTTATTTTCTATGATACCTTTTGTTAATATTTAAAAGGCAGAAATAAGCAAAATAAAACCAGGGATTACCACAATTATAAATTCGGTATTTTAATTTAAAATAAGAATAAGTTTAATCTACTGTGCCATCATGAAAGATGTTTCCTTTTGTCAAAAGCTAATGAATTCATAGTCTTATTCTCCTATCCCCCACAAAAATATCTTATATCGCCCTAATTTACCGCCGTAATTTCCCGCTGAGATCTTCACCAAGCCCTTAACCTCGCGCACGCTCTCGATCGCCGTTTTCATCGCTTCCTGTACCGATTCGAGTGAAAGACCATTGATAACGATTTCCGGGATGCACTGCACACCGTCGGGCACCTTCGAGCCCTTTATCTGTTGTGTAAGCGTCGGACAGTAGAAGTGGTTCGTCGTCGGCCCGATCTCGGGATAGTTCGTCTCAGGCTTCGAGCCGGCGGAGCAGATACCGAACGGCGTAACTGCACCTTCTACGTTCTCTATCGCGGCTATAGCCTTTTCTCCTGCTTCTAATGCCGTCTCCATGCTGTCGCAGAGGAACCATACGTTCCCGCCCATCACGCCCTTCTTGTAACCCAAAGAGCGCTCGATCACGAATTCACCCATCATAATCGGCACCACAACGACCTCACGGCCAAATCGTTGCTCAACGGTCTCGTAGCCGTCGCCGCAGTGCCCTACTCGCTCCATTGTCTCAAATTTCTCCTGTGACTCAAGCGCGTTGAAGACTGACGTCGTCGGCACGACCAAAATTCCCTGCCGTATCCGTTTCGACACCTCGTATTCCAGCTTCTGCGGCGCATCAGCACCGTAATTCACCCAGAGTTGGATCAAGGCTCCTTTCCGGCCGTCTGGTGTTTCAGCCTCCGGCAGCCACCGCTCGATCCCGCCTTCTGACTCGCCAAAGACCGTGCAGGGCAACGCCGTGGCATTATACGCCGCTTGCTTCAACCTCCGCTCGTCACGCGCGGTAACGCAGACTCGTGCAACCAACCCATCAAACGCCTCACAATACGTGTCTTCTATCTCCATTACCTTAATCCTTACATTTCCTACACGTTTATATACCGATTAACGACCGGCAGCGTATTTACTACCCGCAACTCCTTAAAGAGGAAATCGAGTTTCGCCTCGACTTCCGCAGCAATCGCGTCCCGTATTTCCGGTTCGAGTTTCATAATATCATTTTTAAAGGGGCCCAAAGCTTTTTTGCGCGTCTTATAAATAAACTGCTCCTCCGTCTGCCCTTCGTGCCATTCATCCCGATAGTTCTCTTTGAGCCACGCATACATCTTCTCTTTTAACTCCTCCGGGAAATGCGTGCTTTCGTAAACCATATTCTGGAACTGCGTGGCCAAGTGCACCTCAGCCGTGTCGACTTCTGGGAATGTATGAAACGCATCCGCAGGTAACGTCGAAGCGCCGTGCTGCACCGCGCCCGCTAACGCGAATTTCTCACGTGCCAATCGCGAAAGCGTCTTTAGCGTCTCAAAGTCCAAGTTTACACTGGCAATGCGCCCGTCCGGTAAAACCACCCCGCCGTGGGACGTCCCGGTCTGCACACTTATCTTACTTATTCCTGTCAATGACGATCCTAATGCTTCCTGATAACCGTCCATAAACGCCTCCAATTCCTCGGGTGTCGAATTCTTCCGCCCGATCTCGCCTATCTCACCGCCAACAGACACTTCCACACCCTCCGGCTGGTTCGCACGAATAAACGTGGTCAGGTCAGCACAGACGGTATAGTTTAACTTCTGCTGCTCTTTCAGTCCCTCCTTGCTCAAGTCCACCAGGGTGGAGCTGTCAATATCGATATTATAAAATCCCGCTGCTAACGCCTCCCGGATGAGATCACGCACTTGTGCTAGCTCTTCCTGCGGATTCTGGCGATAGTTCTTCGCGTTCACCTGGAAATGATCCCCCTGAAGAAATACCGCGCCGTGCCATCCCTCTTTTAGCGCCGCCGCCAAGCACACGCCGGCATATTCAAGAGGGCGCTGCGCCGTATACCCGATTTCACTTCTGGCGATCTCGAAGACGAAAGCACCTGCGCGGTTCCGCGTGGCCACTCGGAAGATCGCTCGCGCTAAATCGTACGTAAGCGTCCTCAAATTTATCGCAGGCACCGTGAAGCCGCTAAATTCCCCTCTGCCCCGTGCGCGATACAGGGGAAGGATAGAAGCGGGAAAGATCCCATGCGCTTCTGCAACGTGCGAAATCGTATCAAATAGCTCCAATTTCGTCTTTAACGTTTCATTTAACACCAATTCCCGTACCAGTTCATCCAGATCCTCTCCTTCTTCAGTCATGGTACTCGGCTCTTCATCTTATGTCAAATCCCTCAATAAGTGGTAGAACGAATCGATCGTATTCGTCTCCTTCTCCTTTATCGCGAGATGGAAGTCCACGGCCGTAACTCTACCATCCTGTACGCCCACTGCTTTGCAAAACTCACCTTTTACAAGTAAATCGACCGCGGCCGCACCCAACCGGGTTGCCAATATGCGATCTTGCGCGGTGGGATTTCCTCCTCGTTGGATATGGCCTAATACCGCCACTCGGGTCTCCAATCCCGTTATATCGGTAATCATCTTCGCAATATCGTCTGCCTTCGCTGCACCTTCCGCAACGATAATAATCCAGCTCTTCTTACCCTTGAGACTCCCTTTGGTGATATCCTGGGACATGTCATCCAAATCGTAGCTCAATTCAGGAACCAGCACCTCTTCGGCGCCGCTCGCTAACGCTACCTGGATCGCAATGTAGCCGCTCTCTCTACCCATGACTTCCACCACAAAAATCCGCTCCATGCTCGTGCCGGTATCCCGAATCTTATCGGTTGCTTCCAAGGCGGTATTTATCGCGGTATCCGCACCAATAGTGATATCGGTGCCGCTAACATCGTTATCGATCGTCGCCGGTACACCGACGCACGGGATATGCCACTTCTCCCAGAGCTGAATCCCCCCTCGATACGTGCCATCTCCTCCAATCAGAACTAACGCATCGATATTATTCCGTTTTACGACCTCTACCGCCTTGCGCTGCCCCGCTTCTGTCAAAAATGCGTCACAGCGTGCGGTCTCCAGAATCGTCCCGCCTCTGTTACTAATACCCGAAACCGAGCGGTGGTCCAACGCCTTCACTTCCCCGTCAATCAACCCCGCGTAGCCGCGAAAGATCCCGATCACCTCGACGTTATGATGCACGCCGTATCGTACCACACTCCGAATCGCCGCATTCATTCCAGGCGCATCGCCACCACTGGTTAACACACCAATACGCTTTATCATCGATTCTTACGTTTCCTTTTCTTATTGCGTTCTACTTAGAAAGATCATCTCATCCTTTAAGTATGTACCGTAACGCTCAGAGATTTGTGCCCGCCCTGCATCCAGAGAGGGTCGTTGAGCGTTAAATAACGGTTCTCATAACGTTTTTACGGTTAACAAAACGGCTGCTGCCACGCTCATACTCGAAATTATTTATACCTCTACGTGTATTCTAACGTACGTTAAGGGAACGAAAATGAACGTGTTTTATCTGACGGTGATACTGTACCTATTCCTGATTTATTGGTTTATCGTAGTGGCACTTGATAAGAAGGGCATTTTGGAGCGGTATAATATCTCCGCGGTTGGGCCTGTCTTGATGATCAGGACGAAACGGGGGGAGCGCTTATTGGAACGGCTGTCTACCGGTGCGAGACGTGAAAGATTCTGGCGTGTCTACGCGAATATCGGCACGGTTTTAGTGCTTATTGCCATGGTGTTCATGTTCGTCCTTGTCGCGTATGGGACGTATGCAACGTTCATGGCGCACCCGGAACCAACGGAGATAAACGAGCCGAGGAACTGGCTGCTTATACCCGGGTTGAACGAGTTCATACCGCTCAGCGCATGGGTGGGCTTCGTGATCGCATTGGTCGTGCACGAGCTTTCGCATGCCGTCCTGAGCACGGTAGAGAAGATAAAAGTGAAGTCCATGGGGCTTCTGGTAGCGCTGGTGCCGATCGGCGCATTCGCAGAGCCTGACAGTGAGCAGCTCTTTGGCAAAAAAGAAAAGGAGAAAGAAAAAGAAAAGAGAAGCGGTGAAAAGCGGCACGAGGAGATCGAGGCGGACGCACCGGAGAGAAAGCTCACTAAGAAAGTAGCAACGTCTCGTGAGCGGACGCGTATACTGTCCGCAGGTGTGACCAGCAACTTCTGCGTGGCGTTCGTTGCGTTTAGCTTATTCTTCGCTATTCTCTTCTCTGTACAGCCGATTAGCGATAACGTGCTGTATGTGTACGGCGTTGCTGAGGGGAGTCTTGCGGATAGCGTAGGCATAGAGCCCGAAATGTTCATCACCATGGTTGACGGGTCACCGGTTACGCGTTTAGAGGAGTTGAATACCGCGCTACGCTCACAAGATGAGACGCAGATCACGGTACTGGATAAAAGCGGAGCAGAAAGAACACTCGTCGTGCCTGATGGTTCGGGAAGCACTGGCGTCTACATCGTCGGCGTTGAGGGCGGCTTGCCCGCAGCGAACGCGGGTTTAACCGGTGGCATGCGCATAACACGGATGGATTCCATGCGCATAACCAGCTACGAGGATTTTAGCGCGTTCATGGGCACGACAACGCCGGCACAGGTGATAGAAGTAGAAACAGATAAAAAAACGGTTACGGTAGCGTTAGCGGAGTCGCCGTACACTGAGCAGATAGGTTTCTTAGGCGTGCTCGTCGCCAATAGCCCCTTAGGAACAACAATCGTGAATTTTCCCACACAGGAGTACCTTGAAGGGCTGCGGAGCTTGCCTCATTCCTTTATTACGTTCTCGCCAAGCCAATGGTTGAGTGGCTGGCTTTGGCTGACCATTATGCCCATCGCACCGTTACCTACGGGCTTCGGCGGCTTCAATCCGCTGCTCGCGCATTTGTACGAGCCGGTAAGTGGTGCGGCACTCCTCGGCAGTGTTATCTTCTGGACGGCCGATATCCTGTTCTGGACGGGCTGGATAAACTTCTACGTCGGTCTGTTCAACTGCCTTCCGGCCATTCCGCTTGACGGCGGCTACGTATTCCGAGAGATGCTGAACCCCGTGTTACGGCTCGGCATAAAGGAGGAGAAGCGTAAAGAAAAAGTCGCAAAGGCCATTGCATCCTTTATCGCTCTTTTCATCTTCTCCTCTATCGTCATCATGCTAGCCGGCCCGTATGTGCTCTAAAAAACTTGTTAAGCTCCCCTACTAGCCACAAGAGACTTTATATAAAGAGAAAAGCCGTGAGAAATGAAACACTATATTTTGTAAAGCGTTTTTAATAAACCCTTTTTCTAAAAAGTTTTAGCAAGGGTTTTCCTTTTAAAAGGCTTAGCACTAAGGTACTAATTTGATAAGAATTTAGGTGCAAAGCAAGAAGATATAAAAAGTTTATATAGGTAATACATCGCAGAAATCAAATAAAAAAATGAAAAACGGAGGTGATAATAAATGAAGTCAAAAAAATTAGTAATCTATGAAGACAAGAGAACAGGAAGTTTGTTCATTCGGGCAACAAGAGATAAAAATGGGAATTTCGTGATAAAGTCGTCAGATGAATGTGGAAAGGCAATAAGTGGAAAAGTGAGTGATGGTGGGTTGGGGCGAGCAGTTCGTGAAGTATTGCGAAATTGTGAGTGATAATAGAAATCCCATTTTTTTCGCATTGCCGCACCCCTATCGGCTAAAAAAAAAGAATGCGGAAACTGGGCTCCCATGCTCCAGTTTCCATGTGTGTTTTACACCGCAGCGGCACGGTTTTGCAAGTAAAATACTAATTTAAGAGAATTTCGGTGCAAAAGTGAATTTAAGTGTAAAGCCATCGTTTATCATGCCTTTATATATATGGAGTGTATAATTTAGAATAAATTAGAAGGTGATATATATGCTGCGAAAGATTGTGATCGTATTAGTGGGTGGCTTTTTGGTGACACTTGCTCTCGGATCCTTCATAAGTGGCTATTCTATGCATGGAGAACCACAAGTAGATGTAGTATACTACGAAACACCACTCGAGTGTCAGAACCCGCTACTACCTGGGCCCCAAATCTCGAAATATGGGTAATGTCCCAAATTTCGTGGCTTACCTTGAACATCAACAATTCCTTCCATGTCCAACTGTGATCTGTGATGCCCTCAGCCATGCAGGGTGTTCTTCCTATGTTCTTCTCACCCTTCTTCGTTTTTATCGTCAACGCAGAATTAACCCTGATCAGGTTGTTGTAGCACTGATACACGTCTAAATGGTTGTCCAACATCTCTTTGCACTTGGAAAAGCACAAACTTCTCCTGACCAGCCTCGAAATCCCATGTCTCATGGTTAGATTATATCTCTCCACATAGACCGTCTCTATGCCCGCCTCATCTACGTCACCAAATATGACCATTCTGGTCTTACCGACTACCCGGCCCCTTTCCCGTTCCTTGATGAGTTGTCCGTAGTTAATCGTCTCTGCCTCGAAATTAGCCAGTATAGCAGTGATATACTGATCGTTGCCGTCACTGATGAATGTAGCCTTCCCCGTCTCTGTTGGCTTCTTGCCCCGTTTTCTTACCGTTT
>Ga0307378_10011928_pt1 | contig 11161 bp, 25 predicted proteins | sample UN1MG_FD_202238 | JGI IMG/M metagenome (GOLD analysis project Ga0307378, IMG submission 202238) | Soil microbial communities from Risofladan, Vaasa, Finland - UN-1 | ecosystem: Environmental > Terrestrial > Soil > Coastal area > Acid sulfate soil | place: Finland: Risofladan, Vaasa | collected...
TGCTTGTGTGAAATCGACCCAGACCGCCGTAGAGGCATTGCTGGCGAGCCTCGTGGGCGTTGTCCCGGCACACTTCTTCGGCGTAGACATGGCTGTAGACCGCGTAGCCCCCCGCCATGAGCAGGATGAGCACGAGGCACGCGATCCACACTTTCGGGCCACCCATGAGGATCTCAAAGAACCCGCTGATTGCTTCAAACACGTCCATGGTTATCCCTGTGTCACGACGGTCCCGGCTTCAGCTTTCCCCGCTTCGTAAGCTACGTCGATGGCCGCCAGCAAAGCTGGAACGATGGCTCCCATAGCCCGGAAAGAGGAAGGGACATCATCGAAAGCTCCAATAAGAGCCTCAAACTCTGGGCTCACGTCGCCGGCAGCAAATGCGGTCGTGAATCTGTCCAAGGCGGCGTCTTTTACGTTTTGTGGTGTGGTCATGTTCTAGCCTTGGGTCACGACGGTCCCCGTGTAGCTCGCCCCACAGAATGTCACGTTGCCATTGACGATCTTGCAGGACTTCCACTTGCCCGACGAATAGACCGGCGCTTCGCCCTGGTAGGAGCCGCCACAGGTGGTCACGTTCCCGATGTTGACCTTGCACATGCGGAACAGACCGTTGTGCCGGACCACGGTTGAACCCGTGAAGTGCGTGGCGTTACACCACGTCACGTTCCCCGCCGTGACCTTGCATTCAACAAGGCCCGTTCCGAAGGACATGACCGTGGCAAGTAGGATGGTCAGCATGGGTTAGCTCCGGGTGCGACGACCGCCCTCGACACAGCTACAAGAAGATCCGCCGGCTCCAAGCAGGAACCCGAAATCGTACCAGCCGCCGTTGTTGGCTCGCTCGTAGACTTCGACCGTCGGGTCAAAGAAACTGACGACGAACGCGATCCACGAGACCATGCCGTGCCATAGCCCTGCCCAGAATCCGGCCGGGGACGGCTCGGTAAACATGGGATTGCCCGCTGCGCATCCAGTCAGGATGACGATGCAAAGCAGGACCACGATGAGGTTGCGGTGTTTGGACAGCATGGGTGGTCTATCTCCTATACAGGGAGTTGGGGAGTTCTACACCTACTCGGTTTTGAGGAAGTCTGTTCCCGGTGCAATGGTTTCCAGAGTGGCAACGGCCACAAACTCGTGGGTACCGTAGACCGAGACTGTCTCGCGGATGGGGACGCCTTTGTCGTCAAACTGGTGGACGACCCACCAGACATCGCCACCGTGGCCGGGGACGTAAGACCACAGGATGCCTTCGGTGTCCGCCTTCCGACTGTCAAGGACATCCTGGGCCACAAACATCCCCGCAGTAGAGTGCAAGTTCTTGTCGGTCCTGATCAGGGTCTTGCCCGGCTTCAGGTCGATCTCGGCGAACTCTTTGTCGGATAGCCCCATCTAGGAGTTTTACGCCAAAACCGGATTGGGCGAATCAGTCTCGCGGGGTGCCATCTGAATGGTACAAACGGTTGTATTTGACCATTTCAGGGCACTCAGGCACCGGGAGCCCCTGATCCTCAAGGAGAATGAGGACTAAGGCGAGCTTGGCGGCCAGTTCGTGCGCCATCAATTCAGCCCGCTCCGCCCGCTCGATGGGCTTCTGGCGTTCGGCTTCAGCCTGGGCTTCTTCGCAGGCAGGCGCATGAGTGTCGATGCACTCCAGGCAGATCACTTCAAAGCACGAGTCGCAGTTGATCTCGCCGGGCTTCCCACAAGAGACGCAGGCGTCGTCTTTATCCGCTTGGTAGCCGCGACAACCGGCACAGCGCCACCCTCCTGGCATCCGGGTCAGGAGGTACTTCCCACAAGCCGTACAGGCCCCTTCGACGGTCATAGACTCTCCCGTAGGTGGTACAGGCAGTCCCAGTCCTGTTTGATGACGCCTTCGTACTCAAGGTCGTGAATCAGAGCATGAATGCGACGCCGGTTGGTCTCCGAGAAAATTCTCTTGAGTTGCCCGATGGTCTGGGGCTTGGTGATGACGTGTCGCAGGATCGAGTAGCGGTACGTGCAGTGGAAACAGAACTTCGGCGACCGTTTGGGAAACTCCGCCGGCTGTGCTGGCGCCCGTAGACATCCTTCGCACGACCTCTCAAACACGACTGCGCTCCATGATGTAGAACTCATGGAAAATCCCTGATTCTCGGCCTTCTTTGCTGTAAGTCCAGTCGTGGACACTCGGCTCTCCCTCCCATTCTTTCGCGTAGTGCATCAGTTCCACGCAATGGGAAGGAGCCAAACCTGAGCCTTTGGTGAACCAGTTGTTCTGATTGCTCGGGTGGTAGCAGTGCCTCTCGGCAACCCAAACATCGAGACCCAAGACTTCCTGACGTTGGAAGTATTCTTCCACGTACATCTGGAACGTGAGCGGGGCCTCTTTGAGACGGTCGGCCCGCACGACCATCAGGCTTGCCATGTTACTCCAGCAGTGACTTCTTGAGGATGTCGTGGAAACGCCGGAAGATCAGGGCTTCTCGCTTGCGGATCTCGATGGAGATACTGCGCTCCTCGATATGCAAACGGATGTGCTCGTTCTCCGGGGCCTCCATGTCAAAGTCGTCCGGCTTCGTGAGCATGGCTGCTTCCTCTTGAAGTTCCGCCAACCGGGCCTCTTTGAACATACCCTTCGCGGCGTCGTCGAGTTTCTTCAGACCGATTTGGATGATCTCCTTCTCGGGTGAATCCTCGTTGGGCATCATCGAGAGATGGGTTCTTCGCTCGTTGAGCGAATCTCTGACACCGCAGTTGATGTCCTCGGCGTGCTCGTCATGGCCTCCATCCAGGTCGATGATCTCGGCGTCACCGCCCATGAGACGGGCCATAACTTCTTTGAGGATGTCGTCGCGGTTCATTTTCATGTCCTGTTTAGCAATTCACCCACGGTCAGGTCCGGCATCACGGCAACGAGTTGAGCCAGGGTCGCATCGGAGAACTCCGTTTGCAACATCTGAACGGTATAGTCCCGCATCCGCCGTTTGAACTCCACCTGGAGCTTCGCCACCAGAGAGCCTTGGACCTTGGGGGTCTTGGCCTTGGGGGGTGCGGAAACACGGGGACTTGCGCCCACGATCCCATCCATCGCCACGGGCACATGGATACCGTTGGGGTTCACGATCACGTTGACGTGTTTGCCCGAGGGGAATCGGCCAAACAGGAGACGACTCCGAATGCTCAGGTCGTACCGCTTGCCTCCTGGGGCGCTCCCCCACGTCAGGATTACGGCAGCCGGCGTTTCCGTCATCCACACGGACTTGGGCAATACTTTTCGTCCAGCCAAGTCGGCGTAGGCCCGAAGCACCTCGGGTTGAAGACACAGGCGTCCATCGGTGTAGACGCGACACTTGAACTCTTGCAGCACGGTCATTGGCTCTGCTCCACGTTGGTTATAATTGTCAGGTGGCGTTCGTCAGTCATCGAAAAGTCCTGACTTCTCAAACGTCTCCCACAGTTTTGGATCAAGCACCTTGAACATCCGCTTCCTGAACTCGGCGGCGATGATTTCCTTGTTCATGTAGTGGCTGCTGTCCGCGACCGGCCCAAGTTCGACCTTGTGGACGCCCTTGAGCATTTGGATGGCTCCCGTGATGGCCTCTACGTCATCGGTACGGGTTTCCCGCTTCAGGATGACGGTCAGGGAGTACACGCGGTCGGTCATGCCGGTTTTACGCCAAAATCAGATTGGATGAATCAGCGGGTGATGTCCATGCGCTGCCACATGAGGGTCCGACCGGCTGCCATGTACTGACGGGTGCCTTTGGTGTCCCAGAGGGGGTTGAGGCTCTTGGGAGGGCGTTCGGGCCTGGCAGCAGCCAGGTAGACGGTGCCGCTCGGTAAGTCGGCTGTCGTGACCACAGGGACGCCCCAGAGCGTCCCTTTGAGGGGTTCCTGGTCCGTGATCAGTTGGACATCCCCGGATCCCCAATGGTCAACGTGGAGTTTCCGAATATCCACGAAGTCCCTCGGCGGGAAAATGAACAACAACGGGAACGCGCCCCTTTGCTCCGCGAGCCCCAGAGCATCGGCAAAGACGGACTGGTGGATCGGGGCGATCACGGGAATGTCGTGGTTGATGAGCAGATGGTCGAACTCCGCCTGCTGCCTCTTGCAATACTCGTCCAACAACTCGTTGTAGACCACAGTATTCGGGTGGTCGCGGGCGAGGCTGTAGCCCTCGGCGTCCGTAGGGTACGGAGGGATGACGCCTTCGTAGTCGTCGATGTACCGGAGCGTCGTGTCCCGCACATCCACCATCTCCGCCATCGTCAAGGCTTGACTGGCTTGCGCCGTGTCTACCTTCTTGGCTTTCAACCAAAGCTGGTAGAGCAGATCCAGAGTCTTGTCGGGGAAGTCGCCGAAACGCTCCCCGACGATTTCCTCCATCGCTTTGGTGAAAGTTGGATCGTTGCGGCGAGAGGGCTTCTCGTGAACCTCCTCCAGAAACTCGTCGAGTTCGTCCGTCACAGCAGGCCGTCCTTTGCCTGGCGCCGGACTTGTTTCACGTAGCTCTCAGAGCACTCCATTATCTCGGCGACTTCTCCGCGAGTAAACAAGGGCTTGCCCGCATGGGTCATGTTCGACAACCGCATGATCTCTTTCTTGGATATGAGGTCGTCTCGGTTCTGGGAGGAATCGTAGGGGTACTCAAGCTCGATCCCGTGTTTGGCTGCCCATTTCTGGACCGTTGAAGGATGGACCCCGACTTTTGCGGCGGCCCAATTGGCACGTTTCCCCTTGCGGAGCCACCGGATTGCACGTTCCTCCTCGCGCGCTTTCCGATTTGCAACCATCATTTTAGCCTTGAAACACCGCTTCGCCGGGGATCTCTTTGCGGTGTTGCACCCAACCCCGGAAGTTCCCGCACCACTCGCCCATGCTGCGCTCCGCCACCGTCATGGGACGAGCGGCGTGCTCCGTTGGGCTCATGTGCCCGTTGCCGGTGAGCCGTTCGTAGAGCGTGATGTCGGCTGCGGGGTCCCGTTTCCCGTCGTGGGTGAGGTAGGAGACGCGAGCGCAGCGCGCGACGGAGAGCTTGATGCGAACTTCATCCCCCACATCGCCTTCAGAATCGTCTTCGCTTGGATCTTCGTCGCCAAACTTCTCCCCCACGAGGGGAAGATGCCATTGGCCGTGCTTGAGTTCCTTGGGCGTACTCTCCGCCAGGATCTTCTGCATCATGTCCGACACTGTGAAAATCTCAGGCTGTGCGTGCTCGGAGACCCGGAGCTTGAAGTAGTTTTCCCATTCGGTGGCCGTCACGATGACCGTGTGCCACGCAAACGGCTCTAAGAGTCGGTTGGCCCATTGCTTGTGGACTCCGATTTCAACCAACCGCTCGGCGTGTTTGACCGCATCTCTCATGGCATCGAGCCAGACTTCGCGGCACTGCTCTTGGGCCTTGTCTTCCAGAGCGTCTCCAGCCTCCATGCCGCGTTGGTTGGCACCAAAGGCTGCGGGGACGAACGGGGCTTCAAGGATGGCCTTGATGCGCGTGGGGACCGGGATAGCCCGCGAAGACGCCGAATTCCGGCTAAACACGCGGTGCGTGTTGAATTCCGCCAGGATGATCCTGGGGAACGTGATCTGGAAGGTCACGAGGCGGTGCCCCAGGGGGCTCACGGAGTCGGCGAGGATTTGAGCATCGTACATGGCTGAGATTCAATCTACCCAACCATCTCCGTTCCAGAAATGCCAAATTCGATGCTTCAGGACCGTCCAGATCAGGGAGATCAAGGTCGGGGCCTCGTATGATCCAGCGTCAACGATGAGTTTCATCAGTACCTTTGCACGAAAAAGTGGTGACACTTGGAGCACTCCAACCGCCGCTCGCCCGTCGTCCACTGCACGCTGTCTCCGATGGATGAAGGCTCGTGGCACCTGGGGCACGGGTCGCCTTCTTTCCAATCGTGCTCGCGCACCCGAAGTTCCAGAATGTCAAACGGCAGATCGAAGTACACGCCGGCCGAAGGATAGTCTTTCTTCCCCGGCTCCCCCTCCAGTTCAACCCTGAACCCCTCACCATTCCAGTTGCGCTGGAGGTGATAGCGGATCTCGTCGAGGACGCCCAGCAACATCATCACATTGTCGAAACGATCCAAGTCGGCGGCGATCCGAGCTTGGACCGAGCCTTCGGGGTGTTCAGCTTTCTTGTCCATCGACGAATAGACGGTTGTGATCTTCATGCTGCTTCTCCACGCCATCCAAGTTCGTCATCGTGGACAACGGCCATGAGAAACGGCTTCATTTTGGCAGTATCCATCCATCGCATCTTCTGGCACGTAATCCTGAGCACGAGCCCATTATGGATCGACGCTTGGACTTCGGTGGTCAAGATGATGTCGGCGGCGAAGGTCGGACCTTGACCAAGCACCGATCTCATGGCCGCGGGATCCCGTAACCGGACCTTTCGCGTCTGTGCGGCCATGACAACCGAGTGCTCCCGCACTTGAGAATTTCGCACGAAGTTGGCCCAGATTCTAGCTCCCACAGCCGGACCATCTGTTACGCAAACGCCATAGGACGTTGCATCGTCGATCAGGATCACCGGCTTGGGGTTCATCGTGTGAAGCTGCCCTACCAACTGCATCACGTCGTCGAGTTGTTGAACACAAAACCCTCCTGGGTACTTCTGGTCGGAACTGATGTACGCCGTCGGAGTTTGGGGGGTTGCCCTCTCCGCCGCCAGTGCTCGCAGGAGTGCGGTTTTCCCTGATCCTTGAGTCCCTGTGACCAACGTGATCCCCTCCAACGGGATACCTCCGCCGAGCCAGCCGTCGAGCGGCGTGTTGGTCTTGAGGATGGTCATGTCCCTTTTACGCCAAAGTCGGGATCAACGAATGTCTTTCCCGCACCAGGGGCACCAGTTCACGTTTTCGCGGAAAAGAGCTTCGCCTTTTTGAAGCGCGATGGCCCATCCGTCGTGATCCGGGCCATCCATGAGGTCCGCTGCGTGCTTTCGGATGTATGTGACCCCGAGATCGCAACAACAAGGTGTCACTACAACAGGCTGCGTCTCGGAAGTAGACATGCCAAGGGATTTCCCATCAACAGTTTATTGGTCTTCGTCGCGGAACTTGTTGGCTTCCTGGTCCGCTGCCCGGATTGGCTCCGGCAAACGGTAGAAGGGCGTGGCCTTGATGACCAACGAGATGGACTCGTCGAGTCCGAGGCGGTTCCCTACGCTCACGTAGATCGGGCTGCTGTCGTCCTGTGTGACGAGTTCGTAGCCAACCTTGTGGGGGCCCAACATGATCGCCATCTTGTTGCCACGTTTGGCTTTTCCGAAGTTCGCGGTCTTGGGTTCGCCGCAACCGGCTGGGTAGTTTTTGGCGATCCCGATGGTTGGATGATCCAGGGACAATCCAATGTGACAAGCGAGCCCAAACTGTCTCGGATGAGCTTGACCGTTCCCATCAACGAAGATCACATCAGGGGTGTTGGTCAGCTTCAACAGGGCCTCCAACATCGGGTCCGCCTCGCGGAAGCCCAATAAGCCACTCATGTACGCCATCGGAGCAGGCCCCTTCCAGCGTTGGATTTCGACCGGGCGCCAATTGGACGTGCTCACGGTGACGGCGACGGCATAGGCCATCTCTACACGGCTGCCTCTCACCGGGGCATAGGCCACATCAACACCCGTGACGAGGCCCCAACCCATCTCTCGCCTGACTTCACGCGCAAGAGTTTCCTGAATCCCGTGCCCTTCGGTGTCCGATGCCGGGAGAGGGATTTGACGATGCCGGACGAGGGGCATCAGTCCTTGTCGTCTTTGAGGTGGTCGAAGACGCGCGGGAGAGACGGTTCTTTGATCTGGTCCGAAGACCTCTCCTCCACGGGGAGGACGATCTTGGTCGTCGGCTCATCTTCAACGATGCGAGGCACGAACCGGCGCGTTTCCGCAGGGGTGCCGGAGAGCCCTTTGATCTTCTTGAGCCCACGGCGCACGAGCCGTTGAAGGGACTTCGTGATCGGGTGTCCCTTGACACTCACGATAACGATGTAGTCGCCGCCTTGTTTCTGGACGTTCCAGACTTCCTCACCCAACACAACTTTGATCGCGGATATGTTCGATCCCCGCAGGTTGATCTCGTTCTCGTTGAGTTTCGATGCGGCAACATCGAGCAATGCGCACGCGGTGTTGAGCTTCCTCTCCCATAGGGAGTGTTCGGCGCCGACGGGCGCCGTCCTGAACGTAAGCGAAATGCCCAGGCTGTTGTCGTTTCTGTGCCCGGCGGCCAGGATGCCGTCGTTGCTCACAATCTGTTTCATTACGCTTTGCATGATTCACCTTTAGTCGTCCGTAGGATCGATTGCTGCGTCTTCCGGTTCCATACCGTCCCATTCGTCCATGAGTAACAACTCCGCCGCCTTGCGGCGGATCTCAGGGTTTGAAATGGAATCGGCAAGACGCTGGAGGGTTTCCGTCACAACAGCGTTGTGGTGTTTGGACAAGCCATCCACAAGAGAATCAAACAGTCGGGGACTGGTTACGCAGGCGAGATGACGAAGCAGGACCCGTTGGATCTTTTTCGTCGGAAGGAGATACCCCGCTACCCGACAAGCCACGATTAGATCCTCTGGGTTTAGTTTCCCATGCTCAATCATCAACACGAGCCGGTTGGGGTCCGTCTTGGCGAGCGCGACAAACTCTGCCTGTTCCATCAGTTTGGCTGCTTCCCTTCCATCTGTTCCACGCGCTTGTGAGTAGCTGCCGAGAACGCGAGGGTCAATTGCATGATCTCGTCCACCTGTTGCTCGGTCGGCGTGTCATCATCGTCGTCGAGAATCTCCTCCATTGCCATCAGGACCGTTTTCCTGAAGATGAAAGCGTCGTATCCCGTCTCGTTGACCAGTGCGGTCAACAGGGCGTCGTGGGCTTCTGCGAGCGCCACGAATTCAGGGAACTTCTCCATGCCGTCTTTGGGCTCTCCATGCGTGGCTTGCATGGTTTGCATGGCTTTCCACCAGTTGTGGAAACAGTCTTTGGCTTCTTGCAGGGGCATAATCGTCATTGGGGCCTTACAGGCCGAAGAAGTCGTTGAGGCTCGTTTTGGAGGATTCCGGCTTCGGAGCTTCGGTGGGTAGAGCAGACTTCCCAGCCTCAGTTATACGCCAATGCCCTTCCGCATACTCTACCCATCCCTTTTCTTTCAAAGGATAGAAGGTCTGCGGAGGTTCTGAGTGTCGGAGGATGGGATGCTTGGCGATGACAACCAGCACTTGCAAGGGGTCACTGATCCCGTCGAGCAGGGGTGAACAAGCCATCAGGATTCCAGCTTCACCCCGAATGGCCGGATGGAGATTTTCGAGTCGGACTCCATCACAATCTTGTAGGGCTTGGTTTCGTCCTTGCCGATGAGGGTCAGAACAACCCGGTTGCTGGCTTTCCGTTCCATCTTGAAGAACTCATCGATCTCGGCATCGAGGATTTCTCCATGAGAGTCTTTCACGATGGAGATCAACTCGTCGGGTTGCTCTGAACAACCCGCGGTTTGATCTTGACTGCGACGCCGGGCGATGATTTCTGGATCAGACATGGTTACACACTATTCTCCGTAGGGGATGTTCAGGTTGTTTGATTGGACGGATAGTGAGCCAGAACATCACGGCACACTCTTTCCAGAGGCTTTTCTTCACCCTGACGGATGGCCGTTCGCAGTTCCATGAGGGCTTTTCCCAAGAGGTTCTGCCCCTTGCCTGTCGAGCCGTCCCCCCAAATGTGGTCGTCATCTCGGCCCTGGCCCGTGTCTTCGATGAGATACTTGTCCCCTGTCGCCAGCAACACGGCTTTGCAATCCTCGTGTTGAGTGAACTTGGCGAGAAGGGCCAAAAGCATGATGCTGTACTTGACCTCCTCCCAATGAGGGCGGAGTGGGTGAGAACGGTTCCGGCCCATCGTAGCCGAAGTCCCTGGGTTCTCAGCGTTACGGATGGCCTCGGCCCACTCGGGGTCGGTGTCCACGAACTTCTGAGCTTGGAAGTAGTGCTCCGTGGACGGCCATGTCCTACCATCGACCTCGATGGGGTGTCGGCTGAAGTTGGCGAAAAGACCCCACGGGTCAGGCACTTTGTAGAATCGGATTTGCTCAGTCATGGTCATTCGCTTTCTTGAGGCAGCCATCGCATGTGACTTCTTCGATGTTCTCGGTCAACCGGACATCTACGCCGCAACCCAACGGGCCGCGTAGATGCTTCTTGGGTTGGCCTCTCTGACCAGAGTTGTCGCCCCGGCGACGCCGGAAGGTGCCGTTTGGATCAACCCAATCGTCGTAGTAGCCCATCAGGTTTCCTCTTTGGGGAGCCATTCCCCTCGCGCAACGCGATGGCCGAAGTTCTGGAACCCGAAGATGCGTCCGTTGAAGTTGTCCACGATCCCGATTCCGTTGTCGAATCCGGGGGTGTCGCGTTCCTCCATGCAAACACGCGCACTCTCGATGGCGTCCGCCTCGATCATCTTGGCGGCGGCGTGCATCCCCGCAGCAAACGCCGCTTCACAGTTGGGTCCGCCGAACACACCACCGGGCTGGTCTTTGAACTCCGGGCTCGTGTTCCATTCCTGTGCGACCTTCAACATCGGCTCAGGAGGACGCAAGGTGGCCGGGAGCTTGGGGGGAGTCGGGCTCTTGACGTTGCAGTCGGTCCAGGGCCCCATCGCCTCTTCGGCGGTACACGTCACCACGGGAGGCTCACCGAACACATTGAGGATGGCATCCTGCGCTTCCAGGTAAGCGTCCAGGTTCTTCTCATCCTCACCGGGGTGGGTGCCTCCCCGCTGGCTCATGCACCTGCTCAAGAACACGAACCCGCGAAGGCTCATCGACACGGAGCGGATTTCGTTGAGGTCTTTCTTCGTCATTTCGTTTCCTTTGCGAGAGCTTGCTTCAGTTGCAAGCGTAAGACTTCGATGGCTTCCCACAACGGGCCGCCTCGATTGGGGTAGACCTCGGCGCCGGGAATCTCGGCGACTTTCGCCAGTTCGTTCCAGGCGTCGTCGATTTCTTCTTCAAGATCAGCCTGGGTCATGGGGTGTCCTTTAGGGCGATCATCAGTTCCAGCATCGCGTGCTGGATCACCAATTCTCGGTTGATGGCTCGGGTGAAGTTGGGGTCCATGCCCTCCACGTACGCTGCTCGGGTCATACCAAGAGGCCACGACACCGCAACAACGG
>Ga0307378_10011929_pt1 | contig 11161 bp, 12 predicted proteins | sample UN1MG_FD_202238 | JGI IMG/M metagenome (GOLD analysis project Ga0307378, IMG submission 202238) | Soil microbial communities from Risofladan, Vaasa, Finland - UN-1 | ecosystem: Environmental > Terrestrial > Soil > Coastal area > Acid sulfate soil | place: Finland: Risofladan, Vaasa | collected...
AAGTAAACCGTCCAGTTCGAATAAAGGCTGAACCCGGCGGGCAACAGGGGTTTGACTCCAGGCCTTAAACGCTTCGGCGGCGGCGTTGACAGCACGATTTGTTTCGTCAGGGGTTGATAAGGGTGTTTTGGCAATAATCTGTCCCGTACATGGATTCTCGACATCTAAATAGCCGTGGTTTTCAGGTGTTACCCACTGGCCATTAATATAATTTTTAACAGTGTTTATACTCATTATCTACCCCAATTTATTGGTCTGCTCTACATTTTTATCAATATTGAAGAGTCATAAAATTTAAGGCTTGTCGCCCATTTTGAGTCTTTGTTCGATTTCGCTGATAACAGCAGGCACATCTGAAATGGACTCGACTACATAGTGAGCACCAGTTTTGGCCAGACCATCAGCGGCCTTGTCCACTTTGCGTTTCACTTCTTCTTCGGGTAAAGCCGTCAGCTCCTGAAGATTAAGCCCCACCTCGTTGCCGGTTTTGGCCAGGCCGATAGTCCATGTTCCCGCGTTCAGCCCTTCTTCGATGCCCGGTTTGGTATCGTCAACTTTGACCACGGCTTGCGGAGGAAAAATGCGTGCTTGCTGCATGTTGCTTATGACCATCCATGGCTCAGGCCGGCCTGCCGGAACGTCGCTGGCGCAGGAGTTAACATCGGGGCTATATCCCTGTTTTTTTGCCTCGCGCAAGTTTATCTCCATGGCTTCAGTGAAATAACCGCTGCTTGAACCTATTTTTATCCCCCGGCTTTTCAGCTCATTAACTGCTTCGACTGTTCCCGGAATCAGTTCAGAATAGTCGGCAATGCAGGCGACCTGCAGCGGTACGAAATCTTTCTCGAACATATCCTGCACATCCGTTTCGGTACACTTTTTATTATGAACCTGCTGCCAAAGCATGGCAACCTCGTCCTGTTGTGATATTGCTCTGATGTGGTCGAGCTTCTTAAGACCCATAGGACGACGGGCCTGCTCCATCGCAATTTCCACGCCACGGCGTTTGAAAACCTCAATGAAGACAACCGCAGGGGCATAGCAGCCATAATCTAAAGTTGTTCCCGCCCAGTCAAGAATAACCATTTTGACCGGGCCTTTATAGATTCTGTTATATACAAAATCCATATAAAACTCCTTTCGTGTATTTTCAGTTACATTTGTTGTTAAGTAAACATTGGAAGCTATTATTAGTCTGTCTAAAAAGTCCTCGAAAAGAATCCTTTGGAATAACTATCCTTTAACTTCCTGAAGACATTCATCCAGGATGTTCAAGGCTTTGTCCATTTGTTGTTCAGTAATCGTTAATGGGGGTGTCAGGGTTATGATACTGCCCATTGTGATCTTAAAGTTTAGCCCTTTGCTTAGTGCGCCGTACATTACCTGCTCAGCTTCTTCCGTTGCCGGTTCCTTTGTCTTACGGTCTTTGACCAGCTCCATTCCCATCATCAGCCCGAGACCTCTGACTGCTCCGATTATTTTGTGCTGCTGCATCATTTTGCGCATTCGATCCATGGCATAAATGCCCATTTTTTCCGCATTCGCCGGAAGATTCTCTTCTTCGATACAATCGATTGTTGCAATAGCCGCCGCACAGGCAACCGGATTTTTTTCGTGTGTATAATGGCCAAGGGCACGATCCGGCATTATGTCTAAATCCTCTCGGGCTATAAGAGCGGCCAATGGAAAAATTCCACCGCCCAAACCCTTGCCAATCACGAGCATATCCGGAACAACGTCGAAGTTCTGGCAGGTAAACATTTTCCCTGTACGGCCAAGACAATGGGGTATTTCATCGAGTATCAGCAATGCACCGTATTTATCACAGGCCGCACGAATTTTCTTCCAGTAACCAATTGGAGGAACAATCGACGTACTTCGCACAGTTTCTGCTATCACGGCCGCGACGTCACCTTCCTTACTCAAAACATACTCGACATAGTCGGCGCACTTGAGGGTGCAGCTATCCTCGCATCCCCAAAGGCACCGGTAGCAGTCCGGCGGCGGGACATGCTCGGTACCGGGCAGGAGCGGGCCGGCATCTTTGCGGAAGATCGCCTCTCCACTTATAGAGATGGCATCGAGCGAAGCGCCGTGGAAGGAATCCCACATTGAAATCGTCTTAAATCTGCCAGTTGCCATCCTTGCCAGTTTCAAAGCCATTCCAATAGCCGCTGTTCCGGCCGGTGCGAAGAGGACCTTGTTTAATTTACCAGGAGCCAACTGGGCCAGCTTTTCTGCAAGTTTTATAGCAGGTATATTGGTATAGCGGCGTGTGCAGAAAGCAAGCTTGTCCATTTGATTCTTGACAGCTTCAATCACGTGGCGGTTGGCAAATCCAACCTGATGTACATTGTTGCCGTGAAAGTCCATAACGCCACGGCCCTGAAGGTCTTGGAGGTTAATGCCTTCACAGCCAGACAGGACATTCAAACATGGAGTTGAGAGCGACTGATGCAAAAAATACTGAGCATCCAAATCAAGCCAACGCTGAGTCTCGGCGTCAATATGCTTTTTCGCCCAGGCCTTGCGACGCGGAGAGATATTCAGGTCGCCTTCCGACCGCAGGTTGTTGAGATTTTTCTTTTTAAATCGCATCTTACTCTTTAAAACGACACAATACTAATCAAAGTATATCTGTTGGTGCTTTACTTAATTTTAACACCCATCTTAGCTATTGTATGCCTGATTGCAACCAGGAGGGCTTTGATATCGGCTTCGAAGATTCGGCCGATATTACCAATCCGGAAGCAATTTGCATCACTGACCTTGCCGGGGTAAATTACATAATCCTTTTGATTCAAATTTTCATAAAACTTTTCAAAGGAAAAATTGGGATCATCCGGATACAGAAACGAGGTGATAATATATCCCTGGTTTTCAGGTCTGAGGTATTCTTTAAATCCCATCCGGCGCATACCTTCGACGAGAGTTTCGTAGTTTTTACGATAACGCTCGGCTCTACCTTTAATGCCACCTTCCGCGTCCAGCTCTTCAAGGGCCTGATGAAATGACACAAGAGTATGAGTAGGGGGGGTAAAACGAAATTGGCCATTTTTCTCAAAACCCAGATACTGGTCCAGCAGGTTAAAACTCACACTGCGTTCGTAGCCGGTTGTTTCTTTGAGCGAGCTGAGTTTGCATAAAACAAATGAAAAACCAGGAACACCCTCAATGCACTTGTTGGCGGAGGAGACAAGATAATCAATGTTGCACTCGGGGAGATTAACAGGCACTGCACCGAAACTGCTCATAGCATCAACAAAATACCTGGCGCCGGATTTTGCAACAAATCCACCGATTTCCTTGATAGGGTTGATAATTCCTGTAGTCGTTTCGCAATGCACAACTGAGACGTTGGTGATTTTTTTGCCGGTCTTTAGCGTATCTTCTATTTCCCGGAGGTCCGGAATTGTGTTTTCAGGATATTCGAGTGTGATGGTATCAATCTTAAGCACTGATGCGATTTTGGCGAGCCGCTTTCCATACGCTCCATTGATAATTATCAGCAGCTTACCATCCGGCGGGACCGTAGATGAAACGATTGCTTCCAGGCCGAAAGTGCCGCTGCCCTGCATAAGAACGGCAGTGTACTCATCCGGGTTGGCTTGACCCAGTTCAACGAGTTTTTGCCTGATTTCCTTCACTATCGCAATAAATTCAGAATCACGAGACCCCAGGTCTCGCAGCATGGCCTGTTTAACGGTCTGACTGGTTGTCAGAGGCCCGGGTGTAAAGAGGATTTTGTCTTTCTGCTTTTTTGTTTTCATCGAATAGAGTCCGAATTATGTTCGGAAGCCAGTTTGTGAGCTTCGGGGATCCAGTTCCATTTTATTGCGAGCAGGCAACCTGCGATAAAGGCTATTGCAACGAAGAAATAGAACAAGCTGTCCCAACCGAATTTGCTTGCTATATAAGCGACTACAAACCCCGATACCATCTGTCCGAGGGAGCCGACACCATTAATGACGCCGGAGGCTAATCCGGCTGCTTTTGGGGAACAAGCATCAATGGCTGCGGCACCCGACATCAGGGCATCCGGGCCATAGGTAAAGAATCCTATCAGTGATATTCCGATTGCGTTACCAAGGTGGCTCCAGGCGGCTAATTGGGGATGGAAAAAGCAAGTTATGGCCAGACCCCACATCCCCAGGGCCCCCACAGGCATGCGCCGGGCCTGGAAAAGTTTGTCTGAAACATAACCGGCGGCAATTACACCGGCAAAGCCCACGGCTTCATAAAGAATAGAAGTATAACCCGCCTCTGAAAGGCTGTAGCCGAGATGTTCAACCATATATAAAGGCAGCCAGAAAAAAATTGCGTAGCGCCCCATTTTAGTGAAGAAATACATTAGACTGATAAGCCATACTATGGGGTTTTTCAGAACAACAGCAAGCAGTTCCTTTGACGACAATTTTGTATTAATTTTGGCATTCTCGGCTGATTCGCTATCATCGGTATCGTCTTCGGCAATTTCCGGAAGGCCTGCATCGCTGGGTCTGTTACGTGTAAAAGTGATAAAAAACAAAGCTATAAGCGTCAGCACAACGGCCGGAACCCAGAAGCTTCGACGCCATTTCAACTTGAATTTCTGTGGATAGGTCTCTTGCAGCAAGGTCTTGTTGAAGGAAATGCACTTTTTGCCTTTTAGCTCCTTTTTGCGCTGCTCAGGTGTTTTCGCAATCAAATTCTCTATGTTAGTGGCGGTTCTATCTGATAAATTGATGCCTGCGAAGCGTTGTTTGTCGTAAAGCCAAGGACCCTGGAGTACCTTATTTAATTCTGATACCATTGCCTGAAGCAGCGTTTCGGAAACGGCTCCTGCAGCATCGTATGCACTGAGCAATTGTTGGCTTTCGGGTGAAAATTGCTCTCTAAGATACTTTGAGAGAGAGTTTTGCTCGTCGTGCAGTTGAATTGCCAGACCTGACGGGTCTTTCAGGTCGCTCGCTCGCAGCAGCAAAGGGTGTGTTACTATAAATGTAGCAAGACCCGTTGATAAAATTGCGCCAATGACATAACAGGTTGCCCACCAGGACAAAACCACTCCCCGTTCTTTACGCCGAAACCAGGGAGCCATATTCTTAACGGTCCCGGACCATCCTGTTGATTGCCCGGTCCCATTAATACACAGCAACATACCAAACATAAACAGTGCCGGGCCAAAGCCCAGAAATACATTCGCAAATATTGATAGAAACAGCCCGATTCCAACAATCAGTCGAGGACCATACTTGTCAGATAGAAATCCGTTGTAAAACTGGCCCAGCGCATAAAACAGGCTGTAGAAGAACAGGAGCTTCGCAAAAATATCTTTTGTAAATCCCATGTCTTGACTAAGCAAAGGCATAGCAATGCTGAAATTCTTGCGGCATAAATAAAAACCTCCATAGGTCAGCCACGTTAGCGCAAAAATTCGGTAACGCCAAAACCGATATTCCCTGGTAAGTGTAATTGGCATATCTTCTATCCACTATTAATCAATGTAATGTTGCTTTTTTACATAATCCGGTTAGTTTTCACAAGGTCATTGTGCATTTGTTAGGTCGGCACCTCTGAGAAGCTCATTGGCAAACATAGAAAGGTCAGGCAGACTGACAGCGTCATTCTTGTCCAAATAGGTCAGAACAGGCCGAGTTGAGACAAAAATCAACAATAAAATTATGGCCCGGCCAATGTCTGCACCCGTACCTGCAAAGACAGTTATTGATTCTAAAGATTTGAAGCATTTATACATAACAGTTTTTCCTAAGTCATTAACCGAAGATTTTTATCAATTCGGAGCCTGTTGCGATTTATTCGCTACAAGCATCTTTATTATATCACAATACAAAACAAATCGGACAGCTTATCTTCAACGAAAAAAACAATGCCCAAAGATGATGAAAGAATCGAGATTTGTGAAGGATGCAGCAAAAATAAGTGTATTTGATAAATGTTTGTCGGCAGTCCCTGTTTATGTAAACATGCAAGGCGAACATCCCTGAATATATAGTTTAGACACCCGGACAAAAAAATCTCATTATTGAGAATTTGTCGATTAAATCACCTTATCAGAACATTTTTATATTGTTTTTTGCGAAATCAGCAAAATTCTTTCATTTATTTTTTGTGGTTATCTAAATTATCGGTTCTAAAACCTTGTTTTCGCATTAATGAAGCAAATATATTTTTGAACCTCACCAAAAAATAAGGTTAATTTTATTGACGGATATAACGAATATATATATAATACAGTGAATAGACTTTGTGAATGTGAACACAAGTACAATATATAAGATAGTATAATTTATGAGATACAGCAGAATACCAGATGAGACTATTCGACGGCTGCCTATATATTTGCGAGGATTAATTCTTGCGTCTGAACAGGGCCGGAAGAACATATCAAGTAATAATCTTGCAGATTTCGTTGGTGTTTATCCCTGGCAAATAAGAAAGGATTTTTCGTACTTTGGTGATTTTGGAACTCGTGGGGTAGGCTACAACGTTGGAAAACTCGCAAAGGAAATAAAAAGAATTCTTAAACTGAATACCGACCAGAAAGCAGCATTGGTTGGAGTAGGCAATCTGGGTATGGCAATTTTAGCTTTTCCAGGTTTTCATATATATAGCCTGGATATCGCGGCGGCTTTCGATGTTAATCCTAAAAAAATTGGCAGAAAAATAAAGGATATCACTATTGAAAACATCTCTAAACTGGGGACTATAAAAAGAAGAAAAATAAAACTTGCAGTTGTGGCAGTACCTCGTAAAGCTGCTCAGGAGACGGCGGATTTATTGGTCAAAGCCGGTGTAAGAGGTATTTTAAATTTTTCTCCGAGTTATTTAGTAGTACCAAAAAAAGTCAAAGTAATAACCATTGATATTGCGATGGACATGGCCCGCCTGCCGTATTATATGCCGGCAAGTTGATGCGTTAAATCAGGTGATTATTCTGTTATTTAATAAGAATATTAAATTAACAGGTAAATTATGGTGAGTAATATGCAGACTGTTCTTATAAGTGAATTAAAGCCGTTTCTGGATGCTCTTTCTGAAGAGATGGAACTGTATGTTCCGAAGAAGTCCGGAGAGCATTATGTATATAATAGATACGACTCTTCTGCCAATGTCCAGGTTGAATTCAATAACATCCGCACTTGTATGCCTGTAAAAGAGTTTTTATTCCCCTTGCGAGAGCTTGCAGCAGTTTACCCGAAGCCTTTTGAGCCGAAAAATATAAAGCCATTTGCAGTTTTTGGGCTTAAATACTGCGATTTGCGTTCTATAGAAATCCTGGACAGGGTTTTTGCAGAAGCGGAATTTGAAGACTCGTTTTATATTGCGCGACGGGATAAAATGTTCATAATCTCATCGGATTGCTCCCAGCCGGCCGATAGTTGTTTCTGTAATGTCTTAGGCGGCAAACCCTTTGCTCAAAACGGTTTTGATTTAAATGTTTCACAGGTAAAGGACCAATTTATTATCGAAGTCGGTTCGCAAAAGGGCAAAGATTTTATAGAAAAACACTCCGGGCTTTTCAGAGAGACGACCGAAACCATATTGGCTGACCGGGACAAGAACAGAATTGAGACACAAACTCAACTTGAGCAAAATAACTCCGATCTCAAATTTGATTCGCCGGTTAATGAAATTGTGGAAAATAGCCAGGATTCTGTTGTTTATGAAGAAGAAGCGAAAACTTGTGTTGAATGCCAGGCGTGTACGCGGGTCTGTCCTACCTGCCATTGCTTCTACCTTTATGATAACAAGAAAAAGGATTATTTTACCAAGATGAAGATGTGGGACAGTTGCATGAGGATTGCTTACGCTGAAGTGGCTGGTGGTGCAAATCCCCGAAAAGCACTTGGCGACAGGCTCAGACATCGTTTTATGCATAAGTTTTCTTATTTTTTTGAAAGATACGGTATCGATATGTGTGTTGGTTGCGGCAGATGTGTTGATGCCGAAGCTGGCGATGTGGATATCCGCAAGGTATTAAAAAAGTTGAACGAAGAACTTAAGGGTAAAGACGAGACAAAAGCGGAAGCTGCAAAATGAAACAAAATCTCTACCAACCTATAAACGGCGGAATTGTTGATATTATAGAAGAATCGCCAACGATTAAAAGTTTTGTCGTTGTGCTGGAAGAAACATTCAAGTTCGAAACAGGTCAGTTTGTTGAGCTGACTTTGCCCGGCGTTGGTGAAGCGCCTTTTACCCCTTCATCATCACCTTCAGATACTAAAAAGATGGAAATAACGATTATGAAGGCCGGTCATATGACTGCTTTATTGCATGACTGCGAAAAAGGGCAAAAAATCGGCATTCGAGGGCCTTATGGAAAGGGTTATCCGGTTGAAGATTTTGTTGGTAAGGAAGTCTATATCATCGGTGGAGGTGTGGGTTTGGCGCCAATAAGGTCTTTGTTTTTGACACTTGTTGAGAGAATAAACGATTTTAAATCTGTTGTTTGCCGATTTGGAGCTAAAACGCCTGATGATTTTATTTACAAAAACACTCTTTTTGACTCCTGGCAGAAGATTGATGGTGTAGATATAAAACTGACCGTCGATGGAGCAAGCGGCAACTGGGACGGTAATATTGGTGTGGTAACTACTATACTTTCGGCTGGTGATGTTGATATTTCTAACGCTGTAGCGGTTGTATGCGGCCCACCGATTATGATGAAATTCGCTACCATGAAGTTATTGGAATTCGGATATAGTCCTGAGCAAATTTATCTCTCGATGGAAAAAAATATGAGCTGCGGAGTAGGCAAGTGCGGCCACTGCATGATTGGCAAGTATTATGTCTGTAAGGACGGCCCAGTATTTACCTACGACGAGGTAAAGGACTATCCGAACATCTGGGATTGAAAAGCATTGTAAGAATAATATGAGAAGAGAAAAAAGAGATTCAGAATTATGAGTGCGAAGTTAATAATTGACCTGGCGAAATGCAAACTTCAGAAAGAATCCGGAGTACAGTGCTCGTATAAGCATCATCCGCAGAACAAAGGATTTGATTCACTGCTGGAGTTGATACGATTTGCCTTGATATGTCGCAGGTGCGAGGCCGCACCGTGTATCAATGCCTGCCCAAAGGGGGCTTTGGAGAAGGTGCCGAGAGAAAAAGGCAGTTTAATTGATAAAATGTTCTTAGTTGGTGCCGGTCAAATGGGATCGCTGGAGAAAGTGTCGAAGGATAATATTGATGCCGGTATTCTTAAGCGGGCAAATATGTTATGCACTGGTTGCGGCAGTTGTGCGATAGCCTGCCCATTTGGTACGATATATACCGATTTGATTCCTTTCCCAAGCAGCGTATGTGATGTCTGCAAAGACCGACTGTCGCCATACGAAAAACCATTGTGTGTAAGTACTTGTCAGGACGGAAGCCTGGATTATAAAGAAGTTCATGCGGAAGATGGTACGGAAGAGGTTTTCGAGGATATAGTAGTTAAGGTTCCCGATGGTGCATTATGGGAGCCGTTCTTAAAGAATAAATAAAAGGTAGAGAAGAAATGACTGAAGCATTACAGAATTTATTTTTGATTCTGATTTTTCCGGGATTTTTGTTTACCATTTTTTTAGGTCTGGTTGCCTGCTGGATAGTTCGCAAGGTAAGTGCCCTTGTGCAGTGGAGAGTCGGCCCGCCGCTTTTGCAGCCGTTCTACGATGTTATGAAACTGATGGGCAAGGAAACGCTTATACCCCAGGATGCTCAGAGAGCCGTTTTTATAGCGGCCCCGATTGTCGGTTTGGCAGGCGTGCTATTACTTTCGACGATGCTCTGGCGGACAACTATCACACAGGCTGATTTTGTCGGTGATATTATTGTAGCGATTTATCTAATGATTCTGCCTTCACTGGCATTGATTCTCGGCAGCAGCGCCAGTGCCAGTCCTCACGCGACAATCGGAACAAGCAGGGAGATGAAGCTTGTGATGGGCTACGAGCTGCCGCTTGTTTTGGCCTTCATCATAGTAATAATAAAAACCGGTGGCCAGCTGAGTTTATTTAAAATTGCTGAATTTACACCTGCCCTTAGTATCTCCGGAATGCTGGCTTTTCTGGCTTCATTATTGTGTGTTCAGGCAAAACTCGGATTTGTACCGTTTGATATAGCTGAGTCGGAAACTGAAGTTGCCAGTGGCATAATTATAGAATATTCCGGTCCTTTGCTTGCGGTTTGGAAGATTATGCAGGCGATGATGCTGGTGGCTCTGCCGCTGTTTTTGGTAATGGTGTTTCTCGGTGGATTCGGTACTACCGCAGGATGGCCGTTGGTATGGGGTGTCGGCAAATATGTTTTGGTCCTGGTCCTGATAATCCTGATAAAAAATACAAACCCGCGTGTTCGGATTGACCAGGCGATGAAGTTCTTCTGGGTGTATTGCGGGATTGCTTTGACTATAGCTATTATACTTGCATCGATAGGTAATTATTATGACATCAACTGGCTGTAAGGTGAGTTTATGAGTTGGAAAATATGGTCATTAAAAAAATCGGTATGGGTCTTTCACGTTAATACCGGCGCATGTAACAATTGCGATATCGAAATAGTCAATTTACTGACGCCGAAATATGATGTTGAAAGATTTGGTATCAAGCTGGTAGGCTCACCACGGCATGCTGATGCTCTGCTGGTAACCGGCGTGGTTACCGCCCAGGCGGCACCGAGATTACGAGAAGTGTATCGCCAGACTTCAAAGCCCTGCGTTGTGTTTGCAATGGGAGCATGTGCTTGCCAAACAGGAATATTTAACGGTGCTTACCATGTTGTTGGGCCGGTGGATAAGATAATCAGAGAAGTTGATCCCAATGCAATTATAGCTTATGTGCCGGGCTGCCCACCGAAGCCGGAAGCCATGATATCCGGCGTAGTAAAGGCGCTGTCGATTTTATAACAGGACAAAAAAATGAACCAGGAAGAATTAAATAACAGGTTGTCGGAAATAAAAGATAAGCTCATAAATATAGAGCAAACGATGGACAGCAGAATCTATCTTTTATGTGAGGCCGAAAACAGTTTTGCCATCAGTAAGTTCTTATTTGAAGATTTATCTTTAAGATTTGTTATTGCTACGGGAATCGATTCTGAAGATTGTTTTGAAATTCTTTATCATTTTTCAAATGACGAAACAGGCTGTTTTGTTACCGTAAAGGCCTTTATC
>Ga0307378_10011932_pt1 | contig 11158 bp, 14 predicted proteins | sample UN1MG_FD_202238 | JGI IMG/M metagenome (GOLD analysis project Ga0307378, IMG submission 202238) | Soil microbial communities from Risofladan, Vaasa, Finland - UN-1 | ecosystem: Environmental > Terrestrial > Soil > Coastal area > Acid sulfate soil | place: Finland: Risofladan, Vaasa | collected...
TTTTTGCCGGAAGTCTATTTCTGCCACGTAATTATTGCTCCTGGTGTAGCAGACAAATCCCCGCTTCACATCCACTCCAAAATGCTCCATGATGAGCAGGCCGTAAAGTGCAGCCTGAAACTTGTGCGTCCTGTAAATAGTGTTTTTGAACTCTGCATACTTGTAATCCAGAGGCGCAGCAGTTCCATCTTCCAGAAAGAGAACCTCGTCCACCTCTCCCTTGAAGTGGTACTTGTGCGAAGTCAAATAAACGGATATCTCCTTTCCCGTGCAATTCAGCTTCCTTCTTACATAGTCCCGGTTCACCTTTTCTCGAATCTCATGTAGCTCTCTGCCCTTCAAAACCTTGTAGCGTCGCTCCTCTCTCTGGGCGATGCCCAGGCAGTGCATGAAGAATATGAACCTCGGGCAGAACAGGTACTCCAGCGCATCGGATACCGTGACGAAAATCTCCTGCTCGGGCGGCTTTGCAGAAGTGTCTGCTGTATCAATTCCGATCTCCATTTTTGCCCTCAGAACACCTTGGTTATGGTCATGCCGGCCACCAGCTCTCGGTCGAATCCCGTTCCGATCAGCTTGATCTTATCAAAGCAGTCCTCGCACATGGGAAAGACGTAGACGGAATCGGTCTCCTCGATGACCGCTTCGCACTCCAGGGCCAGGGAATCGGACTGATTCCGGTTCAGATCGCCCAGAAAGGCGCTCTTCTGAACCCGGAAGAGACCATAGTTTTTGCACAGCTTCGCCACCCGGCTTCGGATTCTGTTCTCGGATATGTCGTAAATGACCCAGACCAGCATCAAAACCTCGATTATTATTTTTGCTCTCTCTCGCTTGTCCCGCAGGCTTCACTTCCGCTTTCACTTGCTCCTTCGTCTTCCTCTTCCGACTCCAGGATATTCAGATCATAGTCCTCCGGCAGCTCCTGGCCTGGTCGGATGAGAGAATTGGCAATTCTGTGGCACTCCATCTGAATGGTGTTGCGGATCTTGATATTGCGGCCCCGGTAAAGGATCGTCTCCTCGAAATTCTTGTTGAGAGATTCTATCAGTGCTGCCTTGCCGTTTTTGGAGAGGCCCATTCCCTGCTCCAGCGGCTCGAAGAACTCGTCCTTGACCATCCTTCGGCTGAAGAGATAGACCACCGTCTCATCCACGTAGATGCGAAACATCTCAATGATATCGAAGACCAGCGACATCTTGTTGTAAGAATCGGTGTGCAAAAAGCCCACGTAGGGATCAAGGCCCGCAATGATGCAGCCCTTTTCCACCATCGAGTAGAGAACGCCGTATCCGTAGTTGAGCAGAGCATTGAACTCATCTTTAGCCGGATTTCTGCTCCTTCCCGCAAACCGGTACTTCTCTGGCAAGATGGAGGAGATGGCATCAAAGTAGGCCCGCGCCGCCCTGCCCTCCAGGCCGAGCATGTCCTGCCGCCGGGCATCAATACTGCCCCGCAGCCTTTTCATCCGTCCTCTAGATTGCTCAATCTCCTCAATGAACCGGTCCAGCTCCTCTCTCTTCTCCTCTCTGGTCTTTCTCAGTTTGGTTAGCAACTCGATCTGGTTGTCCAGCTTCTTTAGGCCCCACTCTTTCGCCAGATTCAGACCGTCTGGGGTGTCGTATATCTCCAGTTGCCTCCTCCGGATCAAAGTGGTGCTGCCCAGCTTCGGATGCCACACCCTGCCGTAGGGATCACCGTAGGAATCAAGAAAAACGATATCGATATTGTTGTCCACAGCCAGCTTGATGGCATCTGTGGTGATGTATGCAGCAGTTGTAATTAAAATGCTGTTGACTTTGCTTACCGCTACCTCAAAGCTCCTATCCTCTCTCTTTACCAGAAAGCAGTTCCCGCTCTTGCGAAGATATGCACCATAGCTGTTAATCACAAGCTGCACAGCATTACCTCTAGCATTCCTTCTGTCTGAAAGCTCTGAGACTCTTCAGGTTTAATATCTTTGTGTGCAGGAAGTAAGTATTCTTCATCTGATCGTCTGATCGTCTATCCCACCACCGGGCCGTACCTCTCCGCCACATCGACTGCCTTGTGCAGGGCCCGCTCCGAGCGCCGGAAACTGCCCTCCAGGGGGACCAGAGAGATGGAGCTGATGGGCGAGTCGTGCGTGTGCCCGGCCATAGCAGAATCGGCCACCAGCTCAGGCGGGCATGCTTCGTAGGAATGCAGGGGTGTTGTCTCCGAACAGCTCGACGGCCGCCAGCTCCAGGAGGTTCTGGCCTACAAAAATTTAAATTCAAAGAAGTCGTATTTAGAATAGGAAGTACAAAAGGAGGATTTAAAAAATGACACATGAAATTGTAGATAAAGCAAAGACTGAGATAGAAAAGAAGCTGGCTTACGCAAAGGCTGATGCAGAGAAAGGATTTGCCGATGTAAAGGCTGAAGTGGAGAAGGCGAAAGCTGAGGTAGGCAAGAAGATGGCCCATGCAAAAGCTGATGTGGATAAAGCGAAAGCCGATGCAAAGGCTGATGCACGAACTAAGCAATCGCAAAAATAAGTCGGGCAGAGGTTCGAAAGACTTTTTCTTCTCCATTCTGATTTTAGGTCTGGCCATCTAGTTATAACTTTGAATTTAAAAAAATGATAATAATTCAATTTAAGTAATAGCAATAAAGGCTCTTGCGAATGGCTATAGAGGTATAGAGGCCGGAAAACGTTTGTGGGGAAAATACAATTTGCCAGAAGAACATAGATCTTGAATTAACTAGATAGATGGTGCCTTTATGATGGCATAGGTCGCAGGAGGCGAGCGTACAGATCCCAAAGAAGGCGATGAATGTCGAGGCTGCAGAGAGGATGGCTGAGGCTTAGTGAATCGAGAAGAAAGGAAGTGATAGGAATGCAGGGAATAAAGGAAAATGAGCAAACCATGGATGAGAGTGAAATAGCTTCAGTAAAGAAAGGCATTATTGATGCCCTGGGAGGCGACTATTACAAATGTATGCAGTCACTCGACAGCAAATTTCTTGAGCTAGGCTTTGACACTCCTGTAGAGGAAAACTACGCACTCATGAAAAACGCCATCGTTAGGCTACAAAAGCAGATACAAGATAGCGTTAACCTGGAATATTCATACTATGACTATGAGGAAGTGACCAAAGAACTCTATGAGGAACTGCTCGATGAGGGATCAGGCATAGATCCGCGTGGCCGGGCGGTCATTGATTTCGTGATCAATCGACTCAAAGTCACCCTCGAAGGCTTTGAGGTGGGGGATGAGTGGGGGCCTGGCCGGGATACAGTGTAACTGTGATATGCCAGACGAAAACACGGGCAAACCAGAATTCAAGATTCGTAAGCCTAGAGGTGCTGAATTATAAACTCTCACCTTATTTTTAAGCAGAAAGGACATTACTGAGACGGACGTTTTTTCTGTCGCAATAAGTTGGTCCGTGAAGCCGATAGGGATCGGAAGTTCTCTCCCATATGTTACGAAAATGACTTCATAGTCTAGCCCAGGCCGCAAGCCGTGGTTACAGTGTTACAGCCCACATTTCGCAGCAAATCTGTGCCAAATATTATATTTTTAAATTGCTCATATGAGTGATAATTCCACTCATTATATCGCAATTAAGTAAGAATAATTTAGATCGAATTTGTTAATCCAACGCGAGCGGTTGCGAATTTTATAAAATTATATCTATATATAGGATTGCCCATCGTGGCATGAGTCTTTTCTGAACTCGAAATACACATACAGCCGCATTTAAGAACATCGAACCTTAAGAAACCGATAGCAAGAAAATTAGTGAGCGTTCAAACCGTTAATGCGAAATGTGGGTTACAGTATAACCGGATCTCTCTTAGGAATCTTATTGCGGACTGTCGCCTTGCCCAAGAGTCCCGCAGGCAAAAAGCTTCTGCCCCTTCATCTACGAAAGGCACACATGCCTTCAAAACTCTATGAATGTCTCAGAGCCAATCTTTTCAACAAACATCATACCGGAATCCAACGAATGAGTTGTCGAGAAGAGAGTTAGCTGAAATCCAGTCCCATGTGTTTCTATTCCCTCTGCACAATTCTAATGATGGCAGACTTCATCAGGTATTCCGTCATGCCTTTAGATGTCTCTAACACTATGCAGTCTTCGTCCTCGTCACGCAAAATTCCGCCAGTTACGCCTGGTTCTCCTGATTCGATCAGGCGGTTAATGGTTGGGACCGCGTAGATCACATCGATGGTTTTTCCTTTTAGCCCTGCTATGAGCGCATTTTTTCCCATTAGTATCACCAGCTCGTTAATACTATTTTCATTAATTTAAACATTTTCTCTTCTTCTCTTCTTCCTCAAGCTTGCGATTTCGCAGAACGACAGCCGTCTGCGGCAGTGTCTTATACCTGCAAAGATGATTATGTGAGAGGTAAAAATGGTAAAATGTGTTTTTTGTGGCAGCTCTAATGCTGCGGGACGATTTGTCGTCCCTGGTAGATGGATTTGCAGTTCTTGTGTAGCTCGTCTTGGAAAGCCATTGGATTGGAATCCGGTGGGCTGCTCTGCTTAGGGCACGCGCCTGGCTGAAACAGTCAACACTTCCCCCGCGTGGGGGAGGTCGTTATGACCTACACCGGTCTCAAAAATCTCAAAATACTATCAACTTTATGATTATGCAGATGCAATAGGTTCATATGTCAATTTCAAAGTCAATGTCAAAAATAATTGGCCGCGACGGTCGCCTGGTATGGGACAATTTTCCAGTAGCCCTAAAATATTGGATGATAGAGTGGAACAAACCTGATGGCGGAAACGAGAGCTGGCACGGCAAAGCGATTATCTCTCAGACAGACCTTCGGGCCATGATGGAAGAGCGCGCAAAATCCGGGCCTATTTCGATAAACGAGCCCATCTTTGCAGAGTTTCATAAGGGCAAAGAGGTCTACAGTGGACGGCTGCTCATATCAGCATTTCCTGATCCCATCGACTCTAATCCTGTAATCGATTTCACAGGCACCGGCGAGCTGAAGGAGAATTGAAACCAGCTCCACAAATGTTCTTTCTCGATTGCATCAGTCTTTCTACCGGAACTGGGTCTCGATTTCTATGCATCGGAGATGATCATAGTATTGGAATAGATCAATGTGGAGTGCCTGGCAATCGACCAAAACAGATTAAACAAAACGAATCATAATAGACAGATATGGCCCACGACAACACCTCTCCCTGGCTTAAACAGGTGAGACGAAACCGCCCGGTTATCGCTCTCTCGGAAGATGCTAATTCGGATGTAGTCATTGTGGGTGGAGGAATCTCCGGAGTGGTGACCTCCTACTTCCTTCTCAGCGAGACGAACCTGAGCGTAATGCTGATGGAAAAATGCAGGGTGGCCCATGGAGCCACGGGCTATAACGGTGGCCAGGCGGTAGCCGCCTTCGAGCGAACCCTGCTGGAGCTGTGCGAAAAATTTGATGAGGATCGTGTCTCTGAAGGCCAGAAGGCGCTTAATAGCGCTTGGGGACTGCTTTACACCATAATCGAAGAGACTGGAATCGATGTCGTCCTGGAGGAAGTCACCGCTTACCTCGCCCTCTCTTTCATCGATGATGTTCTGCTCATGCTCAGGGAGCGGCAGCTCTCAGATCGGTTAGGTTTGCCTAAGGAAGACATGCTGCTGGCAGAGGACGTTGCCGGAGACATTCCTGAAGAATACCAATCCCTGTTTAAGAGTGTGCCCAGGAAGGAACTGGACGAGATGCTTCTGACGCGCGATTGCAGTTATATCTGCGCTCTGGCAACGAGGGTCGGGTTGATCAATAGCGCCCTCTTTTGCGAAGAACTGGTCTCCTGGATGCGGGATCGATACTCCGATAGGTTCAGAGTCTATGAGGATACCCCCGTCAAGAAGATCACGGTAGGCAGCGGCATAGGCAATGGCGTAGGCAACGGCGCGGTTCTTGAGACTGGCAAAAACGTGGTTAATGCGAAGCATACAGTTCTTTGCACCAATGGCTATAACGATCTGGAGATCGAGGGCTTGGACGCCTCGATAAAGGGGGCCATACGGGGCGTAGTAGGGCTCATGGTGGGGTACATGAATGAAAAGGAGAGAGGGCCTGTTGCCTCGATCTACTTCAGCTCAAAATGGGTCGGCCAGCCCGAGGGATACTTCTACATGGCCAGGCGGAGATACGTCGATGGCTCTAAAAGAGAGCTTACAAGTGTGGGCGGGCCCGATCGTCCCCTCGAGGAAAAGGAGAGATATGTCCCCGAGGATATGCCAGAGGTGGAAGAATATTATTCCCGGATCGAGGAATTCTATAGGAAGACTGCCATCGACGCGTCCGCAGATACGCGGCGGGACTTCTCTTGGAATGGCCTCATGGGCTATACTTCTAACGGAGTCAGGGTGATCGGACCAGATCCCGCCTGCCCTTCCCTGATCTACAACATGGGTTGCAACGGCGTAGGCGTACTGCCGTCGATCTACGGCGGTAAGAGGGTAGTTCAAGTTATCAAGGGAGAAACGTTGGCCCCCTCCATCTTCGACCCGCCGGTGTCCGTGTCCAGGCCGGAGTTCTTCACGCCCACCTCATGCTGACTTCTTAGCGCCACAAGAGAATCGATCTGGTCTAAGCCCGCCATTATCTTGCACAACTACGTCCACCACATGCAGAGCACCCACCATGGCCTGGTCCAGCTACATCCCTATTGACCCGAATCATATAGTCGATTTCACAGGCATCGGCGAGCTGAAGGAGCATTTTCATGATGCGGGGTCGTCTTTGTAAATTCGGATAGCCACCCGAAAAACATCTACGCTCTTTGGTTGGCTTCTTAGGGTTCCTGAGGTCCTCTAAGAACTTTTCAGCATCTTCTCCCCATAGAACCAGACCTATTTCGATAGATTGAGCCATTTCGCAAGCAAGTCCTCCTTTTTCAGCGATCTTTGTCGGATGCCTTTTTCAGCCGCCGTAATCTAATGTTTGTTCTCTTTTCCTGTTGAATTACAGCCTCTAATTGCATCCTGATTTTGATTCTTTTATTTTTGAATTCATCAATGAGCCTATCCTTATCTGAAATGAAAAAGACGTGACCTGCATTTCTGAAGACTCGACTTCTTTCAGGGAGTTTTTCTAATTCTTCAATTACAATATCAATTTCGTTCAATTTTGACTTAGTTATTTTTCTCGATTCGGATAATATTTGCATTCGTTTCTTAAGTTGGTGTTCTAAAATCGCAGGACTTCGATTTTTTTGGCAATATGTTTCTTCTCCGATTGCCACAAGCCCATTTGATCTCACCGAAATGCATGACCTCAATACGCCGTTTTGTATGGCACCATCTATATCAATATACCATCCATCATTTTTGATATTTAAATCCATATCGATATATGTTATTTTTCCCTTCAGCGTCCATAATGGAATTCTTTCAGGATTGTCTTCGCTTATCTGCATAAGTAAGCAATCTAATTGGTCTTCATCATGACCTATACTTAATAATAATGCCTTAAATTCCTCTTCGGTCAAATCATCAAATCTCAATTCAAAATTAGTGTATTTATCTTTAGAAATAATTTTCAGACTTTTCCCTTGTGCGGGACATTCCATATCAAAAATGTCCTTAGTGTAGATTATCCAATCATTATTCTCCATTTTTAAAATAATATTCCCAAGATAATCTCTAATCAAAAGATTTAATTGATCGAATCCGTTTTCATCTCTTTCGAACCAAATGACACGTTCACCATGAATAGTTAGAATATTATTAACTATATATCCAATAAAGTCACCGACGCGACAAACGGTATTTTTACGTAAATAGTCATACCTTGCAGAGATTTCGTCTCCATTTATGTAAGGATTCTTTTTGAGATGCCTCAATTGTTCTTTGGTATACCTACCTGCATCGGCCTTATCATGGCAATTGTGGCATAAAGCGATTATTCCTTCCGGACGCTCATGTTTTTCCATTTCCCATGGTGGATCAAAATGGTGCCAAGTTAAATAGGGTACTCCACAAATGGGACAACCGTAATTTACTTCCTTTCGAAGGATTTGGCGGATCGTTTTCCTTGGAGTACGTTCTACCATATATGCAAATTAGGCGATTCACATTATAAAGCCAATGGCTCGATGACTGTTATTCGTATCCAAGATAAATTTTGAATTGTGATTGACTTTGTCGGGACTATATCTGTGCCTTATTAGTACAATTGAACACGAGATAGATCTATCTTTAGCGGCGCACCCCTGGGCAGAGCTGACGGGGAATGCGAGGCGCCACCACATGGAGACGGAACTTTATCGATTTGATCCATTCCTAAGTTGAAAACGTATTTTATCTCAGACGCAAGCGTCGGAATATTGCTATCAAAATAAAAGTGCTCTGAATATACCTACTTCGCGGATATCAGCAATTTTCCGTGATGCATATTTGTATCTTCCAAAAATCATGATTAACTATATAACGTTATAGATATGAAGAGAAGCGCAATGGACTCTAATCTAAAAGAATACGTTAATTGTTCAGAATGCGGTTATGAATATGCCGCTGCAAATTTTGATAATGGAGGAAAACGAACATTAAGAGTACACGATCAAATCAAATTAACCGTAATAGATAAAGAAAAAAATTTGGGTTTAATATCATGCCCAAAATGCGGTGGCAAAACCCAAACAAATTTAGAATTTTGGTACCAGTTTTAAGCAAGCATTCGGAGAGCATCAAGGAGAAAATAACGGGGCAGTTTGATTTCAGGGGATATGGCGGTCCTCCAAATAAAAATTGCTCCAAATTGCCTGTCTCATGATTATGATGTAGATTGGACCTAAATATATATCTTAACGCCAATTTTCATGCTCAGGGGTATCCAATCGGCCATGAGGGTTTGATTTAATGTTCCGCAGGGCGATTGTTGCCAAGTTGGATCGTGCCAGTCGATTAATGCGATTGGTTTTTCCTGATAGCCATGCCCGCTAGCCTATATCTCAAATCATATAGTGCAAAAAAAGACCGTAAGACGCCGAATCACAGGGTAGTGGTTGCCTGGTTTGGGACAATTCACAGTATTTTTGGAATGTTTTAATCAAACTTTATTTATTAAATTAACAAAAGCACGACAATAAATAGCATTGCAAGAAGTTCTAGTACAATGATCTGCTAAAAGTACTTACGCCAATCAACAGATGAATTGCATTGAGCATATATTTCCGACACCACAAACATTGTAAAAAAGTGCGATCTCGTCGTTACTCGTCTCTCCGACGCACCTCTCCAGCTCGTTTGGAAAGCCAGGACCTAATCCCAAGCACGTGATTGCTGTGGTGGGGGCCAAATAGCTTTACCTCGCCTTGCGCCGAGATAGATTTTCGTGAGGGTGGAACATCTCTTGTCTGCATGCGCGCGACGGAGGAGCTGGGCGGCCAGGACCTGTACAGCACCTAAGGACCACTACAAGAAAATCGTGCCGATGGAGCAGATCGAATTCCTGCAAAACTTGGCGAACAAAGATGGCAATAAGGCCGACGCCGTCAAGATGGGCCTCTCCCCCCTGTACTTAATGGTATTAAAAATTGCCAAATGCGATGCGAAAATAATCAGGAAAAAAAGAAGGACCGCCCAAATAACCCCTCTCGCTCCTATTTTTACTTTTTTTTCTCTTGCTCTTGAAAGAGCTCATAGCCTCTCCTGCTCCTGCACGCTCGCAGGACTTTTTCGGCCTTCTGCATTTCGAATTTGCGTTCGCGTTTCATTTTTCTGTCTCTGGCTTCACTCATGAACGCACTTCCATATCTTCCTCGTATATCAATTTTCTCGCAGGCAGTTCTACTTCAAAGCCGGGGGACAAGACGAAAATGACCGTCACGGAATACGGCTGGACTGCGGGCCAAATGTTCGACTACTCCTTAGCCGGCTTGAACCAGTCACTCGATAAGATGGCTGCAAGCTTTGCCAGATCTTAAAGGCACGTGAAGGCTATCAAACGGATCGATTTCTTCCGGCTCCGGGCCGATTTTATCGCAATCCAGCCAAGGAAGCTAACCCTCAAGATCTCTGAACATCATGCGCATTTCGTAGACCCCTTCATCGCTTCTCTTTTCCGTATCAAATCCCATATTTTTAAAGAGATTGAGCATCGACTTATTCTCAACTAAGACCTCAGCCGTAAATCCCAGCAGGCCCTGCCGCCTGGCCAGGCGGGTGAGATAAGAGAGCAGATCGTGGCCTACGCCCATATTTTGATACTTATCCTTTACCACCAGCGCAACCTCGGCGGTATGCATCTTCTCATTTATTTCATATTGTCCAATTGCAGCGATAGTCTCTCTGCTGTCACCCTCAACAATGGCCAGAATCATCATGCTGTTGGCATAGTCCACTACCCCAAACTTCTGCAGCCGCTCATGGGGCATGTCCATCCTGACAGACATGAATCTCCGGTACATGCTGTCATTGGAAAGGGCATAGAAAAAGTCCTTCATCAAGGGCTCATCTCCAATCTTCACCGGCCTGAAAAGAAGATGCAGCCCGCTCCTGGTTGTCTTGAATGTCTCAAGAGCCACCGGGTACACCCCATTCACCCCTGGTACGAACGCTTGATCTTTGTAGATGAGCGAAAGCTTCCTGGCCTCATCAATCAGCCACGGCCGGAACTTGGGATGGGCGATAGCAATAAGGTCCATGGCGCGTTCCCTGATATTCTTGCCGTGCAAATATGCTATGCCGTACTCCGTTACTACATAGTGCACATCCCCTCTGGTAAAGGTCACTCCCGTCCCTTCCCGAAGGGATGGCACTATCCTGGAAATGGTGTCGCTTATGGCAGTGGAGGGTAGGGCCAGAATGCTCTTGCCGCCCGGCGCAAGTGCCGCCCCTCTCATGAAATCTGCCTGGCCACCGATGCCGAAGTAGAATGTCCCGGCCAGTGATTCTGCGGTAGCCTGACCGGTTAAATCAATCTCCATAGCACTGTTAATTGAGGTCATCAACTTATTCTGGGCAATAATTAACTTGACTTACTCATATTAACTTTTCTTTCAGGGATTTTGGCACTCCAGATGCCAAGAATTGGCTCAATTCAAAACCAAACACTATGCATTTTGGACATATTAATCTGAGGGCATATTTGGTACGCATATATTCTATCCAATATCATTATTACTAGTCCTAAGCACAACTATATTTGAATAAATATTTT
>Ga0307378_10011935_pt1 | contig 11156 bp, 12 predicted proteins | sample UN1MG_FD_202238 | JGI IMG/M metagenome (GOLD analysis project Ga0307378, IMG submission 202238) | Soil microbial communities from Risofladan, Vaasa, Finland - UN-1 | ecosystem: Environmental > Terrestrial > Soil > Coastal area > Acid sulfate soil | place: Finland: Risofladan, Vaasa | collected...
CCCATAGCTCTCTTGAGTACAGGCCACCTGCACCAGAAAGCTGGGTGGTTGATATTAGTTTAAAAATGGCTTAGATACTAACTTAAAAACTGGACCAAAGATTGGGGTAAGATCATATATGTGTTTTTTATTTTCAGAAAAGCTATTGAAGCAATGAATAGGAAATCTAATAAGAGTCATACAAATGAAAGACCTAAACAGGAGACAACAATGTATAATAATAAATGTCCAAGTGGATTTTCAATTGTATCATTGGTTACCGGTATTGTGGGTATGTCAGTTATTCCAATAATATTTGGTTCTGTAGACCTTATCAATATAAAAAATGGATTGGAAAGCCCGAGAGGTAAGGGTTTTGATATTGCTGGAATTGTCCTTGGTTCACTGCATATATTAATTCTTATTTCAATAGCAACATTTATATTAATATGGGTTATTACGGGGAGAGCGGAGAGTGGATTTATATTCGGTATCCCTATTCATTTTTTCCAGTTCTTTAGATAGAAGTAATATATCCAATAAAATAAAAATACTGTCTTTTCTTTGCCTTTTCATTAGATAGACCACTGTCTGTAACACCAAGTTTTTTAAATAATTCTTCTTTACCTAGCTCATAATAATTATTCATAAGCATAAAATTATACTCCTTCTATAGCGGTTTTAAATATTAACTCTATCTTAATTATTAAAGCTGTTAAATGTACTTGGTTACAACAATTGTAATTCCAGATTTTTTATTAAAGGATTAAACACTTCTTTGAATTTTATTAATAGTGGAGTTGCCCATTCAATCATGGTATCAAGTTTTTGAAAATCATCGTCAATAGAACCGTCTATTGCTGTATAAATTCTACTTGCTCTTCTTTCAGGTAGTTCATCCCATATAAGCTCCTGTCCTATTTTTTCTTCAAGTATTGCCTTTTTCTCCTTGAGCTGTTCAAAGGCAGATTTGTTTAATTCCTCTTTTCCGGTATCAATATAAATTTCAACTCTAAACTTATTATCTATAGTAAAATCAACTGCAAGTGAAAAGCCACTTCTTCCTATTCCTAAACTCCAATATGATCGTAGCGATGCTTTACGAGTAAAACTAGAATCATATTTAAGTACTTTTAAACGAAGTTTTTCAAAGAAATCCATATACTTTTTATATCTGGGAGATATCTCACCAGGTGCTAATCCTCTTCTTTTGGATGGTGGGGGCCCTGCTGCAATTCTGAAATTGGGTGCAGGAAGTGATGAATCAATTTGATAGACTTCAAGCTCAATTGCATAAAAGGTAAGTTCTACAGGACTTATTTTATTTAACCATTCAATTGCCTCTTTATGAGCAACCTGAAATTTATTTGCAATCCAAATGACTATTCCGGCTTCTTTTGCTGCTGAATAAGTTATAAGCTTACCAAGATGGTCATGGTTTGAGCTACCAAACTGATTTTCAATTATTACAGGCATTTGGCTATAGTTTTCCGTTCCTGCCAGATCTATCCTGAAATTATGCACAAATTCTTCTCTGCTTAAAATTTCTATATCAAGGCCTAAAACCTCATTTAGCTGATCAATATTATCTGATACCCAGACCGATAAATCTTTTTCCTCATGAGGCCATATTTTTTTGATTTCAGAAACGTGTAATTTTTTTAACTTTCCTACTACCGACATATTTGAAAAAAATATTAAATAAACTTTTAATATTATAGCCTAAAATAATCATAAAGAAATATTTTATATAAACTCCCAAAAAGTTTCCATTCCATTTTCCACAGCGATATTAGCAAGTCCTTTCCTCCTTTTTCCTATTTTACTGGCCTGTTTACTAACTTTCAAATTGGACTAGTTTTTGGGGGAAAGGTCACATTGGCATATGAGATGCGCTCTTCAAGAGTTGCAAGTATGCCTGATATTCTAAGATAAAGTACAGAATCTTTTAGCTCCTTTGATAGTAGTTGCATTATGTATCCTTTCTTTTAATTATTTGTAGTTTATGCGACAAAATAACTTTGTTATACGTAATGCAAGCCCTAACCTTTTATTTTTGTTTTTGTAAATGTGGCTGAATACAATTTTCAATAGATTTTATTGCCCCATCAACTTTTCTGGCATATTCATCTTTTTCAGATCCAGTACCAAACATTATCTTGACCCGTTTCATATTATCCTCATAATCAAGTTTGTACTGAAACATAGGTTTTTCTGGGTTTAATTGATCAAGATACATATGAATTTCTATAACCAGTTTATTTATTATGCTAAAAAGTTTATTATACTCTTTCCTGATATTTGAACCCCATAATGCCTCTGCCTCAGCTAAGTCTACAAAAATTTTCTTAAGTGTTTCATCTATTGGAGTAAGTCTTCTCTCATAACCTGAATACTGTCTATAAAAGTGTTTCCCTTTTTCAGTTTTAACAAATGGGCTGTCATCAGGTGGATTTTTCATTTCTGCGGCGGACATAAAAGGAGCACGTAAATTACTAACTTGATCACGTAATCTGTATGTGTTTGCTAATAGATTTCGTGCCAACTCAAAAGCAACTCTACCTCTTTGTTCAGCTTTCCAAGTATTCAGTCCTATAATAGCTACTATCGAACCAATACAAGCAACAATTATTAAGGATATATCCTTTATTATTGTTAACCATTCCATATTCATATATCTTTACTTCCTTCGCTTTAGCATTTCATACAATGTTTTGCCTGACGATTCATTTTCTAAATCCACTTTTTCGTGTATTTTGAATAATTATATTCATCTATTAACTTGATGATCGTTTTATCTGTTCGGTCGACGTAGTTTCTGATATTATCCGCTACGGATTTTATAATCTTGCAGAATAAAACATATTTCTCAGCAGGGTCTTCGTTATAGTAACACCCATAAGCTCGAGCTATTCTATGGTCCCAGATAGGAAAGAAACAAGGAGCTAAAAGATGCAAAGCTTTAGCAACTGCAACCGGACTTTTAATTTTTTGTTTTTTGCCTGAATCAATTCTCAAGGCTTCAAGTAAGGTATTAAACAAATCCTTTATTCCATCCCCATCGGAATTTGATAAAGTAGAGATGTCCCTATTTCTAAAGTTTTCAATTTTTTGGAAATTATCAGTTATACATTTTTCAAGTTTATCAAAATTAAAAATTCCATATCTATAAAATGCCTGATTCCATGTTAGCAACAACACGCCTAATCCATCTGCCATATCTGAATGTTTACCCCAAAAATGAGATATGAGAAAAGTTGCTACTTTGTACATAGCATCGCGCTTCTCGTACTTTTCATATTCCTCACAACCTTTGAGAAATTCTTCGCGATTTGGGATGTTTATATTATTATTTATACCTCCATTCATATATTTAAATCCAATCAAGCAAAATGTTGCCTAACGTTTTGCGGAGTTGCTTAACATTTTCAAGAGAATATGCCCGGATGTTCAATGTAATTAATAGCCCCACTGTCTATATCTCCTTTTAAAACATCATATATTTCACCCTTTGCACTGAAGTACAACACTTGCCATCCTAATTTAGAAATTTTCTTTAGTGTTTTAATCTGTCTTTTTAATCTATCAGGATCTGCTTTAACAAACGGATCATCCATAATAAAAAAACCTTTCTTGTCTTTTAAGAGCTTTTCTCCAAGAGCAAGGCGAATGGAAAAATATAATTGGTCATAGGCACCTCCAGATAGTTTTTCTGCCCCCAATATCTTATCATCTCTACGTTTGACTTCAATATTTCCTGTGTCTTGATTGAAGCTAACTTCCTCATAAAGACCTTCTGTTATTTCATCAAAATACTTTGAAATGGGGCTCTCCTTACCAAAAAGTTCGGAAACTTTTTCTTTTTCTTCTGCTTCTATTTCTTTAAAAATTTTCATCACTTCTAATACATTGTCTTTGTTGTTTTCATTTTCGTCTATAAATCTTTGCAGTTTATCTTTAACTGCTTTTAAATCCACTGATGTCTTGCAGTATAGGTATTCTCCTTCTAATCGCAAAATTTCATTTACCTTTCGTTGCACATCTTCCATTTCTTTTTGGATGGCTTTCATACTATCATTTAACTCTTTCAGTTTCTCATCTAACTTTTGCTTTTCCTCTTCCAATTCTGGTTCTCGGGTTTCACTATATTTTATATCCTTGGCCTTGTCCTTATACTCCTCAAGTTTTGTAATTTCCTCATCCCAGTACAAGATATTTTCCTCTTCTTTCTCGCTCTTTTCTCCCAAGTGGCTTCTCAAAATGCCTTTTTGTTCTCCTATGAATTTTTCAAGTCCCTGTTTTAATTTGAGTTTCTTGGTGTATTCTTCCAAAGATTCTTCTCTTGACCTTGATCTTATCTCATCTATCTTCCCTTTGGCACCTTTAATCTTATTTTCTATATCTGGAATTTTTCCACCTCGCAATTCCTTAATTTTTTCTTCCAAGTTTTCCTTCTTCCTTCTTATATCCTGTAACTCAACCTCTTTCTTTTTGTATTCATCACCAAACCTCTGAATGTTTGAAAGAATTCCTTCAATTGTATCTGCTCTTAGTTCAAATTTTGATAGAGCTAATCTAATTCTTTCAAATGCTTCTGCGAGCCGATCTTTACCTGTGGGAAATAGGAGTCTAAGTATCCATGAACCTATAGTTGAAATAAAAAATACCCCAGCTAAAATGGAAAACAATAATAATGAAGGGCTAAAGATAACTCTAAGTAAAGATATACTAAGGATAACTCCAATTAAACATATCCCAAGTATTATTGGAGAAATTATCCCTATTAAAGAAAAAATTTTTTCTTTTCCTTCCTGTTTTGCTAACTCCCCACTCTTTATCTCGTAATTCTTTAATTCTGGCTTAATTTCATCGTCTAATTTTTTCTTTCTCTCATCGAAAACTTGAAAATATATTTCCTTCTCTCTTAATTCTTCACTTACCTTCTTATATTCTTCTTCTTTTTTGTTAAGTTCTGTAGATAACTTTTCTTTTTCTTCAGTATAGGTTTTGATATCTTTTTCGCTATCCCTCCATAATTCCTTATCATTCTCATTGTAAATTTCTAAATCCTTCAACTTTTCTAAAGCACACTTTTGGTTATCTAATGCTTCATTTCCTTTTTCGTATTTCTCTCTTTTTCTGGCATCTTCAAGGCTTTTTATTTCTCCCTCAACTTTTTCTATCTTTTCTTTTTGTCTTACAGATTCTTCCTCAAGTTCGTCAAACTTCTCTTTCTTAATCTTTTCTTCCAAGGCGTTTATTTTTTCAATTAATTCCAAAGCCTCATTCACTCGTGTTTTTAAGTTTTCACCTTTTATTTCTCTGAACCAACCTGTTGGCGTTATTTTACCAATTTCTATAAGAATATCTTTTATTTTAGAAATCTCTTTTGTCCTTAAACCAGTGAGTCGATCCGTTACATCAGTATAAAACTCACTTTCACGAGGAATAGAGAGGTCACTATTTCTTATTATGAAAATATTACGACATTCCGAGGAAGACAAATCTGCTACTTTTGTTAAGTTTCCCTTTTCTGGTATTTTAATTTCTTTACCTTGGTCATCCTCTATAATTACATAGCCTTCTGGATTTTCTTCTACTCTATCTATCTGTTCAAAAACCCGAATATTTGTCCTTAAAAGTAACTTTACAAGCGCATCTATTGTGAGGGTTTTTCCATCTTCGTTTTTACCAAAAAAAAGATTAAAATTGTGTAACAAAATCTTCCCAGTATTTGGCAAAGGGCCATATCGTATTATTGAGAATTCCTTGATTTTCATGTTCATGCCCCCATCATTGCTCTAATTGCTATGTTGCGCATTTGTTTTTTCTTTTCTTCATCGTAATCACTTTGCTCAACTTTCTTTATGAAACTTTTAAACAAGTCATCCTCAAATATAGTATGTATATCCCTGAATTCGAGATGCTCTTCCACAGATTCCCCTTTGGTAATTTCTTTTATTTGTTTCACAAGTTCAGATTCGCTTATTTTAATCTTCTCACTGTTAATATACCCCCTAATTGTGAGGATTATACTTGCTTTGGAATGAACTTTTTTAAGATGTTCCTTTACTATCTCAGCTGGATTCTTCTCTATAAAAGGATCAAATTCTATAACCACCTCTTCAAAATGAGGTGTATCAAGAAGATATTCGTTAGGGCCCTTTCCAACTTCAAAGATATTTACTTTTCTCTGTCCTATTTCTCTTTTAGTTATTGAAATAGGCGATCCTGGATAAACAAAATATCCTCCATTTTCCAACTTCCACAAATTAAATTTTGAATGAAAATGTCCTGCAAGAACATAATCAACATTTAAATCTTTGAAATAAGAAAGTTTAACGGGTATATATCTTTCTTCGCCTTCTTCTCCAAAATCTCTTCTAGAAAAAAATGCATCAAGCAATTCTCCGTGGTAGAGTAAGATATTCTTCTTATCTTTTACCAGATTATTTGCTAATGAATGGAGTTTATTAAGAATCTCCCCTCCGTCTATGGATTCAAAGGGAAATCCCCATACCATTACATCTTTATAATAAAAAGGTTCGGCTAAATTGGTTAAGATAATTGTATCTTCACCTAAATACATGCCACTCTTATACGATTCACTATCATGATTTCCCGGCAATAAGATGATTTTAAAGCCATTGTTTGAGAAAATTTGCCGTATCTTAGGTCTTAAGGTCTCAGCATCAATCCCCTTATTAAAGAGATCTCCACTTACCACGAAAATTTCAACTTTTTCCTTTTTTCCGATCTCTATTAGTTTTTGGAGTGTCTCCCATCTATCGTCATTATATTCTCTTAAATGAATATCTGCTGTATGGAGTATTCTCATTTTATTCCCTCATTCTTAAAGGCAATTTCGTATAACATTCCCAGCATAGCCGACGTTTTGCCGTAGCGAAGCGAAGGCAAAAATGTGCCTAAGGCCAAGCGAGCTACTGCTAGTGCAGCGTCTACGCTTTGTTGTGCGAAGATGTGGTGTTCTTCGCTATAAATTATTAAAGGTATTCAATAATTCATCCATGGATGTTGTATTATCAACCTTATATATAAGTTCTCCTTTAAAAGTATCTTTACGTATTTCTATGGTATCATCAGTATGTTCATAACGAAAAGCATACCTAGTATTATTAATTGTTACCCATAAAATGTTCCCAGTTGCTCCTTCGTAGCTTCTTACTTCAATAGCACTATTTTTATCTTTCTTAAATATTATTAAACCAAGTAAAGTATAAGTTATCTTGGAAACATTAGGGGCGTGATGATTTGCTCTTTCAATTACTTCATTGAAATATTCTTTCAACATTTCAATTGATTCAATTATTTTCGCCATATTTTCTCCCTACATAATCAGGTTCTTAACCAGTCATCGTTAAATCTATCCCTGAATTCATCAATGACTTCTTCAAACCTAATAAACCCCTCATTTCTCATCTGTCTTGCAAATTCTGTACTGTTTTCTGTCCCGACAATAGCTGACCAATAATATTGGATCATACCTTTTGCATCTCTTTCACTCATCCTCATTATTGTATATCTAACACCCTTTTTTAAAGTACTTGATGAAATTGCTGAATTTAAAATTGGACCAAATACATTTTCATGTAAGAAAGCCATTATTTCATCTTCTTTGTTCATAATTTCTCCCTCCATTAGAATCCTTTTACGCCACATTTTCGCACAACGTCTTGAGGCTACCCGAAGTTTCGACCGAAGGGAGCAATTTGGGTGAAGCGACCAACGGGAGCGTAACCGGGTAGCCTCTGTTGTATGAAGTATCGCGCTTCTTCGGTTTTCTTTCTAAAATCCCCGCACCTCTATTTCCGCCGGAGCCAGGACTGCGGAGGCGGGATTTCTATAACAATGCTTGTATATATAATGTCATTAAGTCTGCAGACAGGAACTGGCAAGTATATTGGTACCCAAATTAAACATAAACGACAAAATAGCCTTTGTAAAATTGTGTATTACCAATAATGCTTTATTCATTGGCACCTCCTTATTGTGAAACCAACTTGGAATTTCCTCTATTTGATAGAGAAAAAACTGAAGAATGATTAGAAATAAGGTACCTATTACTACCAGAACCTTACTGGTGTCTGCATCTCCTGTCAAAGCAGTCTTAATGACACTATCTGTTCCTCCTTGAAAATAGTATAAAATAATATACAACTTTTTTAATCAAAATACAATCTGTGCAAGGAAGCGGTACTTGTCAGGCAAAGGTTTGTCGGCCTCAATGAGTTTCAGGATTTCGCGTTTTTCGGTGTCGGTGAGTTCCATAATCTAAACCTCTTCAACGTCCATTAGGTGCTTTATCATAGTCGCCTTGTGGTTGATAATGCCAGAAATTAATTGGATTCTCTGGTTTAAATGTTTGTAAGCATCTATTTGTTTCAAGGGATACTCCAAGTTTCTTTGTTTTACATCTTTGGTTAAAATGACTTAAAAGTTTACACCTGAATGATTCTCTATTTGAAAGCTTCTCGGTTTCTTCATCAAAAAGACTTGGAGAGAAAGTTCGAATCCAATTACTGTAAACATCAAATGAATCACGAGAAAAAACTGATAGTCCAGTAAACAGATCACAAATCTGAATTGGAACTTCCTGATGAGACGAACTTTCTTGAAAAGATCGAATATGATAGTGGGGATCCAGGAAAAAGTCGCCAAAAATTGTCGATTGAAATTCTTGTTTTTTACCCACACTCTTTAAACAGTCATGTATTGTGCTCCAATCAATGCCATTTCGCTCGTCAGGCCGAATATACCAGGAACTATTTCTAGGACGCTTCTTCAAGGCATTCTTCAGAAGATGAAAAAACATTCTTTCATAATTTGCCATATCGTTTCTATTCGCAACTTTATGTCTAGAGTCATGAGTATCCCAAACAATAGTGTCAACTCTTAACTGATAGACAGCAACTTTATCAAGAATCATGTTTATGAACTTTTCTGCACAAAAATAGTACTTAGCATCTTTAAGCTTTTGCCACTTAAATTCTTTAACATCCGAACTCTGTAAGTGTGAATTTATGGAATCCACAATTTCGTCGTAATGACTAATCGGAAAAGAGAAAGCAGAAATACTTTGAAATCTTGAGTCTGTAATATAACTTTCATCTGTAAAAATTATGTATTCCACTTTTGACCTTCTTTTCTATCTCTTGCGCCCGGAACGGACGCCGGACACTCTTGGGGCACGGGGATTTTATTTTATCTCTCTTTCTATCTTTCAACTACTATTTCTTGGCGAGGCATTGCGTATAATGTCTCCAGTATACATGACGTTGCAGAAGGCAATGTCCCAATGGGCGAGGGCGTAAGCCTAAAGCGTATATGCTGTGTTGTACGCAGTTTCGAGCACTCTTACATTAGTTATTTTTCATGGAAAATAGGAATAACAATTACATGAATACGACCGTTTGTAACATCATAATATTCTTGAAGTTGTTTTCCTTTTTTTGTTTTACGACCATCAAAAACAACTAAATATGAATTATTATTATTGTAAGTATTCATATAATTATTTAACTGTTCAATTCCACTTTCTACCCATGATATCGGCCAAGTAACTCCAATCATTTTTAACTCAATAATATAATTAATCCCAAGAAAATTAACAAATAAATCTATAAATCCATTGCCTCTCATTAATTCAGTTCCAACAAATGCTATGTCACCAAATCTACCTTTAAGAAACATACCTAAGTTACCTTTTGCAATTGATTCTGGATTTGAATTAAAGTTCTCACCTGGTTTAGACCAAAACATTGAAAAATATTCAGAAGCAATATAATGTGCAAATTCTCTTATAATGTTTAAAAATGAAGGGGGACTTAATAGTATATTAAACCGATCTAATAATGGTTTATATTGTTTGATAAGTGCTTTAAAATCTCTTAATTCTTCCTTAATATCTATTAATAAATCATTTGTTCCGATAACTACTTCCGAAGTCTTTGTGTGTAAAGCCAATCCTTCACTTTCTGAGAAATCATCGTATTGATTTATTGTTTTAGATAATTCATCATTGTCAATATCAGGTGTCTGGGAAATGTTGTTTTTTATTATTTTTATATCATATTGCGAAAAATAGTCATTTGTAAATGTAACAATATTTCTCGATTGAAGAATTGATTCATTTAATTTAAAAATAAGTTCAGAGGTAAAAATGGGTTCAATTCTAAATCTGCGGAATGATTCAAACTGTTTTGCAATATTATCTTTGTATACACTTATCTGGTTGAAAACTATTGCAGTACTGCTAATTCGATGTTGTAATAATTCAAACGACTTAAACAATTCTTGATTTTTCAAAAATACATTACGTTGTGAAATAGCAATTTTTTCAAAAGCGCTTGTAAATATGCGTGCTTGATTTTGGTATGAATCAATTATTGTTTTAGTCTGTAATGCTGCTACTTGAAATGGGTTTATCATTCTTTGAATATTGCCAACTAAAGTCTGAGTTAATGATGCATATTGATTTAATTTTAGAAAAGGAGATTGGAATGACTTAGTAAATTGTCGTATTTGTTTAACAGTTTTATCTAGTGAATTATAAGTTTTACTCTCTTTGAATGATAAAAAGAAAGCTTCTTGTGGAATTATTCCTGATTTAATTAATTCAGTATATATTTCTTCGACATCAAGCTTTTTAGTATAATGTAAAGCAATTGTATTTATATCAGAATTTGTTAATTTGTCTAATTCCTCAATTGATAAATATGATAAATCCAATAATATTTTAATGAAGGATTCTTTTGGATTATTTATGGGGCCTAGACAATCAAAACACGAACCAAGTGTAAGATCTTCTTTTATTTTAATTGTTCCATAATAGGGGCAAATTAGTTTAATCATATTAAATTTCTATATATCCTATATGTTGCGCTCGAAATTGCGTACAACTTGTTCATAAACGAACTAGTTCGCTTATACTCCCATTTTGATGGTATAAACGAAGTATTTCAGTTATACCACCTATACCAGAAATTCCCTCTTTGACAAATTTTATCACCTCTAACCTCTCAGTTTCAAATTTAAGTTGTCTAAGATTCAACTTTTAGAAAGCATTCTCTATATGCTCAATTTTTAAGAGGCTTTTATCTTGCGGGGTATTTAATTCAGTTATTCCGTTCGACATACTATCTTTTTCTACCATCTTT
>Ga0307378_10011936_pt1 | contig 11156 bp, 11 predicted proteins | sample UN1MG_FD_202238 | JGI IMG/M metagenome (GOLD analysis project Ga0307378, IMG submission 202238) | Soil microbial communities from Risofladan, Vaasa, Finland - UN-1 | ecosystem: Environmental > Terrestrial > Soil > Coastal area > Acid sulfate soil | place: Finland: Risofladan, Vaasa | collected...
AAATATCAGATTAAATCAGTTAATCCTTCAATGTTAAAGCAATATCTAAAGATTAGAATTTGTAAAATATTTATAAAGAAAAAGCCCTTCAGCAAAATGCCAAAGGGCTGGAATTTGCAAGCTCCCCTAACGTTTTCCAGTTGGAACCAAATTATCCAAGATATACGAAACATATATAAACTAAAGGAGTTAATTAGGCTTCCTCTAAGAGTATAAACAATATTAAATTGCTTATTTTCCCTTATTTATCAATAAAGTATACTCCCTACTCTTATTCTAACCATGTATTGTATAAGGTTAGAATTAATCTTATAAGGCAAGGCATATATTAAAAAGAAGGTTTAACTTTATTTTATATTTAAAACCCTTTCAATATAAGAATATTATAAAATTATTCAATATTTTCCCTCTTTTTAAATAAAAAAGCCCTTCAGCTAAATACCAAAGGGTTGGAATGTCAGGTTCCCCAGACAGGACGAGTTTCGCAACTTCTGCATGAATGATGAAACTGAAAAAGTATGTCATAGGCTAGAAGAGGTAATTAATACTTGATATTATTATTGATTATTAAGCCCCTTACAAAACGTAAGAAAAAGTTACCGAATTATTGAGCTAGCACAACCTCCTGTTGTCTTGCAGAAGTAATGTCAATAATAATAGCTGTCCCTATTATCTTAATTATCTTAATAGACATCTTGCAATAATTAATAAATATATGTATACTAAAATTAGCACTTAAATTAGGTTTATATTTATGAAAAAACAATCAAAAAACAAAGTCGGTTTATCTAATAAACACACTGGGTATTCGATTTATAATGTGGTCGCTAAAAGGCGAACAAAGCAAAATACATTGCCAGATCTTTATCCTGAATTACCAAATAAAAAATTTGATGTAATTTATGCTGATCCACCTTGGCACTATAATGGGAAATTGCAATTCGATAAAAGCAGTAAAAGTAAAGAGAATATTGATTTCTCAAGAAAAATATTCATAAGTTCGGCTACGTTTAAGTACCCAACATTAAAAACTAGTGAATTAATGAAAATTCCTGTTTATGAAATCGCAAAGGATGATTGCCTTTTGTTTATGTGGACGTCAAACCCGCATTTAGCCCAAGCTATAGAGTTAGGTGAAGTATGGGGATTTGAATATAAAACAGTTGCATTTGTTTGGGATAAAATGAACCATAATCCTGGGCAGTATACTCTTTCAAATTGTGAGTTATGTTTATTGTTCAAGCGCGGTAGGATACCAAAACCGAGAGGCGCAAGAAATATACAGCAATTAGTGCGTAGCCCAAGAAAAAAACATAGCGAGAAACCAATAGAAGTAATCCAAGCAATAGAAAAAATGTTTCCAACTCAGGAGCGCATTGAACTATTCGCAAGAAGAAAGACCAAAGGGTGGTCAGTATGGGGATTAGATGTGCTTATGGATGGTGATGAATAATTCTTAAGTTAACAGTTGCTTTAGTTTCTTATCGAAATGATTAATTAGAGATTCAGCATCTGCGGAATTGCTCCACATAAAGAAATGCTCAGAACACCCAGTATACCAACAATGTATTTCTCTTACACGTTTTGGATCACGTGCGATATCACCTTGAAAGACAATCCAAAATGGTAATACATCATTCCCAAGTTTCCCCTGTTCTCTCAGTATTTTTAATAATCCTGGTGTGAAGAACTTACATGATCTTTCATGTGCATTTCCTCTGCCAGCCTTACGAGGTTTGTCCTCTACCCATCCATCTTGTCTTTTGACTTCTACATATAGTGTTTTTTTTGTTTTGAGATTATCTATGGCAAAGTCCGGAATTACTCCGTGTGTCCATGTTTCATCTGGGCTATAAATCCTTGCTAAAACTTCATCACTAAGCTTTATTTTAGAGTAGATATTTTTGAATTCCTTTGGCTTTGAGCGAATTCTAAAGTCCGAGTCTTCAAACTCTTTTAGAAATATTTCGTAAAAATTTTTTTCTGCGACTCCTGCTTTACTCCCGCTGGAATCTTGCCAAATATCTCTTTTTCTTAATTGATTTGTTCCCATAAATTTACTTTTACAAGTTCATTAGTTTCTCAAGTGAGATTTCAAGAGCATTGGCAATTTTTTCAATATTTTCTAGGGTTATATTTTTCTCAGCCCTTTCAATCATGCCAATATAAGTACGGTGAACGCCAGCCCTTGAAGCAAGCTCTTCTTGAGAAAGACCTTGTTTTAATCTTTCTTCTCGTACTTTTTCGCCAAATTTTTCTAATATTGTTTTACTCATAGGTTTATAAATATATTATACGGTGTTGCTAATTTTAGTTCTACATACTATAGTTAGCATATGGATCATTGTATAAAAAATGAGGGAAGCCCGCTTTTAGCTCAAAATGAAGTTCGAGCCGATATTTTTTCAGGTTCTTTGGCAGTAAATTCTTTTCATTAGGAAAGCTGGGACTCAATGTGACAGGGAACGGTTCTTTGTCACGCTTCAAGAATAAATATTTACCTTATTGAATCGCCACCAACGGTTAAAAGAATTAGTCTTTTAAATTTTTCTGCACCTTAATATTAATACGACAAAAGGTTTATAAAACCCTTCTTTTTTTAAAAATTTATTTTTCTCTTTAAACTTTCACAAATACTCCTCAATTTTTAAGTGAATCAATAATAATAACAGTATAAGGGAATCTACTCTTTTAAGAGGAAGGCAATTTGTAAGCAAAGATTACCCCGCTTTATGTTTTTATCATGCTAAAACAGCTTTTAGCTTGTTAAAATACTCTTGCTGTGGGTATTGTGATAATGGCTTAACGCAAAAAGAGGGAGAAATGCCTGCTCTACCTAACCGGCAAATCCGATAAAATCCGATAGTTTGCCCGATAATAACGGAGAATATCGGAGAATAAGTTTGGGCAAATCTCAAAAAATCTCAAAGAGATCACTCCGGATATCAACAACTCTAACTGATTATACGGTGATAAACGGTTGCGTAAAATGACAAAAATGATACTTTTTTAGTTAGTAGAAGTTTGCTATAAATAGCAAAAAATAGCAGAAACAAATGTCAGCAAATCAGAGAAAATCTGAAAAGTTTTCAGGCAAATCAAGAAATATCGAGAAAATTACATCGTTAAATCGATAAATATCGATGAAAAGGTTTATCTAATACCTAACAAACCTTACAAAAAAACAACTTTACTATACTGCACTATACTGCACTAAATCAAGGGTAAATATCTTTTTAATTGTTACAAAACATCAACCTTTTAAGTTAGTAAAAGTTAGTATTCCAGATTAACAAAACTTAACATTTCAAGCGGTAAGAAATAGCCCGGCAATGTTGACAAAAGTTGAGATTTTAAATGCCACAAATAGCTACAAAAAAAGACCTTTTTAAATGTAACAAATGTAACAAAAAAACAAAAATTTCTTGAAGCCTTTAAATTAAGCAAATGCCACACTTTTAGCAGGTTTCTAAATGACACAAAAGACACAAAAAAACACTTTTAAAATGGTTACAAAGGTTACAAAAAAAACATTTCTAAAGTCCGGCAAATCCAACAAAATCCGATAGAAGACACGGAAAACTCCGATAAACTCCGATAAAAAGTTGCGATAAATCACAGAAAATCGCAAAATAAATGCCAACGAGCAGTAGAATTTTGGTTGATTAATCATAGGAAAGATAAACATAGCAACACTTTCAAGAGTTATTAAAGATATTAATAAAGACAGATTAGATATCAATATACTCTATAACCCTTTGTTATCAACATTTTTGATTGATTAGAGGACTTATCCGTATTAAATCTCACTATTTTTTGAACGGAAAACTGATATAAACATTATGAGTAAACGCTTTTAGGTAATTATTACCATAATAAAGTGAGGAAGTTTTCAATGCCTAAAGATACAAAAGGGACAGAAAAACGACAAAAAGAGGGTTTTTACCCAGTAACGAAAAGGGTCAAGATTAGCCCGCGTATAATATTTTTTAGTTAAAAATCAAATAGATAAGGTATTAACCAAAAAAAATATTATGTTTTCTTTTACTTCACATAACAAAATTTTATAGGATTATGCCTAAGCTTTCAGTTATGCCTGGTTGCATAGTCGTATAGAGTCTTGTTATGTGTGTTACTTGCCTTCAATTCAGCTTCAAGTAAAAGAAAATGAGAGCGGGCGGTGTGTGAACGAGATGGCCAGAAGTTATTTACCAGGAAGTCAATAAAAGCAGGTTAACATCATTTTAATAAAATACCGGGGAAAGACAAAAAGAGGCCATCTACAATCAATTTTAAGGCACTCATTTGGGTTTTTCAACACTCTCAAGAATTTTTGGATTAAGCATATCCTTTAGACAAGCAACTGCCTTATTATATGTTTCCATAAAATTTGACCAATTCAAATTTCTAATACCTGGGCTGTATGAGTTCTTATTCGCGGGACATTGGTTATTGGGCAGGCTTAACCAGATAGCCATACTCGCTTGCCTAAATGCGCCTAAAGCTTTGGACATTATGTTGTCCACTTCATTATCGAGATAAATTGATGCCATTACTTTAGCACGCAAATAAGCCTCCTCTTTTGGTTGAATTTTCTCTTTGAACTCTTGAAGTGTAGATGGGGGGCAATTTCCATAAAAATTCATGGTAAAATAGCAATCAACAAGTGTAGCATAGAGATTGTTTAGCACATCAATTTTTCTTCCCAAGAAATAGTCTGCGTACCATCTCCTTTCTTCAGATTCCCTTTTTTTTGACTCATAATGTTGAGTTATCCAAACACCTAATAAGGCACTTGCAGCCGCTATTATGCCAACTAAAATTGTTTCTGCCATATTCTTACCTCTTGTAATGCGTAAATATTGCTTAACGTTCCTGGTATATGCGAGGTTGTTTGTAAGGGTAATTTTTGTGAGCGTAGCGAACCGCATATACTATATTATGCACCACTTCCTCCATTTTCTTTTCTTTTTAATTCAGATAGAACTTGTTCAATTAATTTTTTTGAGGGATTTCTTTGATAAAAGAATAATCCGATTAAAACAAATAAGAACCCTATGCAGATCCCAGCAAAACAGGCAATACTAAGCGAGGATTGTAATTCGCTTTGCAATAAAAGATATGCTTTAATAAGCATTCCCAAGATAATAACAAGGACAAAAATATCAAATACTAAGTGTCCACGACTACCGATACGTTTCGACTTAACAAGAGTTGAAATCCCCTCTAGTTTTTGCTCAATTGTTAAATCGTTTGCTAAGAGGATAAGATCCACTCCATGAACAGCTTTTATTAAGTATCCACTTGTCCCATAGTTAGATGGAACAGATAGTATGCTTTCGTAAAGTAGAAAATCGGGATAGAGTCCGGCAATATACTGGTCAATGTAGTGAGTGTATAGACGCCATGCCCCAAGCGTTATTGCAGAAATAGCAGAAGCGAATAGGACATACAAAGGCTGTGCTTCGGATGGTACAGTAAGAGAATCGATATACGACTTTAGAAAATATGACCAAATTGCTAGATTTACCATTATTGCATAGCCAATATGAGTAGTAATAACACCAGACCAATAGGTTCTAAGTTGTTGGGTTGACTGAATTAGCGCTCTTGCATCATTAGGTTTTAGGATATATTGCATTTTGATCACCATATACAAAGGAAGTGGCGTATAATTAAAATAATTGACCCGCTTTATTATGTATAACTTCAAGTAAAATTTCGAAAATTAACCACTAATTTTCCTTGTGGCATATCTTTATAGATTCTTATTTTATCATAAACCAATTTTATTAATTCTACAAATAATAATTTAAATATAGGCAAGCCTACAGTTTAGCAAAAAACTCTTAGCGGGCAGTCTGTTAGATGAGATTAGAAGAATCGAAAAGTCATTATGATCATAAAATACCGGGAGAGAGAAAAAAAGAAGCTCCAGAATTGATTTTAAGGGGGGTCTTTATAGGTGACTTGATAGAAGTTGCTTATTATATAAGGGTTTTAGAGAGATAGAGAGAGAAAAAGAAGGTAATCAGATACACGCTATATATGGGGGTATAGATTAAAAAATAATCATAAAAAATAGGGGTTTCTGTAACCGTTGATTTATAAGGGTTTTAAGCAATGACCCTATAATCTTTATTATGTAAAGTAAATAAAGTAATTATGGAATTCGATTTTTTTTGTATAGTAATATTGATATATAAATTATAATGTGGTAATATTTAAAAAAAATAGCAGGGGGTTTAAGAGTATGCCTATTAAATTTAGTGAAAAAGAACTTTATTCAGTTAGAGAATTAGAGAAAATATTACCGATTACTCCGTTAACGATCCGGGAATATATCCGGAAAGGAAAGATAAAAGGATCAAAAATTGGCAAAAATTGGTATGTTAAGAAACAGGATTTAGAGGCCTTCCTGGAAGGTAACAAGGTGGGGGAAGAAGAAGGTTAACTAATAGCAAAGAAACGCAGTAGGATTAAAAATTGAGGGTATTTTGGGCTATTCTGAGTGGAGAACATAATTAAAATTTAAGGAATATTTATGCGGAAAATATCAATTGTGAACTTTAAAGGTGGAACCGGTAAGACAACCACAGCGGTTAATCTTTCTTATGCCTTATCTCTCAAAAACTATAAGGTTTTGATCATAGATTTAGATACTCAAGGAACGATATCTAACTGGTTTGGTTTAAATCCTGAAAATACTCTTTACGAATTGCTTACCGGTAGAGTTGAATTAAAAGATTGTATCTATCAGGCCAGGGATAATTTAGATATCATTGCCAGTAATAAATATTTAGCCCGGCTTGAACTCATATTAGCCAAAGAAAAGGACACAGAAAAGGTTTTTGATAAGAAACTTAAAACTCTAAAGGGATACGATTTCATATTTTTAGACTGCCCCCCAAGTTTGAATATAATTAATACCAATGCTTTAGAATATGCAGATGAGGTTTTTTTACCGGTGAGTATGGATTATTTAGCGCTTCGGGGAGTAAAACAAGTTATAGATTTATTGCCTGGTGATATCAAGCTGACTAAAATAATACCTACGTTCTATGATCAGAGGACCAGAAAGAGCAAAGAGATATTAGAAGATTTAAAAGACTTCTTTAAAGGTAAGGTTACTAAACCGATCAGGATAAACGTTAAATTGTCAGAATGCAGCAGTTTTCATAAAACAATTTTTGAGTATGATCCTGGCAGTAGAGGGGCAATTGATTATAAAAGTTTGGCTGAGGAGATAATAAAATGAAGAGAAGAACTGGCGAAAGTATGAAGGATTTAATGTTAGGTGAAGAATCGTATAAAAAGAAATCTACCAGCAAGACAGTAAAACAGCATACCAGCAAAACAGCAAACCGATAAACCAGCAAAACAGAATAAAGTTAATAAAAAGGTTACCTATTATATAAAAGACCCGGCTTTAGTTAAAAAATTAAAACTCTTAGGTGTAGAAAAAGAAAGGGATTTATCGAGTTTGGTTACAGAGGCCATCGAGGATTTAATAAAAAAATATGAATGATAAACCAGCATTACAGTAAAACAGCAATACATTAATATTTTTTACACGAAAAGGAGAGTAAATGAGTTCTAATAACCTTACAATATTTCAATTAAAATCTAAATGGAATAAAGAAAAAGAATTTTATAAAATTAAAGAAGTGGGTTCTGGAACCCAAATTTTTGTTAAAGATGTCCTACACTGCGAAGACCTTTTTCAATTAAAAAAAGGTTTAACATCTACTCCGCTTGAAAAAAGAAAAAATGAGTTTTTGGAAGAAATAACAACAAAAGAACGAAGGCAATCTGATATTGTAATTTATATTTCCTCAGATATTGTAATTCCTGTTGAAATAGAGAGATACCAAAATATTAATGCAGGTAAAAAACAACTTTTAAATTATCAAACCGATTTAGATAAGAAATATGGCATTCTTACAGATGGATATCACTGGCGTTTTTATAATAATAATATCTTCCGGGAATTTAATTTAAACCAAATTTTAGATAAAACTGATATTTTCTGGGAATTTTGGAAAGAATATATCAAGCCTGAATTTTACTATCTTTTATTTTTTGAACCATTTGGCCAACTTCCACTCCTTAAACAAGACAAGCTAACTGTTGAGCGAAATCGGCAAATGTTTTTTGAAGATATCACCAAGCTGATTAGAGGTTTTAGGGATAAACTAGATGTTGAAGGATATTTTAATGGTTTAAATGAAAAGACAAAGACAAAAATGGCAGTAGAAATAACTTATGCCTACATAATTCAGTTTATTTTATATAAAACTTTAGTTGATAATAGTTTTGGGCATTTTGAAGAAGAGTTTGAAAAAGCAGTAGAAAAAATACATCAGCACATAAAAGAAAAACGCTACAGAGATATTTTGGGCATCATTGATGGTATTTCTGCTCAAATCTCTAAAAATATTTACAGACCGTTCGCAAAAGAACAAGAATCTATAAGAGACAAATTTTTGGAGATTTATCGAAGGGTAGAAAACAAACTCTCAGATGTATCTCCGTGGTTAGATATATTTGTTTTTATAAAAAAATATAATTTTGCTAATATTGAAAATGAAATATTCGGCTATATTTATGAAAATTATCTAAAAGAACTTTATGAAGAAGAAAAAAAGGGACAATACTTTACAGATCCAGATGTAGTTAATTTTATGTTGCAACAGATTGGTTTTACGCCAGAAGAAATAAAAAAGAGACACGAAGCCGATAAAAACAGCATTTCTTTAATAGACCCTGCTTGCGGTAGTGGAACTTTCCTTTACAGTGCGGTTAATGAAATTATTAAATCATTTGGGAATCATAGTGAAGAGAAATCAAAACAAATTGAGGAAATAGTGAATAATAATATATTCGGATTAGACATAGAAGAATTCCCTCTCTATCTTGCGGAAATGAATATTATAATGAGAATGTTGCCTTTAATTATGACCGAAAAATATAATAATCCTGTGTTTAAAAAAGTTAAAGTATTTAAAACAAAAGACAGTATAGCAGAATTCTTAGATACAGGTTTACGAAATACAATGCAAGATTTTGAGGCAATAAAAGCAAGGAGCGGGCAACTTTCTATGGGATTTAAAGAATTAGATTTAGGTTATAAAAGCTATGTTAGAGAAGAAAGTGATTTAGAGGAAATGAAAAAGAGTTTAGAGCAATTGCCAGAAATCCCTCGTCGTCGCTTTGACTATGTTATAGCTAATCCTCCTTATGTTGGGTATAACGAGTGTTCAAAACAGAAAGTTTTAATTTTTGAATTGATGAAACAAAGTAAGAGTAAGGTAAACCTTAATAATATTTACAGCATTAATTTACACAGCATACCTAATCATCAAAAAAAATACGCTCCCAAACCAAATCTTTATGCTTTCTTTATCGCATTAGGAATTGCCCTGCTTAAAGATAACGGCAAAATGTGCTATATCATTCCCCAAACAATTTTAACCGCAGGCGACCTTGATGTGCTTCGTTATCACTTGGCTAAATTTACTACAATTGAAAAAATTATTACTTTTAGCGGAAAAATGTTTATTGGCAGGGGTTTAAAACAAAACAAACCTGTAGCCACTTCAAGTTTAATTTTCGTCCTTAATAGGAAAATGCTGTCAGCACTCCATCAGGTTGAGATAATAAACTACAAGGACCCAAACGATACAATAGAGGAAACTCTACAAAATATTTTAGCTGGTAAAAAAATTAACACAAAGAAAATTTTACAGAATAAATTATTCCAAAATGTTGCTAATTGGAACTTTATCAAACAAGGTAAGAAGTTTTTAGATTTTTATGAGGAATACCAAAGAAATACAAACGATATTTCTATTTACTACGAGCATATTTTAGCAGAACAGAAATTTGGAAGCAGGTTTTATTTTGATATTGGCTTTATTCTAAATTCAAAAGAAGTTTCAAAAACTGGAAACACTAATAACTTTTATGAACTTTTAGACTTTAAGACTTTCTATAATTATTCTCGTTTTGTGCCAACTGCATATTATCCAAAGGATAAAAACAAGATTAAATTAACACAAAACAGCCAGGGGTATATTACTTTAGAGCAAAAATATAAAATCGTTTGGAGTATTAAAAACCCAGACAGGTTTTGTTTCACTGACCATCCAATCATTTTTTATATGGGCAAGGCTTCCATTATTTGCTCAAACAATAAAAATGAAACCTTATACTTATTTTCCCTTCTAAATTGCCCTTTCACGAAACTAATTTTAGAAGCACAGCTTAAAAGTGAACAAGAAAAAGAATATTTAGTTCCGATAAAAGCTATTAAAAAATTTGTCCATGTTCCAAAAATTATTGAAAATAATCAATTTATTAAAGATGAAATTATTAAAAGAACTGAAGAAATGCTGATTTTAGAAGAAAAAAAATCATCAGATTTTGTTGACTTTTCAAAAGTAATGCTTCAAAAGTTTGATAGAGTTTCGGTAGAGGGTAATAACTTAATTTTAGAGAAAGATAAAGAAAAAATTAAACTTACTATAAGAGAAAATAAAGATTTACTTAAAAAAACTCTAACGGAAAAATGTGGTGGGCAATTGATAGATTTAGAAAAACAAAAAATTAGTTTATCAGAATTGAAAGATTCACCAATTATTGATTATGATAAGCAACGAAAATTAAAGGATTATATTGACGATTTAGTATTTTCTTTATACTTCAGGATTTCTTTAGAAAATTTAGGATTGAATAAAGCAGAAGAAATTAAATCAAAATGCTCTAAGAATCCTTATTATAAACTGAAAGGGAGAATTAGAGATAAAGCTGATAAAGGTTGAAGATTTGTTGTATAAGAAAGAGCCTATATTTTGAAAAGATTAAAGGGGGCATCTTGAAAATAAATATTAAAGATTGAAGAAACGTTACCAGGTTAAAAATTAGGGGATATTCAGGGTATTCTAAGAAAGTTATCAAATAAAAGGGGTATTTAAGAAAATGAAAAGGAAATATTTTTTGTTAATTTTACTTTTAATATTACCTATATTTTTATCAGGTTGTTGTTTATTTGAAAATTTGAGTGCTGATGTTGTAATAACTAAGTGGGAACAAGATTATTCCGGCGGAAAGTGGAGCGATCAAGTAAAAGTTTATTATACAATAACTAATACCGG
>Ga0307378_10011937_pt1 | contig 11156 bp, 15 predicted proteins | sample UN1MG_FD_202238 | JGI IMG/M metagenome (GOLD analysis project Ga0307378, IMG submission 202238) | Soil microbial communities from Risofladan, Vaasa, Finland - UN-1 | ecosystem: Environmental > Terrestrial > Soil > Coastal area > Acid sulfate soil | place: Finland: Risofladan, Vaasa | collected...
ACGCTCTATATGTGTTTGCTGGAACTTCCAGGTTTTTCCACTATCATAAGTAACGTCGGGGGTCGGCATGTTACCTACTCCTTTGCGTGTTTAGTTCTAACTGCCTTCTCTACTCTGGACGCCAGCCATAAGGGTTTTCTTTACCTGCTCCAGCGAAAACTGGTTGCATCCCATAAGGATTTTGCGCCCCAAGCGCGCGTCCGGCCAGGTAACCACCGCCAGCACCAGCAGCGACACGGCCACCGAGTTCGTACTGCTTCATGAGTTGCTGCATTTGAGGAGTTACAACAGGGGCACCCTTACCGGGGATAGCTCCCCGGGCAACACCTTCAGCCATTCCTTGCCACCCAGGAGCTGCTTCAGCAACTCCTTTAGCACCTTTGGCGGCTCCAGCGGCGGCTGTCTCGGTAAATTTGGCTATTTCCGGAGACGCCTTGGTGTACGCGAATCGGCCTAAACCTTTGCCCATCGCACGTCCTGCTAGGGCGCCACCCAGGGCACCTTCCATACGGTATCCGGGGCCTGCTAGGTACGCGCCGGCCGCAGCAGGCGCACCATACTGTAGGAGCGACTTACCCATTTGGCCGCTCAAAGCACCAAAGGCTACCTTCTCAACGTTGGTACGAAGGGCCGCCATCCGACCCATGTTAAAGGCTAATTTGCTGAAGTATTTCATCGGCATGACGTTTTACCCCTTCAGGTGCAGTCCGATTTTGTTCAGCACAACCGGTAGGTCTAACTCAGCAAACAGCTCGACGCGATCTATCTCGTTTTCAAGCTGTTCCAGCGATGTGATAACGGCGCCGTTGAGCGGGGCTCCAATTTTCGGGTACGTTTTCAGCCGTAGAAACTCTACACCACCGTCAAACGACTCACGCAGCATGTCGAGTGTTCCAGCGGTTATGTTGTAGCGACCCAAGAAAGTGCGCATGATATTTTTGAAAAATATCGACACAAAGTCGAAGTTCTTCACAGCCATCAATTCGCCCATTTCGTAGGTGTCGGTGTCAGTAGTGACTTCGTGGGCGGAGTAAGGTGCGCTACTTTCACTTTCCTGCATGAAAACGTACCAACCATTTTCGGACAGGTCGTCTACTTGGTCATCAGTGAAGTAGAAGTTCGAGTTGAAAATCTGTTGAATGCCGCCAATGCCGATGAACGTAAAGCCTTGATGCGAAGGCAATCCGGCGACCATACCACCGACGGCGCACGCTAGGTACCAGCCGCCCTGCTTACTCTGTACATCAGTCTTCTCGTTTTTGACGCTAGCGACGTAGCATTCGTTTGGCCACACCATGACGCAGCGGTTGCTCTTCAGGCCTGCAGGGATAGTGTTCAGCTCGGTAACCTGAGCTGTACGATCCAGATCGATGGAGATGCGGTACGGCATATCTCCGTTGAAGCCATCGATGAACAATTCTGGAGCCAGCTCTTCCAGGTCTTCCAGTACGGCGTCCAGCTGCTCGTCACTGACGATGGTCTTGATGGGCCAGGAAGTGACGGTAGTATCCCACTTGGTGGGGTCGATATCGACAGGGTACGGAATTTGAATGTTTTCACCGATATTGACGGTAGTCAGGAACGTTGCAGTGTCATCGCGCAAGCGGGTCAACCGCCGGCGGCCATACAAGGACATCCCAACGGCGTTGGACGATACTGGTCGGAATACTGCGATATCGATGTCAGCGTCGTCAGCCAGCGTTACACTGCCTGGAGCTGCAATGACGGCTGTATTATCGGTGAGGACGTTACTGATGATGAACATGCCAGGAATGCCAGAGCCGGCAGCGCGAAGAACGTAAACCATATCACCAATGCCTGCATTGGCAAAAGCTCCAGTAGCAGTGATAGTGGCGGTAAGCGCAACGATAGCAGCGGCTTCTTTTGCGCCCAAAGGTCGATAAACTTGGACTTCAACAGCAAGCCCAGCGTCAGCAACACCCCAACCCAACTCGATTTCATCATCGCTGATAACGTCGATGACGACAAAACCACCTTCATTTCCTGGGGTTGTACAGCCGGTTACATGCGCGATGTCGTTGACAAGTACGTTGGAAAATGCGCCATCTTTTATAACGCGGAGCTTGGTAGTGCCTCCGTCGATGGCCAGCGTTACCGCAGCAGCGTCAGCCACTGGAGTCGCACCTTCAGACTTCAGAATGGGGGCGCGAACAGCATAGTTGCCGTCGGTGGCTGAAACATGCTCGGCCGCGAACTTATCATCAGCGGCTACACGGAGACGCTTCTCACCAATAGCACCCAATAGTTCTTTGGCGCCGCCGTAGGGAGCTGCTCCGGCGGTAAACGGCGTGTCGGTACCACCCGCACCCAAAGTCCCTAGGTCGACGGTAGCGTGGCCAATATCCAGCAGGTGGCTGCTGCTCACCGAGTCGGTGACAAACTGGGTGTTTTCGTGGGGGTCGACAAACACATCGAACAGTGTGGTGTTGATAGGGTCGAGCATTGTGTAACCCACGAGACTGGGCGGTGCTGAGCTTTTCTCGGTGGGCAACACGTCATAAGACCCGATGCAAATCCGGTATTTGGACTTGCTGGGGTCGGAGAACGCGACGCAGTGAGTTTTCCACATGGTGATGACGGGTGTCCAAGTAGCGCCCGTGAGGCTATCGGTTACCGGAATAATGCAGTAAACGTCTTCACGGTTGCTAATACGGTCGCGCGCGCTGGTGTGTCCAGTAAGATCGTCAGCGTCTACACCGAAGACCTGCACGGTAGTTCCAGTGTTGGCAAATGCGACTTGTGCACCGACGGCTAGAGGGTTTCTTTCGTCGATGCGGCCGACCTTGCTGGTTTCGATGGCGTCAGAGTTTTCCAGAGTTAGAATATCTTGGATATCCTGTCGAAGTGCGCGGTACCCTACGTAAATATTAGCAGCGTAGTTTACCGGCCAAGTGGCACCTTCGTAGAGTACACGAAGACCAGTGGCGCCGGTCATGATAGTGATCTGTTGACCCGTGACGGTGTAGTAGGCGTCATCGATGACCTGGTCTACCATGTCATGTTCAACACGGTACAAAATGCTGGTAGCAGCAGCACCGCCGCCGGCGCCCAACTTATCGACGTCAATTTGGCTGAAAGCGCTGGTGACGGTAAGCTCGGTTTCGCTGACCACGGCGCGCACTGTTTTGACGACGGTGAAATCAGCGTCACCTGGATTTGCGGTGTCGGTCATTACCAACCGGTCGCCAGGAGCCACTTTTAGTGTTTCAAAAGTTGCTCCGGATGACGTAAAGGATACACCATCGTGCGTACCGTCAATGATGTTCGAAACACCGTTGGTACCGATGGCGAGTTCGACGTACAGCCCGTCGAACACAATCTCTACGCTGGCGGCATCTAGCAGAGCGCCGGGAGCGGCATTGATGTTCGGTGGCTCGGCGAGTACCAAATAGTTTGACCCAGGATCCGGTCGACCGGAGCTGGATCCAGTGCTGCTGCATCCTGCGTCTGCAGTCTCACCTGACTTTACAAACTCGCCTTCCCCGATATCCGTTTTGTCTTCAGGGTAGTCTTGGATGTAGTAACACGGGCCGATAACACAGCAGTTTAAGTCCGGGGTACCTGGTTGAACGGTGAGAGTAGCGAACTCCTGATAGACTAAAACAATTGGTCGTGCCAAGGGCATTTGCTCGTCTCCTTGCTAAATTCCAGCCTAATGATAGGCCATTTTTTCAGTGACCGCAATCAGTTATCATCCTTCAACGTTAGGTCTCTAAAGTATGTATCGGGGTCTAGCGTTCCCACCAAGTTCATTTCTATACCACGTAAAACCTGTGTGATGGGTAGTGTAGCCCAGCGTAACTCGTACTGAACACGAAATTGGATATGCGTATTCATAAGAGATCTATCTTTGTTGTACGGTTCAGTTCTGTTCATGATTATAGGCAGCATGTCGCGAAAACCAAAATAGGCTTGGATAACGTTAGCTGACATGTGCAAAAAATCTTGAACCACACTTGCGATGTACATGCTCTCACCGCGGTTTTTTGATGTACAATCAATACCTACATCCGTTTCGGCTAGACCCCAAAACTGCATGAACCCCGCGGACATAATTTCAGGCATTTGGTCTTGATCGCCTATTGAATGTTTACTGTACACTGTCTGTAGGCGGTCAACCCACACACCAGGGCGTACGTTTCGGGCTTCAATGTTTTCGTTGAAACCACTCTCTACGTAGATTTGTGTAGTTTTCACGTCATCTTGCCACTGCCACATCAGCGCGGGGGCATTCGCGGCAGCGGCGGTGAAGTGCTCACGTAGAATAGCGACGAATATGCCGATTACCGTCAAAGGTGACGATATGGCAATGCCGGAGTGTGAGCCAGAAGGGGGTATCGGTTCGGTCATGGTTTACGCCGTAAACTAGTTCAGTTCCACTGAAACGTCGTACTCAGGGGCGCTTCTAGGCAGTTCAGAGACGGACAGTGTCTGGTGGACGGTTATCGTTTTCAGTGTGGTATTGTATCTTGCCATCACCAAAAACCTACGATTGTGTTGCCGCTCGACCAATATATCCCCTTCGTCTATTTTTGGGAAATCCAGCATTTTTATCTTAGGTGTAAACGTTACATCGTCTTTTGCTTGTGGTGACAATGAGGTCTGGATTTGCGTTTCTGTGATATGCCCCAGTACATAAACGGGAGTAAAGTACCCACCTACCCAAGATGTACCGTAGCAATCGGGGCAACCGGATATCAGCACAACACGGGTTATCGGGTCGTAACAACTGCACCGAACACCAAAATGTCGGCGTTTCAACAGCGCAAAGTTCACACCGTTTAGATGCTGCAGCTGTAGATAAAGGTCGCGCATCATTTTACGCTTTAGCAACCGCATTCGAGGAGGAGGGTCAGACCGCTCTACAGGATACCGCGTCGTATTTTTTAGCGGTTCCACACCAAACTGTGCTGACGGTACAGGTCTTCCGGGGTTGCCGGCTTCCGTGGGTACCATCTCGTGTTCTGATAAACCATCCAGATTCACTATTGGAGAGTAGAATGTGTTCGGCGCCCCGCTGGGAGGTACAACTTTGATGCGGTAATAAATGTCACGAACGAGTGATAGCGTGTTGGCCTCTTCGTCGTTGAGCATATCGTCGTAGACGTAGGTGTTGGCAAGCCCAGTTTCAATAGTAGTCCATGGGCCACCCGGACTACCGGAGCGCTCAACGTCATACGTGAATACACCGCTCTCACTTACGCTTTCTAGTTCCCACTGCAGGCGTACTTTTGTTGGGTGCCACGGAACAATTCTAGTTATCAGTGCTCGCACTCAACTCCTCGCTGAGCTTAGCCAAAGCTTCTGTCACACAGATGTTTTCCTGGTTTGCACAGCTTAGGACAGCGTCACGATTGGCGGAAGAGTTTTTATCCCACCAAGACATAAACTGTACGCCTTCACTTGTGTGAGGGACGTCGAAGGTATCTCGGGTGAGCATACCGTCCAACCGCGCGGGAGCGCTCAACTTCACTAACACTTTTTCTTTACGTATTGGCACCGGTACCTCCTGCTGGTAAGCCCTTTGTACTTTTTACACCCTTTCCAGGAGCGCCTAACCCTTTTGGCCCTAAAGAGTTTTCAATTCCAGACGTCATTGTAAACGTGGATCTGGGGTTGATACGCCCAATGTCACCGCCTACTGTTATGGTGGGCGCCGCGACAGCACTCTTGCACCGTTCGCGTACGACTTGGGCCATTTTCAATATCTCACTTCTGGACAACAAACGCATCAATAACCCCCAACGCTTCCGTAGCTTCCGCCTCCGGTGTAACCACCACCGACGTAGCCACTACCCGGGTAACCATTACCATAGTTTTGGCGTGGTTGATAGAACTGCTGTTGCTGTTGCTGTTGCGGTTGCTGGTACTGTTGCTGTTGTCGGTATTGTTGTTGATACTGCTGGGGCTGCATGCCTTGCATACCCGCGTTAGCTGTATCGTGAAACGGAGCACCTAATAAATCAGATCCAGCAAAAGCAGCTGTAAGCGGGAGCGCCCCTAGCGCTGCACGAGTTCCCACTGTTTGCAGGGCTTGTGTTCCAGTCATTGTGGCATTGGGGCCCATAAAGTTAGCGCGCTCCATTAGGGAAGGGCCTTTGGTTCCTTTGGGCAGGTCTTTTACTTTCGGCGTAAACAGTTGTCTGGATTTTGTTTTGTACAGTGATTTGTACTTGTCGGGGGTTAATGCTTTACTGAATGCTGCTCTTTGCCCACGGCGTAATAGATTACCGCCGGCACGCCAGCCCAACCCGCCCATGGCGCCGCCTGCGAATCCTTTGAGTGCACCACCCATTCGGTCTTCCGGGTTTGCCAGCGCCCCCATTCCGGCGCCAAACGTTCCAAACCCGAGCATGTCTTTAGTGGCGCCTTTTCCCGCGCCACGTAAAAGTTTAGCTGTTCCCGCGGAAAACGGCTCCACCGCTTTTGTTATTCCTATCCCACCACGGCCTGCGAGCGATTTTAGTCCAGACCCTATTGCTTTGGCACCTGTCCACAACGCGCCCAGGAAAGCTTCTTTTTCGAATGCAGTTTGTGCGCCTAACTCGCGGGCTGCTTTAGCGTAGTCGACACTCATTTTATGCCAGTCCTTATGCGAGAGTACCCAGAGCTTAGACTACCATATCCTTGCTCCATGTTCATCTGGGTTTTCAGCTGACGGGAAATGGTAGTCCACTCGATTGCAAGACCTTCTCGGATACTGGCGTAAGCAGCAGCTTTGTCGTCTATCCCGATGGGCCCGACATCACCGTCTTGGTAGGTCAACTGGTTACGTATCTGCAAAAAGCTTTCGCTGCGCATTAGATGCGCACAGGTACCAATTAAAAGAACGTAGTCGTTTGGGAAATTATCTTCTGTGTACCCAGTGATAGGCGTCATTACGTTGTACTGCGCAACTGCGAAGTGCATCGCGTCGTAGACGTCCTCATCAGTGAACTGAACGTCGGCTAGTATGATGTTGTAGTTGGGATAGTCACGCAGGAAGCGAGTTACCTGCCCCAGAGTAAGAGCCATACGTCACCTCCAGACAGGAGCAGGGTCACACGCGCTTACTTCTTGTGCTTACGGGACTTCTTACCGCGCTGCTCCGACCCGGTTGATTCGTTGTCGCTGTTATCACTGCCTGCGTCCGCGTCACTGTCTTCCAGTGTCGCTACTTTCTCGTCTTCAGGCGCAACTACAGGTGCAGGTGCAGGTGCAGGTGCAGGTGCAGGTGCAGGTGTGGGTGCAGGTGCCGATTTGGGTGCAGGTTTCGGCGCTTCTGCTGCTTTAGCAGCCACAGCAACTTTGGTTGAAACCTCAAACTGTGAGGCCTGGTCTACCGACAGCACACGCACCTTGTTCTGCACCGAAAACGAGACGACATCTGATAACGCTGCCTGCGCGTCCGTGATGTTACACCTGTCACCAGGGGCGCCACGCGGGCCTAGACGGATTTTTCCACCGTCTAGGGCCACGTTGGACATGGTCAGGTTATAGATTACCTTATTGGCCATGGTAAGCGCCCCTTACTACAGAGTTAGGGTTACGCGAATCACGGACTTGGTGTTACCAATGCCGATGCCGGGAGCGCTGTAACTCCAGAACTCGATCATGTCCGCCTCTTGCTTGATGAACAGGGTCGCATCCTGCAGCAAGAAGAAGTTTCCCAGGTACTCTTGGGGGCCAAAGACGTAGAAATCAGTGTCGTCGATGATGTCGGACTTGATGGTGGTTACGACGGGGATGCCCCAGAGTTTTTGCTCTGATTCGATACCGTCGTCGTAGTGACGCGCAACGATTTGGCTACCAACCGCGGCGTATTCCAGCTCCAGTGCCTTGTAGTAGAGCTTCTTGGTCATCAGGATCTTGCCGACGGGAATCTTCTCACCGGACAAGTACCGGAAGGCATGGGTGAAGTTCGCGGCCTTGAAACCGTCACCGGGGCTGTAGTGTTGCGCGCCGGTAGCGATAGCGTTGATGGTTTCGATGAACTTTTTGTCTTCCTCATCCGCCATATCTTTGACCGAGTTGTCGGTCAGGATTTTACGGATGTCGTTCTGATAGGTCATCAGCTCGAACTTGTTCTTCACGAACCGGTCCGACTCAACCTTTCCGAAGTAGACAGCGTAGCGCTCGCCGCTGAACCAGCGCCGCTTGCCGGTGCCCTTGAAGGTCACGAAGGTAGCCGAGGAATCAGGCTCTTTCTCCACGATCTTCTTGGGGAGATCGGTGTGTTCGTCACGATCGATTTCATCATCCGACAGCACAACGGGCGGAAGGATTTCGCGGGCGAAAGAGGTCTGACGCATCTTGGAACGGATGAACGCAGTGCCTTCGTCCTGGGCTTCTTTGATATGCCCATTCTCGACCTTGTTGACGAAGCCCTTGTTGATGTAACGGGCACTCAACTGGGGGGTTTCTGTAAGCATTTCGATTCTCCTATCTAAGTGGGACAAGTACCACTACGTTTTATGACTCGATGATCATAACCCCTTCAAGCGGGTTGTACTCTGTGACACGGCCAAGCAACGGTGCGCTACCGGGGTCTACAAGTGTCAGCGCACCTGCGTCAGCGTATACTGGGCTACCAGGAAGCGGCGCTTCCGTCGTTGCGACACGGAACAAAACACCCGTACGTAGTTTTACGCAGGCTAGGGTGTTCGACATCACAGCATCCGACTCGTCGCGGCCGCGGTGAACCAACCACGGGTGGTCTAAATTTCCGCTGGCGTCTAGCGCCGAAGTGTGACGGTCAACAACTGGAATACCGCCCTCATTCTCAACCGCGACAATCTCCCCTTCAACGATGTCAGGGGTAACCGCGGCTTTCTGCTTGAAGCTGTACTGGAGGGCGCTGGCATTCGGCCAACCGCGGTCAATATTGAGAACCGATGTAAGATTCGACATTGTGTATTCTCCTTACTTGAATACTGCTGCGACTACGATGCCACGATGATTGTCGTGTTCGTAGCATCGACCCCAATGACCTGACCGATGGCTTGTTCTTTTGCCCCAGTCAACGGCTTAATGGCGCCAGCGAGCGCACGACACAGGTCACCAATAGTGAACGCTTCTGAGTTTTCGACCTGGAAAATGACACCTGTTCCCAGGCGCACACAGGTCACCTTGTTGGCGATAGCAGCGTCACCAGAGTCCGAACCGCGGATAACCAACCAGGGTTGATCCGGTGGTTGGCCGCCGGCCACTGCAGTCGAAGTAGCTTTTGACACCACTGCAGTTCCTGATTCGTCTTCAACAGCAACGATCATACCCTCGGACAAAACGGGACTCTCACCAGACTTCGGCTGGATGTCTGCCTGCATTGCGCTGACTTCCGTGGGCCGAAGACCACCGAGTACACGAAATTTCGATTCAAGTGTCGACATGGTTACCTGCTCCTATTAGGCCTGGACAGAGATGATTCCGCCAGAACCGGCCACTCCGTTGGACTCCATCACCTGCCCGATGGCGTGGTTGGTGCCATCGCACTTCACCAGAAGACCGGCGTCGGCTTCGACGAATTCTCCGGGAGCCAAGGTATCGGCGACTGCACAAACCGCTTGGAAGATTACGCCAGTTCCCAGTTTCAAACAGGTCACAACACCTGCCATCTTGCTGTCATACTGGTCGTTGCCTTCGATGACAACCCAGGCGCTCTGTTTTACTCCCGCTACAACACCGGAAGTCATCTTTTCAGTGTAACCACGGATGAAAGTAGCCTTTCCCAAAAAAGCCCACGCGCCAGTCGCATGCGTTCCGACGTACGTATACTCTTTCAGGTTGAAAAGGCTATTGGTTCCGAAGATGGCAATCTCGGCACCGTCAGCCGGGGTATCAGCAGCCGTCCAGGTTCCGCCACTGACCGACCAGACTTTCTCTTCGCCACCAGCAAAAGAGCCCGCGGCGCTGGCGTCGATAACGACAGCACGAGTTCCATCGGGAGGGTCGCCGGCAACGTTGGCCACGATGATGTTGAAAGCGGCGCCATCCCACTCGACAATGTCACCGTCGGTTTGGGTGGCCCAGTTGTTGACGACGTAAGCTTTTCCGGCGTCAGCGGCGAGCAGCACAGGATCCGCGGCGCTCATGTCAGAGTCGTCAATCATTTTCAGCACGCAGGCCGGCTGCAACTGGTTGGTTGCAATCGTAACGATGGTACCGGCCGGCTGGGTTTCGCCACCCTTTGGTTTAAACGAATCTTCCAGCGCACTGGAATTTGGCCAACCGTGGGTAGCGTCAAAAATGGAATTAAGATCGGACATTTGTTGATCTCCTGTTTACATTCCACCAATGCTGAAGTTCACCAGCCGGTCTCCGGCTAGTTTTACCTCTTCATTGGGTGTCAACGGTGCAATCTGACTTCGACGGGAACTAGGGCCACCAAGTCCTTCTTCAGTGGTGTGCGCAAGCTTTTCGATAGTCTCCAAAACAGTTGGATCCGCGCTGGACAGTTTTCCTAATACCTCTTCGTCAAAACTTTCTCCCGTAGCGGCAGAGAACTTTTCTTGGATAGAAGACAAGCGTGCGTCACGAGCTTGTTTTTCGACCAACGCTTTTTCCTCTTCCACGGCTTCGATGTAATCAGCCATTTTTTCAAAAACGTTTGCCAGTTCTAGTTCCATGTTACCCACCTATCTTTTGACGGAGAACTTCTAGTCCGACGGCTGCCTGTACGATTTGCGCGCATTTGATGGTGTTGCGCTCCGACTCCTTAATGGCGTCTTCTCGCAATTTGGCGGCAAGCTTTCTAAGTTGGTCTTTCATCTTACCGGCCCGTTCAAAAACGTACGAAGTTCATCCATGGAAATATGGCTGTTTTTACTGCGTAAAGCGACGGCCAACTTCTTAAGTGCGCTCCCGACTTCTGTCCGTGTAACACCTTTTGCCTCGGCAGTCTTCAGCATCTCTACCTCAGCTATTTTTGTTAGCGCACCGTTTCGCACTTCTTCCAGTAGCTGCTCTGCGATGACCCCAATAGATCCAGCCATCAGTAGCCTCCGTAATTGTAACCGTAGTCAGGTTCGAAGCCATACGGATTTTCGTCAACAGCGTACTGCTGTTGTTGCGCGGCTAGTATTTCAGCGGCTTCTTGCACAGCAGCGTTGTAGCCCTCTTGGCGTGCTTTTTCTTGCATCGTATTGTGCAGCGCCATA
>Ga0307378_10011938_pt1 | contig 11155 bp, 23 predicted proteins | sample UN1MG_FD_202238 | JGI IMG/M metagenome (GOLD analysis project Ga0307378, IMG submission 202238) | Soil microbial communities from Risofladan, Vaasa, Finland - UN-1 | ecosystem: Environmental > Terrestrial > Soil > Coastal area > Acid sulfate soil | place: Finland: Risofladan, Vaasa | collected...
TCCTGGCCTAAAAGATCACAGAGATATTGCCGGTCGCGTGGCTCATTCGTCCGAAATATATAAATTTCTTTGGCCTGACTGGTTAAGAGCCGATGTATACCAAACGGCCGCTGTGTGATCCCGATAAATGTGATGTTGCGATGCCGGCCGCGCTGTACTACGTTTGCGAGCGGCCTGCTAATCGAAAGCGGCTGGCAGTAAATATCCAATTCTTCAACGACTAAGGTGACATTCCCCAAAAGATAGAGCAGCTCCGCTGCTCTATCAAAATCGGCGGACGGATCAGCCGGCTGATAAATAAGCCGGAACCTGTCCCTGCAAATCCGCCGCCAAAACCGCAAGAGCTCGTCCAGTTCTGTAAAAACAACGCCATTGTTATATTCTCCGATCGTATCATAAATAAAAAGTCGCCGCTCTGTTTGGATCAGGTTCTTAGCAAGATAACTTTTTCCGCTGCCGCGTTTACCGAAAATCAAAATGATTTTTTTCTCACTCATTCGCTTATGAAAAAGTCGGGGGAGCACTCCGTTGCAGCCCCCGCTTCAAGTGAAGGTGGAGCCCTTTACTTTTATTTTAAATTTGCGTTGGTTTTATTTCTTCTGTTTTCGGAAACTTCTCTTTAAGGTCTAACCGGCCCGGAGCGTTTGGTTTTTGCTCGATGACCGGGCCGGTTGTCCCTGGGGGAGAGGATGAGTTTTTTAGCTTTCGATATTCTGCCAAAATGCGTAATCGATAAGACAATATCGAATATACTGTCACGCTAAAGGCGAACCAGGCATACACGATTTCGGGAATGTTCGGGGCATAATGCTCAATCAATTTGCCGACAGGAATTGCCAATAGATCCGCTTCGTTATCTTTTAGGCGGATACAATTCTGTAATTTTTTATCGTCAAAATTCAGCGACCATATTTCAAACGGCATTTTGATCGCTTCGGCCAAAACGCGGCCGGGCAAAACCGATTCCTTTTCAAGTCCCGGACCTGGCCCGGCAGCCGGCTCTTGCGGTATTGCTGCACCATTTAAAATTGAATCTATTTTTTTTTCAAAATCCTTAATTTGCGGTCCGGCGGTGGGATGCGGAGTAATTGTTTCTGGTGCTACTGGTGCCGCATGAACACCTGATGATTTTCGAGGCCGGCCCCGTTTTTTTTTCGCCGTCATTTTTTCACCTTATCGGTTTTTATTCTGGTAAAATTTCTTCAAGCTCTCCATTGCCTTGAATGTCACTTGCATCCTGGTTAGGTGTTTTTGGTTCGCCCGATCCCTTCTCCAATTGATCAACCCGTCTTTCGAGTTGCTCGATCCGCCCTGCCGTTTTGACTGTGCGGGCCTGCTGGCGGATAACAAATTCCGCATCGCATCTTTCGCATGTTATGACGTTACCTTCTCTTGATGCTATACTGCTGCAATTAGGACAAATTGTGTCTTTTTTTTCTGGTGTCATTGTTTTAACCTTTCCGTATTGTCTGCGATCCGGCCAAGATCGCCCTGGATGTCTTTTAATACTCCTTCAAGCGTTTTGTCACTGGTCAACTTCGTTTCAAAGGTCTGATTTTCGCATAAAACCTTGCTTAGTTCTCTGTTCGAATCCAAAATCATCGCTTGCCCCTCGCATAGCGTTTTCAATGCTTCAAGCAGTTGATTTAATAAGTTTTCTGTCGGTGCCATGAATTAATACCTCCATTTTTGTAGCAACCCCCTTATCAAGAAAAACATCGTAAACTTTCGAGCTGTGTCCCCCCCAGTTGTTTTTTGCACGGCCGATAAAAACTATCCTGATAAATTTACCTACAAGTTCGTGCTGTTTGAAAAGCCGTTGTAATTGCCGGTTCGTAAAAAATTCCTCAACCTGCCCTTCTGGATAATCTTGTGTGATGCCGTTTTGTATTGCTGTATAAGCCAGGATCTGGTAACTTTTGGCCCGGTTTATGTGACTATTGTCGCGGCTACCTGCCAACAGCTGGCCGTAAAGCTGGTCGCCGATATTGCAAAAAACAAAAAACGGCCGGCCCTCTGGCGTGAAGGCTTTGGTGTAAAATTTTCCCTCAGAAGTTACTTTTTGGATATAGTCTGCGGTAAGTCTTTTTCCGGTTTCGGCGGCCTTAGTTATCGGCCCTATGTTTTTGGTTGTAGTTTTCCCTTGTGACATAACCCCTTATGGGACAAAGATTTATAAGCTGTTGGTATATATGTTATGTTTCATTCGATTTATCCGGCAATTAGAATATCGGCGTTTTTTGTTTTTCGCAACAGTAATTTTACGATTTTTTGATTTTTTTTATAGTGTGCTCTTTGGGGGGGATGAAACATAACCAAAAACTTGTGTCGTTCAGGGTCCCACTGAACCGCATTTTTTAGTTTTTGTGAATCTCTTACGATGTCGTTTATCGGTTCCTTACTACGGCGGCGGCGAGTGAAAACATCGCCGCCGTAGGGTGTACTTTTCTGTCTTGTAGAAAAGTACACCCACCTCCCTGCCCTGTCAGGATAATCACGTTTTTTCTGCTGTCAACAAAAAAAAAAGGAAATGTTTTAAGGTGCTGTTTTTAAACCAAAAAAAAAGGAATTAGTCAGAACCAACGCACGCGATGAGCCAACCAATAATCCCCATAAGCAACCCGATGATAAATGTCGCCCAGGTAGGCAAGCGGTTATGTATTTTCTCAAGGAGCTGCTCGAATTTACCCTGGTGATCCTCTAAGTGAGAGATCCGCACCGTATGATTATCGCATGGGAATTTTGGGTCAGAGCTCATTGAATTTCTCGATTACAGTCAGGAGCTGATCAACGGTCAGCTCGATGGTTTCTTCGGGTTTGATGATCCGGATTATTTGTTTTGGCCGGTCAATTTCTATCCGAAAATCACCCAACCAATTTTTCACTAAACGCAAAATAACTGTTAAGTCCATCATCGTTTTTTCCGCGTTACTCTACGGTCCTTCGAAGGCCGCCAGGCTCGAGCTTGTGCAGTAACGTACTTTTTATGTGCCCGGTAGTGTGCCTGTTTACATACGCCATTACAGAATCCATCCGGCCCGATAGGTTTCTTTGAGTTATACCGCTTTCCGCACCAGCGGCACCAATGAACAAGTCTTTTATCATAGTCATACATAGCGTTACGCCTTCTTCGCTGAGCTATTTTGCCGGCGAAATGGTCCTTTTTTTGTAGTAACGCTCAATCGATAACTTTATATGTTCTTTTTCAGGCCGGCGATTACACCACGTTTTCGTATATTATCCGTAATCGCACCCAGGCCGCCACCACCAATTAAAAGTTGTAACAGTCCCGGCCAGGTCGCAACCGATCCGCTTGCTAAGGTAGTTATGATCTGGAGCAATTTCTCCTGGTCTGTTTTTTGTTTTTCTAAATCTTTGCCGGCGGCCTCGAATTTTGCTGTCGTGAGCTCGACTTGATTTTGCCAGGTCATATATTCGAGCTCCAGCCCACTTGCATCGACTATTTTGCTCTCATTGATCGGGCTAACAACCTCGGGCGCGCAGCTGATCGCCGTAAACCAGATAATAACGGCCAGGACCGGGCCAATAACGATAAATCGATTGTATTCAATCCATTGCCAGATTTTTTTAACTTCCATGTTTTAAACCTCCTTCGTTTCTTTGATTCGATAAACGGTCCAGGATCGAGTCTGAGGCCCGATCTTAGTCGGACCCATACCAAACCACCTTGTTTTTGATTCTCTATCGTTTACAGGGCCAGCCGCCCGGATTATTTTTACGTTTGCGTCTGCGTTTTTTGCGAGCTGTCGCCCTGCCGCCTTTTCTGCCGATCCGTTTCAAATGTCGCCGGCGTTTCGCCGATTTCGGAGCTCCGGTTTTGCCCCATTTTTTCTTTTTTCTTTTAGCCATGAAAACCTCTATGCGTTTATGAAGGAGCTAAACTTTCCATCATGGCAGCAAGTTCATTAACAATAACCGCTTCCATGTTCTGTAAACGAATAACCTCCGCATGTATGCTTGCTTTGAGAGCTTCAATTTGTTCAATGTTGTAAATGTCAATATGACCGGAAGGATGCGTTACAATTTGTTTTCCTTCTTCAATTTCGATAATCATATCCCGCCTCGAACACAACGGATCGGATATGTACTTGTTTTGCTATCAAATCCGACATAACCGATCGTTATCACCTGCCAAGCCTTAGCAGTATTAGAAATAACAGTTGTACTTGACCAATACGATGAGGTGTAATCTGTATTCGGGAAAAAAACCGGGTCAACTGGAGAGGGAGCTAAGCTGGGATCATAAATCGAGAATAATTCCTTGATATTCGGCAGCCTCCAATCATTAAACCCCGCAAAAATCAAACCCTCAGCATAAATTAGTGCGTTAGGCCAGGTTATCCACCCGCCATTGTTACAGCCAGCCTCATTGCCATCAGCGGCCCACATCAAACTTGTGGCCCTATCAATTGTCACCACATCACCGGCGAATACTCTCGATAAAAATCGCTGACGATTGTTCGCTAATAGACGCCGTTGCCACCAGCCAGCTTGATAAGTGCCATCATCACCAGCTTGATATTCTATGGACTGGCCTGTTTTCGGTAGTCCCCTTGTTATTATATTACGTTCAGCTGTAATCATAGCGTGTAAACCACAACGACTCTTTCCTCATTCGGATTAGCAACCGCATTTTCAAAGTTTGCATTTATGTAGTTTAGATTGCTTAGTGGTACCTTTATCGTGTCACCTGGATCCAGACAATAACAGTTTCTTTGCACCGCAGCTGCCCCAAATTCTATCCAGGCGATGCCGGTATTTTGAACGTCCGCCTTTATCAAAGCCTCGATGCAGATCTGATTCGGTCCCGGCGTATTGACATTGGCGGCGGCGTTTTTGATTACGACTGTTTCTTGAGCCAGGCCAGCCATACCTTCATAGGGCCGGTCATATAAAAAGTTGATGCCGATAAGAATATCGATCCATTCGCCGGCCTGAGCGATGTTGGTTATATAAAATTCATTAAAGATCGTCTGGATCTTAGAGCCAACAATCAGATCGAAACTATCGTTGGTGTTGCGGTTTAATTTTATCGCCGCTGATGCACTTGCATTACTGGATTTTTCTACATAAATAAATTCGCCGGCGATCGCAAACGATCCGTCTGTCCTGGCCGTTGACAGATCGATGCGGCGGCGTAGATAATTGTCCCAGCCTCGTTTAGCCTGGTCAGTCAGTCTTTGATCCCAATTTTTAAGATCGCGATCGCTCATTTTTTCTCAAACAAACCCAAAAAAAGTATAATCGCTGCCACGATAGCCAGCGATCCGATTCCCCCTATTGCGACAGAGGCCGCTGGTGATTGTGTTATTTCGGTTGTGATCTTATAAACTTTGTCCAGGCTCAGCCAGGCCACCACACCCACCGCCGTAATTGCACCGGCGATCACTAAGGCTGTTATAAGTACGGGATTTGTTGAATTAACGCGAACCCTGAAAATGACTTTATTTTTCTCCGGGATCGACCAATTTAAGATAGTAAATTCTTTCCGCGTCAAATTGATCCAGTATTCGATCGCCGCGATCTGAGCAGCCTGGAGCCAAAGCATACTAAAACCTATAAATTCCAGTTCTACGATGTCACCCGGCTGGAGCGGCTCGTTTTGATCAATTTCTACCCTGGCCATTTTCCCTCTTTTGTTAATTCAATAATCGCCAATTCTCGTAATTTCTGCTGTATTAGTTGTTCGTTTTTTGCCGCCTGCAACTGTGCCGGGTCAATAAAGACCTGCACCTGGTCCAGCTCTGCCCTGCTGGTAACTTCTACATAAATATAGCCATCTCTAAAAGAATGTTCACCTGGCGGCAGTTCTGCCTTTGCAACGATATTGTCACTTGCGTCTTTGATGTAACCAAAACCAGTTTTTACGAGAATTTTTGACATTAAGGTTCCAAAGGTATCCAATAAACTGTAGTTGCGCCAGTTGTTTTCCAATAATCATTTTTATGAACAGGCATTGTTAAAGATTCTCTCAAACCGCCGATGCCACTACATCCAGCACCTCTTAATGTTGTAGGTGGATCACTTCCATCTGTATATCCCAACATCTCGCCGCCATCATAAGTATAAATAGCAACAACAAAACCATCGGTCGCCGCCTGGTAAACGGTATTATTTGCTCTGACAAGCCAGGCCCCTAATCGTTTAATCGGTTGTGTTGCTCTTACACCCATAATTTACCATTCACCTACACCAACGGCCTGAGCCGCTACTGTTGATATTGCATGTATCGGTCCTCTGTAATCATCAACCGCAAAACTTGCCCCTGGCGTCAGAACGTGAAACCAATTATTACCGCCTGCTGCCGTTGTCACTGTATTATCAAAACCCAGATAAACATTGCCTGTATTATTTATATCTGAACAAATTGAACAATCTTTACGATTCACGTTTGCCGCTAATAATTGTACCTGTGCCACACCGACCGTTATTTCGCCCCAGGTTTCCGGCACAACATCACCCCTCAGCTCGTCCAGGATCCCTCCTGCCCCTGCGATCGATACGGCCCTGTTATCTAAAATTTCCATGAGCCCAGGGGCCTCGGTCGCATAGACAAGTTGCAGCGTGCCGGCCTGACCTGCCGGCGTTGTGATATATAGTCGATAAAATGGTGTAACTAAGCCGGAATGTACGGAATAATTGATCACCGGCTCTCTTGTTTCGTTGACCCGGATCCCGATATAATTACTTTCATCAGGTGCCGAAAAAACATAAAAGATATTGCCGGCGATATTAAATTCCAGATCCACCTGAGCAACAGCAAGATCGATATCGATAACCTTTGGAACGCCCATCGATACCTGTTTTACAAAACTAATTTTTTGCGTAAAATCAGTTGATACGGTCATTATTTTTTGGACCTCAAAAAGATTATCAAAATTACTATACCTGCAATTATCAGAAGTGACATTGCAGATATACCGCCGATTGAAGTCACAACGGGGTACACTCCCTGCGGTTCGGTTTGAGGATAGCCAAGACCAAAAAGACCTTTGACTTGATTGATCATTTCGCGGCCGGCAAGCTGGATCCTTGTAAGAACATCAGCTCCGGCCTCCCTGATCGGCTCAGTATTTACGACTACTCCTGGCGAATTGCCTATCTCTGTGGGGCCGGCCGACACCGGCTCATGTTTTTTAAGACCCAAAAGATCTATAAATTCATCTGCCACAGTTTTGATCTGTCTTATGCCGCCTAAAACACTTGATAGCAAGCCAGATAATTTTTGATCGGGCTGGGTCATGGTGCTGATTGAATCTGATAATGCTTTGCTTTCGGCTACTTTTATGGGGACAGCGAATTGCTGTTCGTAGGGAGTGTCGATCCAACCTTTACTCATAAAGTCCCACGTTTCAACCATAGATCGATTTTCCTGTATGACCGGCCTGTATGTCATGCCTGATCCGCCAGCTGGGGCCGCCAGCTCACTTGTCATTGTAGATCGCTGTTGAGCTGGGAAAAAATCGCTCACAAAATAACTGGCTCCCTTGCCCACCGTTGAAGCTACATTGCCGAGCGCGTCCCAACCGCCTTGAACTACATTGCCGACAAATTCGAACATTTTATCACCTCTTAGTAAATAATAACAATCCGACAGCGCCGATTGCGATATACAATAGATAATTTGGCGACTTTGTTTGCGGCTCCGCTGCCGGCTGGAGAAAAACAGGCTGGGCTCCCGGCCCACCTTGTTTAGCCAAAACATCTATCAGCGTATCGATAGTTTTTTTCTGCTGTTGAAAAATATCTGTTTCAGTTGTTTGATTTTCTTCTTCTGCCATATAACTAACCTGCTTTTAACCATTGATCAATGGCTCTGTTTATCTGTTCTACCGGACTATACGTTTTTGCCGCCGGCAATGTAAAAATCTGAGGCTCGGCCGGCTGCTTTGTCCCGGCGATTAAACTTGCCAAAGTATTGATCTGACTTCCCTGGGACTGGAGCTCCATTTGTTTTTTAGTCAAATCAAAATACTCACCAGCTTGACGTTCTTGCATTTCCCATTCAAGTTGAGCTTGTTTTTCCGCAGCACTTTCAGCTTTTTTCGCCCGCCGCTGCCCTTCAACTATCGAATAAACCCCGACAGCAGCACCAATGGCCGGAGCCGCTGCGACTGCTGCGGTTCCTAACGCTATTATTGCGGCTCCTACTACCGGCATATCCTTAATTCCTTTTTTGATTCATCAAAATATACGATTTTTTTATCTGGCACTTTATTGCGCGCATCTAACATCGCAATTATATTTTGAATTTTATCTTGTTCTGGATTCCCAACGATACAAATAAAATTGAGCAGCTCCGGCCATTCCTGATATATCCCGAATCCAGTAATTGTACCATTTGCCATATTTACGATCGTGGTGTCTTTGTAAGTTTCAAACATCGTACGCAAAAAATCGTCTGATACATTACGAAAGCCCGGATGATTTTCTTTTGCAAATCGAATAAGCTTGTCAATCATTTTAATTTATTGGCTAAGTCGCAACCTAAAAAATAACCAACCCTTTCAACCGAAGCGTTGTTCCAATTATTATAAGAGCCTACGGCCAAAAGCGTGCCGTCCCGCATTTTTATGCGCACAGAAGCACTATCAATTACGATCTTTTTTTCTGCACCTGCGTAAATAGCTCCGCCACCAGAGCCAAAGCCTCCACCGCCAGAAAAATCCTCTTTAGAAGCGATAAAAATGTCACCGGATAATATCATAGTTGCATTAACTTCGTCGCAAATATCAAATCGAGCTTTTATAAATTCTTTTACCAAACAGTCCTTAATGATCTCTGTGACGTTAGGGATTTCGCATTTGATGTCACCGAAATAAATACATTTGCGATCGAGCGTTTTTAATTCTTTCGTTGTTGCAATATCAGAGTAACACCCCCCCATCACAAAAATTAACATGATCAGCAGGCTTGTAAATAGTAGCTTTTTCATTTTCCGGCCCTTTCCAAAAAGCGTTTTTATTTTTATTCTACGTTTTCGCTTCCAAAGAAACAAGGGCAGTTTCGTATATAAAATTACGGAACTGCCCTATACCCTGCCTGCCTCGATAGGGCAAATTCGATCGATTTATGTTTTTACCTGGATCGGCGGCATAATCAATTCCGCCGGGAAAACGTCAACAAAATCATCGGTGCCTGGATGAGCTACGTCCAAAATCAATTCAAGGCTGGATAATTTCGAAGTGTCGAGTGATTCCGTCAAGTGGCCGTCTTTGCAAAATTCAAGTAGATAATAACCTTCGAGTAAATGCTCCAGGTAGTAATGATCAACTGCCGCCGCTGAACTGTCGAGCTCCGGGACTTCTACCGCACATTCAAGTCGATTGTCCATTTGTAGGGACGGTGCGAGCCTATACTTGTAAACTTCGGTACCTGATTGCAGGATTACGCCGTTCAGAATTGTATCGACTTGAACACCGTCACTATGAGTTTTGAGGATGAACGCCCGATACATATTGCTCACCGGCAGCTGCACCTGGTGTCTTGTGCTTGCCGCGTTGACCTGGCTGCGGATCATGTATTCTTTGTTCGTCATGAAGTTTGTCCCGGCCGGCACGCCAACATATTCTTCGCTGGCGACATAAAGTGTCGCACTATAAACAGTCACCCCGCCGGCAGCCGGATCATAAGCATCGTTCATTGTATCATCACCCGTACCCCAGGTGATGATAAGCTCCAGCGTTGCGAGAGGAGCCGAATCCAGGAGAGTATCAATCGGCCGAATTGCTCGCCACATTGCATGATCAATTTGAGCATGAACGCAGAGAGAAACCTTAGCAGCTTCCAGGATTTCGGCATAGCCGGAAAAGCCGGCAAAACTAATATGCGGCCTGGTCCCATGTCGAACCTGGTCCATGCGATGCAAGGATTCCATGTCGTAATTCTTGATCACATCTCGACCGTTGGCCCGGATCATGATGTTCTTGACTAACTGCGCAGGGCAGCTGTCTTTAGGAGCACCACCAGTCGCACCGGCTGCGCGATATAGTACGGCATCAAGTCTTAGCTGCAAACTTTTGTACGCATAATTGCGAGGCAACGGCAAGGTCCTCGTTTGTCCTGCGGCAAAATCAATTGAGCCTAATTCGCGTTCGAGTATCTTCATAACTTCACCTCATAAATAAGATTTTCATTGTCTTGTTTTAGCTTTGCTGTCTTGCGAGTTGGTTTTTACCCTAAACGCGGAACAGGCTTTTGACGTTTTCTGGCATCAGCTTCAATATGAAAAACAGGACCAGAAGCGCGATCGCCAGCGTGAAAAGTTGGTTGATTGTCGGTAGTTTGAAGGCCATAATTTTTACTCCTTAATGCTCCGGGCCGCACACAAACGAGAAAGGGCCGCGATCCCATCTGAGGCGGCCCTTTTTATAATAATGTTTTAACAAAAAAATTACCGCCGGTCGCGAGTTTTGTCAAGCCATTTTTTTACATCCACCATTCGCCATCGCACCAGGCGACCGATCCGCAATGGTGCAGGGAATCCGGAACTTTCCTGTAAATTCCGGACAGTTCTTGTATTTACCTGTAAAAGAGCAGCAACATCTTCAACGGTTAGCAGATCATAAATTTTTTTGTTTTTTTGCATTTTTTTCTTGTAGCCCTCTGGCTGCCGCCGATCATTTCACTTTTTCACACCCCTGTAATTCGCGACTTTATCTTCTATTTTGTCCATCGAACATCCCCAAAAACTAAGTAGATATTTCAGCTCATCAAAAGTTAATTGACCCATGCTGGCCGAAATTTTCTTTTTTGTGTCCCCGGTGACTTTTTACATTATTGTTTCAAAATTATTCGCCATTTTTTCAGCCCTTTTAATTTTATTTTGCTTTGTCTATTTGCAACCCTTCCGGGTCCGTCCACTTCACATATTCGTATTCTTTCAGCTGATCGAGTTTGGCTTCGACTTCCTGGCCTAAAAGATCACAGAGATATTGCCGGTCGCGTGGCTCATTCGTCCGAAATATATAAATTTCTTTGGCCTGACTGGTTAAGAGCCGATGTATACCAAACGGCCGCTGTGTGATCCCGATAAGTGTGATGTTGCGATGCCGGCCGCGCTGTACTACGTTTGCGAGCGGCCTGCTAATCGAAAGCGGCTGGCAGTAAATATCCAATTCTTCAACGACTAAGG
>Ga0307378_10011939_pt1 | contig 11155 bp, 14 predicted proteins | sample UN1MG_FD_202238 | JGI IMG/M metagenome (GOLD analysis project Ga0307378, IMG submission 202238) | Soil microbial communities from Risofladan, Vaasa, Finland - UN-1 | ecosystem: Environmental > Terrestrial > Soil > Coastal area > Acid sulfate soil | place: Finland: Risofladan, Vaasa | collected...
AAATAAGATGTGTACTAAATATCTTGTAATAATGGGCCCAGTTCTAGGCAGTCCCACAATACCAGTTCCTGATAACTGGGATTGTAATTTTCAACCTTTTATGTTTTCTGAGAACATCAAGAATAAAAAGATACATGACGATTTATTATTAGATACTTTTAAAGAATTTGAGATTATAGTTAATGAAGTACATAAAAGAGGTAGAAGATTATTTTTTGTATTAAAAAGAAAGAATATTGAAAAAATATAAACAGAAATATATATATTTAGAATTAGGAGCTTATTCTATTCATTGGGCATTAGAATTTCTAAAAAAGAATCCTGATAAAAAATGGGAAGTACATTTATTTGAATCTTCTCATAGATGTGTAAAAAGAATTAATAATCAGTTAAAAAAAATAGATAATTTAGATATTAATTTATATCCTGTTGCTGTTTTTGATAAGAATATTAAAAAAACATTTTATGAATCTGGAAGAGGTGCTCAAAGTTCTTCTTTGTTTGAAGGCAAGAAACGTTATTTAAAATATGATAATCCAATTTTAGTAGATTGTATTGATTTTAATGAGTGGGTAAGAAATAATTTAAATAAAAAAGATTATATTTATATGAATATGGATATTGAGGGGGCAGAGTATTTTGTTCTTCCTCATTTAATTAAACATAATGCTATGAAATATTTTAATGAATTAAAAATAGAATTTCATGCTCATAAATTTATTGGGGAGAATCGAAATAAATTCGATATAATACATAAAGAGTTAAAAGAATTTTTTATTAATAACAAATTTAATTTATCTTTATTTCAACATCTTTAAAGGAGAAGTAAAATTAAAATATCATTTTTTAGTAAGTTTGATATGTGTGGAGGTTCTGAGTTTCGTTGTGTAGAGTTGGCGAATGGAATCGCAGAATATACTGATCATGAATCTTTTTTATTGGCAGAAAAAAAAGTACCTTCTAAATTAAAAGGATTTATTCATTCTAAAGTAAAAGTAATTGAGAATTGTTTTTCTAAACCAGAGTATTTTTATGATACTGATTATTTAGTTATTATTAATACAGATGCTAGAGAATTTTCTACTGTAGATTATTGGTTAGGAAAATCAGTCAGACAAAACATTTCTATAGATTTAGAGAAGATGAGAGGGAAAACAATATGTTTTCTTTATAATTTTCTTGTTAGTCCTTCTCGTAATTTACATCAATTTTATGATTATGATATCAATTTAAAGATAATTACTACTAATAATAAATTTTATAATGAGATAACTAAACAGGATAGGTATGAGGATATAAGAATATTACCTAGATATATATTAGAGAGTCCTATAGATCCTAATAGATTAAATATAAGAATGAGAGAAGAGAAGAATAAGATTTGTTTTGGGATGCATTCTAAAAGATTAGGAAACAAGTGGAACGATGAAATTTATAAATTAATAAAAGAAATTAATCAAAGATATAATTTAATAAAGAATAAAGGTGGGGATGAATATAAGAATCAAAAAGTTAAATTTAGATTTATGGGAGTTAAAAATGATTTAAAAAAGAAACTTTCTACTTTTGATAATGTTGTCGCTATGGGAGAAGACGAAGAAAGTGTAAAAGATTTTCTTGATAAAATAGATATATTTTTATTTTTTCCCGATTGGAAGAGGGAAGAACCTTGGGCTAGAGTTATAGCAGAGGCTATGGTATCTGGTTGTCCTGTAATAGCTTTAAATAAAGGAGGAACGGGAGATCAAGTATTGACTTATAATAATGGAATATTATGTAAGAATTATAAAGATTATTATAAGGCAGTTGTATATTTTATTGAGCATAAAGAGATGATATCGTATATGAGTTCTAATTCTATAAGAATTAGTAAAAGTTTTTATAGTGAAAGTGTTATAAATAAATTAATGGGAATATTGGAAAATTAAAATGAGTAAAATCTTAACATCTTTTTTAATACCAACTAGAAAAAGAGTATTGCCTTTAAAAAGAGCTATAGAATCGACTTATGAGATGGCAATGTATCCTGAAAAAGTTGAATGTATTGTTGGTATGGATAATGATGACGATGAAACTTTAGAATTTGTAAAAACAGATAAGATATTTAAAAAGTATAAAAGTATAAGAGTATTTTCTGGGCCGAGAATAGGGTATGTATATATAGGATTAATTTTAAGAGAATTATTTAAACATTCTGTTGGAAAAATATTAGTTGGTTGGGCAGATGATTGTTTTGTCGTAGAAAAAGATTATGATAAGATTTTTAAGGAATATGAAAATGATTCTGTTATAATTGGAAATAGATGTAGAATGGCAGTTAATAGAAAAGCAATTGAAGAGTATGATTTTGTTAAAAAATTCTTTAATGAGAAACATGTTTTAAGACCTGATGGAGTTTTATTTAGACAGGCTTGGAAAGAAGGAATCTATAAAAGTATTAATCCATGGTTTTCTCATAAAGAAGGAAGAGATGACACATATAGAGAAGGAAGACAAGGGAAATGGAAATTAGAGGATTTGAGTATTATAGAGAATTTTAAAATGAAAGAGATAAAAAGATAATATGGGATATAGTACAAATGTTTGGAAATATTTTAATAAATGTTTTATAGAAGCAGGATTATTAAAGAAGGGAGAATTGCCAGTATATGGAACTTTAAATACAGATGAAAATTATTATCAAAAAGAGATGTTAGAATTAGGAGCACAGGTATTTAGAAGTCATTACGTAAAACGTAATGTTGTTCCTAAAACTAAATTAACAAAAGATTATTTTAATTCTATTGGAATAAATTGTATTTCTGTAGATATTAGAGATAGAAATGCTTCTATAATTCTTGATTTAAGAGAACCTGTTGATAAAGAGTGGAAAAATAAATTTGATATTATTACAAATTGTGGAACTACAGAACATGTACATCCAATAGAAGGACAGTATCAAGCATTTAAAAATATTCATTTTTGTTGTAAGAAAGGTGGAATAATGTTTCATTTTGTTCCAGTCGCTAATGAGAGTTTCAAGAATCATTCTCCTTTTTATTATAAAGATAATTTTTTTGAAACTTTAGCAGAATTAAATAATTATGAAGTAATTAATTTAGAAAAAGTTGATAGAAAGGGAGGAGATTTTTATTGGGGAGTATGTTTTAGAAAAATAGAAGATAATAAATTTACAGAAAATAAAAGTAAATTTTTTAAGAATATATTGGAAAATTAAAAATGAGTGAGAAGTTAAAAAACATACAATTAAAAGAAGAATTTGATAAAATGTCAGATAAAGAATTGTCTGATTATAAGTTTTTATCTGGTTTTATCTATAATAAAGTAGGGATATACTTACATTTTATAAATTGCGAAATTAAGAATCCAGAGAAGATGACTTGTTGGGGAGGATTAGATTGTAAGCAATATCCTGATGAGTTGGCAAAACTTTTAGTATTTTTATATAAGAATAAAAATGATATAAATTCCTATTGTGATATAGGTTCTCATAAAGGAGGAACTTTTTATGTTATTGATAGTTTTTTAAGATCTATTAATCCGAATATGGGAAATAGTTTAGCAATTGATTTAAGAAGAACTATTTTAAAATATGGATTTAAAGAGTATAAGAATAAATATCCAAAAGTAGATTTTTTAAGTATAAATTCTAGAGAATTTATTCCTCCTCAAAAGTATGATTTTTGTTTTATAGATGGAGATCATACTTATAATGGGGTTAAATGTGATTACGAGAATATGAGAAAATATTGTAAGATAATTGGATTGCATGATATAAAATTAACTCTTAGGCAATATAATGGGGCAAAGAAATTATGGGAAGAAATAAAAGATTGTAAGAAAATAGAATTTTTAAATGAGGATAAGAATTTTTCATTACCTGTTGGAATTGGAGTTATCACTAATAATGGGTAAAAATAAGAAAAGGAGATATGATATAGTGTGGCAAGGATTATGTTGGGATAGTAAATTTACTAAAAAAGTGAAAAAGAATTATAAAATATCTTTTTGTACTACTTGTATGGGAAGATTGTATGATTTAAAAGAAACATTACCAAAAAATATAGAGTATAATAAAGATTATCCTAATTTAGAATTTGTTATATTAGATTATAATTCTAAAGATGAATTAGGAGAATGGATGAAGAAAAATATGATGGAGCATATGGAGTCTGGTAGAGTATCTTATTATAAGACTATAGAACCAGAGTATTTTAGTATGTCTCATTCTAGGAATATTGCTTTTAAAGTTGCTACTGGAGATATAGTAAATAATTTAGATGCTGATAATTATACTTATGATTTTGGTAATGTTCAAAAAGAAAATTGGGCAAGTTATTTAAATAGAATGGCAAATGAACGTTCTGAAAAAATAATTTTTGCTAAAGGAAAACAATTATTAAGAGGGAGAATAGGTTTTTATAAAAAAGAATTTACAGAATTAGGAGGATATGACGAAGGATTAGAAGGATATGGTCATGATGAACAGGATTTAATTTTAAGAGCAAAAGAATTAGGTTTTATAATGTATCCTTTTGGAGGAAAATATGTATATAGAATAAGAACTAGTAGAGAAGAAAAAGGTAGAAATATGAAAAGAAATTGGAAGGAAACAGAAAGAGAGAATAAAATTAAATCAGCAAAGAATATAGAAGAAGGAAAATTTATAGCAAATGTAGGAGAACATTGGGGAAAAGCTCATTTAATTAAGAATTTTAAAGAAGAAATAGATATATAAAGAAAGGTATTTTATGGATTTTAATATTTTTCATATTGGAGGAAGTGGTGGAGTCGGTTATACTAATAGGTTATTACCTATGGGTAATATTAAGGGAAATAATGTTAATTTAATTGTTTTTGAAGCGAATTTAGAAACAGAAGAATTTAAAATTGATGAAGAAGATAATAGTATTGTTATTAAAAGTTTTAAAGATAGATTTGGGATTAACACTAAAATATTTCCATATTGTATGTCGGATCATGTTGGGGTAGAAAAATTTTATATAAATGAATTACCTGATTGTAGTAGCCTTTTCAAAATAAGCAAAAGAGCTATTAATCAAGTAATGAAACATAGAAGAATAAAAGTGATTTGGAAAAACGATTGTAAAGTTAATAAGATTATTGATGTAAATGTTACTTCTTTTAATAAATTATTTGAAGATGGGTTTGATATTAAGCCAGATTTCTTAAGCATAGATGCTCAGGGATCAGAATATTCAATTCTTAAAGGATCTACTTGTTTTTTAAAAGAGGATTTAATAGGAATAATAACAGAAGTTGAATTTAGAGAACTTTATGAAGGACAACCATTGTTTTCAGATCAAGATTCGTTATTGAGAAAATATGATTTTTGTTTTTTTAATTTTGTATATTCTCAACAATGGTATTCTCATTATATTATGGGTAAAGGTACTCTATCTGTAGGAGAAGTTCTGTTCTTACGTGATTATATTTATTTTGTTAATAAGTATAATACTAATTTAGAAAAAATGTTTGAATGTTTATCTAAGTTAATATTGGTTGCTAATACTTATCAATTTATTTCATATTCTTATGAAATAATTCTTTATTTGATAGAGAAATTTGGAGATGAGTGGAGTGATTTTATTAAGAAAAGTGAAAGTGAAAGTATAAAATTAATAAATGATTTTTATATATCATTAGAAAAAGATATTTCTGAAGGTAAATATTTATAGGAAGTATAAAAATATGAAAGAAACTCCATTAATAAGTATTTGTGTTGGATCTAATAGGACTTTTTTATGGAAGAGATTATATGATTCTTTAAAATCATCTTGTGGAGATATAGATTTTGAAATAATTTTTGTAGGTCCTGATGAAGCAGATTTTGAATTGCCATCTAATGTTAAATATATAAAAACAAATAATATTAAATATCCTCAATGTTTTGAGATAGCGTTAAGAAATGCTCAAGGAAATTTTATACAGGTTAGTTCTGATGATGTTTGTTTTTCTGGGAAAGGATTAGGTTGTTTATATAAGGAGTATAATGATGTTTGTCATAAGGAAAATAAAGATAATATTATTATTTTGCCTAGTCTTAGAGTTAAAGGCAGTAATCAACGTTTGAGGTATGCGAAAAGGAGAACAACTCCTTTTGCCAGTTTAAATTCAGCATTAATTAGTAGAGAATTATTACCGACAGTAAAAGGAGCAGATAGAAGTTTTATTGGAGTTTATTGGGATTGTGATATGGCAATGAGATTTCAGGAAAAAGGTGTTGAAATTATACAGTCTTCTGAAGTAACTTGTATAGAATTTACTCATAAAGGTTGTTTTTCATATCTTCACAGAGTATGTAAACCTTATGATAGTAAAATTTTAGATAGTTTTTGGATAAGAGAGTATAAAGAAAATGAAAAAATACCTTCTGAAGATGTCTGGTGTAAAATGCCAGATAGAAAATATATTCTTTCTAAAAAAAGATTAAAACCTTTTATAGGTTATGAAGATAAAGATATATTATTATATTCTCAAGGACCTAAAGAAATAGGAGATTTGAAGTGGGAGTAAAACAGTATAGTAGAAGAGGTTATTCTGATAGATATTATAAGAGACATTTAGTACAGTATAGAGAATGGGAGAATAAAGTAGGAGAACATCTTTATAAAGAATTAAAACCTAACTCTGTATTAGATTTAGGATGTGGAGTGGGTAGTTATTTGGAAGGTTTCTTCAATGCTGGTTGTAAATATTTATTAGGAATAGAATTAAATTATAATAATTCAAAAAAATATATAGTTGATGAAATATCTTCTTTTATAATAGAAGGAGATGTAACAGAGGATTTAGATTTAGGTTGTAAATTTGATTGTATTATAAGTTTTGAGGTGGGAGAGCATATAGATCCAGATGGAACAAAAGTATTTATTAATAACTTAACTTCATATTCAGATAAATATATAATATTAACTGCGGCTCCTCCTGGACAAAGAGGAACAGGGCATATTAATTTAAGAAATAAAGATTTTTGGATAGAGTCTATTACATCTAAAGGATTTTTGTATCAAGAAACTTTAGTAGAAGAATATAAGAAGGTATGGAAAGAATTTAATGTAGGTAGTTATATTCTTAATAATTTAATGATTTTTGAGAAGAAATAATATGGAAAAACAAATAATACTTATAATAAGAAGATCTAAAGATTATTGGTTGTATAATAAGGTATGTGCAGATAAACTTAATCCTCATGTTCAACCGATAATAGAATTATGGGATTCTTTTTTTAATTTAAAAATTATGAATTTTCGTAATCAATTAAGAGAGATAGCTTCATCTACTTATCTAAATAATAAATTTGATCAAATTTTTCTTCATTCTTATATTGACCCTAATAGAGTAAAAGAGAAAGATAATTTTAAAAATGAGTTATATAAAGATTCAATAATAGTTCCTATAGATGAAGATGATTGGATAGATCCTTCTCTTGCCGAAATTTTAAGAAATATAGAAACAGATGAAAAGTTTTTTGTATGGAATTACTATAAGACTATTAGAGAATATGAGTTTGAATCTTTTAAAAATGAAAGAGGAAGAGGATGGACTATGCCGTGTTCTTGGGCAATAAAAGGTTATAATTCTTTTTTAAAAAGACATAATCATTTATTAGTAAATGAAGAAGAATTTACACAGATTTATTTTATAAGAAAACCATTAGCAGTAAAAATAGAACATGTTGCTTCTGTTGGTTTTTTAAAAAAAGTAGTTAGAAAAAATTGGGAAAAAGAAGATAAATGGATGAGTGCTATTGTTAGTAAAATTAAGGGAGATTTAACAGTAGAAGGAAATGAATATCCAATAGTATTCCAAGAACAATGGAAAAAGTATAAGAAATTATTAGAAGAACTTTTAGAATCAAAAAAGAATAATGTTTAGACAAGAAAAAATAATTAAACCTATTAATGTAATTCCAAAAATGGCAGAATGGTTGTTACCAGAGACATATTTAGAATTAGGTACAGAAAGTTGTAGAAACATTTATGAAGTAGATAAATTATCTTCTCCTGATGTGTTAATTGGAGTTGATATTAATATTCGTCGTAAGTTAGATACTTCTAAATTTAAACTATATGAGATGACAACAAATGATTTTTTCTTTAAAATAATGTCTAAAGAAATTATTCTTCCTACTTTTGATTTAGTATTTATTGATGCTAGTCATGAAAGTAATCAAGTCCTTAAGGATTTTTGGAATGTTCTCCCATTTGTATCAGAACAAGGAATAATAATTATTCATGATACTTATCCTCCTTCTCCTAAATTTTTATCTAGAAGATTTTGTTTTAATTCTTGGAAAGTTCCGATAAAATTAAAAGAAGATATAAGAGAAAATGAAGATTGTATGTTTGAACTTTGTACGTTCCCAGTTCCTCCTGGTTATACAATTATTAGAAAAAATAAACAAGAATTAAGATTTAATATAAATAAGGAAAATTTATGAAAAATTTTATGGTAGCAAATGTATCTAAACATAAAAGATATGATGGTGATAAAGTTAAATTGTTAATTAAAGCACAAATAGAAAATTCTTTAGATCTGGGATGGAATTTAAATGATATAATTTTATTAGCTAATTTTGATTATGAGTTTATGGGAGTAAAAGCATTAAAAACTAAATTAAATAAGAATTGTTTAACTGGTAGTAAGGTTTTTGGAGTGAAATATTTATTTGATAATAATATAGTTGATGATAATGAAGTTGTATGGGCACACGATTTGGACGCGTGGCAGAATGTTTGGTTTGAATATCCTAAAATTAAAGATGTAGGAATAACTTGTTATAGTACTAGTAAGTTTAATGGAGGAAGTATTTTTTGGAGTAAAAGAGCAAAAGATATTATAGATGAAATTGTTAATATTATTAATGAGAATAATGAGAATAAAGAGGAACCTACTCTTAATAATGTATTAAAGTCAAAAAAGTATAAAGATAGAGTAGAAATAGTTAATAGAACATTTAATGTTGGTTGTTCCGGATATGTTGTGAGATGGATGGATAGTATTAAACCATTAAGAGTTTGTCATTTTCATCCATATAATAGTACCGCTTGGGAGACCCATGCTCTTGATCGTAACGGATTAGATGTAGTTGGGATTACTCCTAGATTAGAGAAAATAATTAGAAAATATTATTCTAATTTATCTACTAAATTAAGTGATAAAGGAAAAAGAGCACAGATAGAGAGAAAAGAGAGAAGATTAGCAGGTTTAGAGGTGAAACCAAGAAAATAAATACGAGAAAAGAAGAAAGATTAATAAAGGGATAACGAGAAATATGTCGAATATAAGTATAATAAGCAACCACGAATTGCTAAAAATATAAAGACTGGTAGATGAGTTTTGCTTCGTGGTTCACTCATTTACTGGTCTTTTTTTTGATTGGAGTGAATTATGAAAAGTATAGATAATGTTGGTATATCCAGTGTAGTTAAAATTACAAAAGTATGCATAAAGTGTGGTGTTGAGAAGGAATTAAGTGAGTATGGTAAGGATAAAAGACATAAAGACGGACGTACCTCACAATGTAAAGAGTGTTATAATAGAAAAAGAAGAGAAAATTATCAAAGACCTGAAGTTAAAGAAAGAAAAAAAGAGTATAGTGATAGACCTGAAATAAAAGAAAGAAGAAGAAAAAATCAGCAAAAACCTGGAGTAAAAGAAAAGAGAAAAGAGAGAGAAATAAAATACGACCAAAGGCCTGGAGTAAAAGAAAAAAGAAAAGAGAGAGAAAAAGAATGGAGACAAAGACCTGAAGTAAAAAAACATAAGGAAGAATACAAACAAAGACCTGAAGTAAAACAGAGGTATAAAGAATGGGAAAAGGAATACTACCAAAGGCCTGGAGTAAAAAAAAGAATTAGAGAGAGAAGAATTAAATATGAAAATAATAGATACAAAACAGATACTGCATATAGGATAGGTAAAGTGATATCATCAGGATTGTGTCGCACTTTAAAAACTAAGAACTTATCAAAAAGTAACAGGCACTGGGAAGATCTAGTAGGTTATATAATACAAGAATTTATGGATTATATTACTCCTCTCTTCTGCAAAAAAATAGTAAATGGTAAAGAGATAATAATGTCATGGGATAACCACGGAACGGAATGGGAAATTGATCATATATATCCTACCAGTTTATGCGGGAATACAGAAGCAGATGTCATATATAATTGGAGGTTGGAAAATTTACAGCCTCTATGGAAAGAGGATAATTTAGAAAAAAAAGATAGACTGGATTGGGTAAGAGATCCAAATAAATATATAAGAAAAGAGCACAAATAGAGAGAAAAGAGAGAAGATTAGCAGGACTTCCTTCAAAACCTAGAAAAGGAGAAAAATAAGATGGCTGGGAAAATATGGAGATACGATTGTTATGATTTGAGAAAATTTAAACCAAAGGATATTAATTGTTTTATTGATATTGGAGCGAATATAGGATCTACATCTCTTATGGTAAAAATTTTAAATCCTATTGCTAGAATTATTGCTTTAGAACCATGTAAAAAAACTTTTGAATATCTAGAAAGTAGTTTTAAGAATTGGAGAAGAATTGGAGTAGAAAAATATAATATTGCTATAGGAGATGGAAATAAAATGTATTTTTATGAAAGAGGAGGAGAATGTGGCGGTATGAATAAATTTTATTCTGAAGAAGAAAAAGAAAAGGGATGGGGATCTAAAAATACATATGGAGTAGATAGTAAAACATTAAAACAAATATTTAATGATTATAAAATAGATATAGATCAGTCATATATTATAAAAATAGATTGTGAAGGAGGAGAAAGATTTTTATTACAATCAGAATTTGAAGAAGATTCTTTAATGTATATAAGAAATTCTGTACAGACTATGATAGAAGTCCATTTTGGATTAGGAGGGACTAAAGAACAATGGAATTCTTTTATAACTAAATTAAAAGATACTCATGAGTTAAGAATTGGAGGATGGAAAGATAAAAATACTGAATATAGAAGATATGAATATAATTATCATGAAGAGATCCCTTACGATAGAGGGCATGTTCAAATAGAATTAGTTAATAAAAAATGGATAGTTAAAGGTTATTAAGTTTTTAATTGTTTAAAATTCTTAATAAATAATAATTGAATGCGAATAAAATCGCAGT
>Ga0307378_10011941_pt1 | contig 11152 bp, 14 predicted proteins | sample UN1MG_FD_202238 | JGI IMG/M metagenome (GOLD analysis project Ga0307378, IMG submission 202238) | Soil microbial communities from Risofladan, Vaasa, Finland - UN-1 | ecosystem: Environmental > Terrestrial > Soil > Coastal area > Acid sulfate soil | place: Finland: Risofladan, Vaasa | collected...
CGCAAATTCATTCTTCTCATAGACTTCCAGGATGTCTTTCTCATATTCTTCCAACACCTTATCCCGAAACATGTGCTCTCTCCGGTAAGCTCTAAAGCCTCTCTCATCCATCCGATAATACTTGGCCACAGTCTTAGGATCCTTTCCCGCCACGGTTACAATTTCCTTTCTGGAGTACCCTTGTCGCTTAAAGTTTTGAATCTTTCTGTACATTTTTTCTCGTATCATTTCCGCTCCTGTAGAGTTTTTTTATACCCTACAGGAGTCGCCTCAAAATGGGAATTCTATTTACCATCCTGATGGGATTTCTGTTTACCATTACCATAGGATTTCTGTTTACCATAGTACTAGGAATTCAGCTTAGCATTTCCACCTTGGGATCATTCTTGTCCCAGGAGTTATACATGGCTTCTCGTGTCCTGGCAGCAGCCACTGATGATACAAGCTTCATCTCAAAACCCTGTTGAATCAGATAATAGGCAAGCGGTCGGTGATAGTTGCCTGTCGCCTCAAGCCCGATCACACAAGGGAATCTCAGGTTTTTAAGATAGGCTGAGAACTCTTGGTAATCACTCAGCTTGTTGGCGACCATAAATTTTTTTCGACTTTCGTCCCGTAACTGGATCAATACAGCATTACGTTTTTTTGCGATATCGATCGCTACCAAAACCTTTTCTCCCGTGTTACCATACGGTTGAGTCATAATCGGTACCTCCCTTAGGTTGAGTTGTGATCTACCTATTTTACGGGATCAGGTATCCGATTGTGACTCCTTTTTTTCCCTTCCCTATATACTATGTAGTTGAATGTTTAAAGCAGTTCTTCAATTCAGATATATATGAGGAAATTTCTCAATTATCGGATAATCAATGGCTAGAATTGGAACAATTCCCTTTTTTTTATTTTGAGGATTTTAAAATATTCGCAGTACTTGATTTTGCATTTCGCAGAAATGACCAAATCATTATTTACGATTGGAAAACTGGAAGAGAAGATCCAAAAAAGGATAAATTTCAGCTAGCATGTTATGGTCTATTTGCGATTCATAAGTGGAATATCAAAGCTGATAAAGTAAAACTAGTGGACTTTTATCTATCGAACGGCAATCAAAATGAATTTATATTTGAAGATTTTGAAATAGATGAAATCCAAGATCTAATCATGAATTCGATAGATGAGATGATAGATATACTCGACGATCCACAAGCTAATATCGCTAGTGAAGATAGTTTTTTCTCTACAGAAAATATGAAGACTTGTGAATACTGTAACTATCAAAAAATATGTCCTAGGGGAAACTCAAATTTTTTTGAAAATTGAACAAATAAAATGAGTAATAAAAGATTTGCGACAGGGCAAACAATGGGTCAATGGAAATTAATAGAAAAAATTGGAGAAGGCGGAAACGGTGAGGTATGGAGTACTCATAAATTAGATAATATTGAAAATAAAAACTATGCAATTAAGCTTCTGAAAAAAATTAAACTAAAATCATATTTACGTTTTCGTGATGAGATTAATGTTTTGTTAAAGATAAAAGATATAGAAGGGGTATTGCCAATAATTGAGCACCATTTACCTGATAAAGATGAAGAAAACGATCTTCCGTGGTATGTTATGCCAATTGCCGTTCGCATAAAAAGCTATTTAAAAGATAAAACTTCGGAAAATATAGTTGAAGCATTAATTTCTATTACAAAAACCTTAAATGATTTGCATGATCGCAATATCTTTCATAGAGATATAAAACCAGATAATTTATTTTTTCTTGATGGAAAATATGTGTTGGGAGATTTCGGATTAGTCGATTTTCCTGAAAAGAATCATGTTACACAAAGGGGAGAAGAAATTGGGCCAAAGTGGACAATAGCTCCTGAAATGAGACGCAATCCAGAAAATGCACAGGGAGGTCCTGCTGACATATATTCGTTAGCAAAGACACTTTGGATTCTTCTGAAACGCAAATATAAAGGCTTTGATGGTCAATATAACAAAACTTCAATTGACTCATTAGGTACAAACGTACGAGGATTTTATGCTTCTCGGATTGGTGACTTGATACATAATTGTACCGATAATGATCCAGAGAAAAGACTTTCAACAGAAGATTTTACTAAAGAATTAGAAAAGTCCCTTAAAGAGCATAAAGATTATGAAGCTAAGACTAAAAAACAATGGAAAGATCTTATCCTTTCCATTTTTCCAAAGAGAAGAATCTCTAGAGCATTCTGGGAAGGAGAAGAAATATTAGAAATACTAGGAAACATAAGTGCTGAAAAAGAACTTACGCATATTTTATTCCCAGATGGAGGTGGATTAGATCTTTTAGGTGTAAAAAAATCATCAGAACGAGGATGTATAGAATTACATACTGCTCCGCAAGGTATATATATAATCAAGCCAAAAAAGCTTTTTTTTGAGTCTTTCTCTGCTGATTTCCAATTTGATTATTTTAGATTAGAAACCGAACCATTAAAATCAAGTGGTCTGTATGAAATGGGAAGAGAGGCATATAGCGAAGCGCTAACTGAACTAAGGCCTGGTGAATATACACTGTATGAGTGTTGGATACATAATGATTTCAATGCTAAGGATTTGCCAAAAAAAGCAAGACCTATTGTAAGATGTTTACAAGGTGATTTACTTATTGTCCGAAACACTTCTGATTATCTAAAAATATCGGATTTTTATGGTGGAATTCATGCCAAAATGAATACTAATGAATTTAGAATGTTTATATTACGTTCGTTATTGAAATCTAGCAAGTTACAAAATGAAAAAGTTAAAGAAAATGATAAAAAAATTAAATTTGCTAGGCCAAGAAAATTTAAATCGCCTTCTAGAAGATTAATTGATAAAGAATTCAAATTGATAAATAAAATTGTTGAACTTGCAAAAAATAGAAAACTCGAAGCAGAAATCTTAGAAAAGAAATATGAAATAAAGAGATTTGTTTTATATCCTCGCAACAAAAAAGAGGAAGAATATCTATCTGCAGAACGTCCTGAGAAAAATAAACTTAAAAACTTTTTAATTAAGCTAACTCAAAGAGATTTAACCTTAATTACAGCGGTTATGTATGGAGGGAGAGAATTTAGACATCCGTTTAGTCCCGCACCATTAGACGAATTAATAAATGATTTATGTGATAATGAGCATTTGGTTGAGAAGCTTATGGAAAAAGCTCCACTTGATAAATATCTAGAAAAAGGTCTAGAGGCCTATTCCTGATTTAACAAAAGATTCCTTCCACAAGTGCACAAAATATGGGCAGGTGAGATATCCACAGCCTGAGGAAATTCCCATCTTATTTGATATCAGCTACTTATATTTGAGGATAATATTGTGTCGCATAAGGTATATTATGGTATCCTTCACAATATACTTGCAGCACTCCCTTTTTCCCTTCCCTGACCCCTGTTATTCTTTTCTTTCCTGTCTATTTTCCTGAAATGCTCCAGTATATTTTTGTGTACTTCAGGATTTATGTTTATCCTATTTACTCCTCCTGTGCTTGACCTAAATTCCTTTCGCCATAAGAAATAATATATAGCCGGCCGGCCGCTACCCTGTAGTTTAGTCGTTATATACTTTTGATCCTTCAATATTTTAATGTTCTTCTTTACCAGGACCTTCGATATCTGTAAGTCTCTTGATATCCTATCCTGATATATGCTGCAGTAACCGGCGCTTCCTGCGTACCTCATTAGCAAGCCATAAATCACTTTCGCGCAAAATGTTATTTCCCTGTCTTTAAGCATTCCTAGAGGGATCCTTATTTCCGGCCATATTTTCGAAATATTAAAAGGCTCTCCTTCCTTCATTTTTTTTTCTCCTGATTATTTTTAATACTTTCTTGCCTAACCATTCAATAAATTCAAAAAACATTAACGACGTATGTCTTATTACCATTACTCTGATTTCTCCTCTTTCCCTGATATATATAATATTATCCCCAAACTTCCGTTTGTCAATTCTTTTTTTATTCTTTTGCGGACGGATATACCCAGTTAGAATTGAATTATGAAATTAAAAGCAATATTTACAGTCTTTAAAACCTTCGTTACGTGCTTCAAAATGATAGTCGAACATTTTTATATGTTCATGTTTAATTTCGTCAATTTGGCAGGCGTTTTCATCTGTGTCTTCATTATCAAGATCATGAACAATATTTTTATCAGTATTCCCAAGATATCTTTTTCCATTATAGGGAGATCCCGGTCTTCTTGCCATTTTTTCACCTCCTTTTTTGACTTGCCTACTTTTTATCATATGGGTATGATTAAGTCAAATCTAACAAAGAGAGCTAATGAAGCTAGCTGGCAGAAGCTGGGAAAAAGGGTAAAACTATTGATTTTAAAGCAGATAAAGGTTTCTTTGGTCCAAAGAAACCTTTTAATAAGGAAGCAGAGCTAATGAAGCTAGCTGGCACTAATAGTAATGGGACTATTATAATGGTGCGTTTTACAGAAAAGAAGCGGGAGGAAAAAGAAGACATAATATTTATTGACCTCTATCGGAGAAAGTGATAACAATTATAGACGTAGATGAAGTTATAAAAAAGGAGGGGTTGATGGAAAATAAAGATGATATTAGAAATAGTCCGTGGTTATTGTTTGTGTACACTAGATCGTATTATTTTAATAAGGAGTTTCAGATTGAGATAGAACTTAAGGGCAAGGATGAGAATCTATTTCTTTTCAGTATAAAAGACAAAAAAGGATTTTGCATAGGGGATAAAGGAAGAAACTTTCATGAATTTGATAGTAGGGGAAAAGATTTTTTCAATAAATTGACACCTACTTTTGGAAAAGTTTGGGTACATATTTCTGGCGAAAAGAAACCAAGATCATTTTCTAACTTAAATAAATTAATAACTAAAATAATGCCGTAAGAGATTATAAAAAGGTGGGGGGATTGCTGAGAGAGCGAGTGGTGAGAGCAGATACAACTAGAGGAAAGGGGGATCTATGTGGATAGTTCTTACAGTAATTGCAGCTATTTCAATGGTTGTCTTTTTTATGCGAGGTCCTAACGCTGTATGGGGTGGAGCAACGATCGGCTTAGTTGTAGGTATCATAATTGCCATATTTGGAGACGGCTTTAATTGGTTCATAATCTGGAAGGCGGTTGTTGTTGGAACTCTAGTGGGGGTTGTGGCCGAGTTACTCGGAGAAATGTCTACTCGACTAAAAAAGTGTAACAGGAAGTAGAAAAGGACAGAAACATGACTTAGGTGTCCAAAGTCATGAGTCTCCAACACTAAAAGACCTGCATGTCTCTGACTACCACAGCCATCGCTGGCAGAAAATGGCAGAATTGTCAGAAGAGGTATTTGAGGAATATATTTCTGAAGCTAAGAAAAAGAAGACATAATATTTATTGACCACTGTTGGAGAAAGTGATAACCATTATAGACGTAGATAAAGTTATAAAAAGGGAGGGAAAGATGAATAAAGAATTGAATCGAAATGAAATTGAGTATTGGATTGAATATAGAACTTTAAGAGGTGAAAACAGAGCAGGTATTAAATTGATATCAGAGCCAATAATCAGCAAAAAAATAAAATATGGGATTATGGGAGATAACAATTATTATACCTTTGAAGAACTGAAGGAAAAATTCAAAAAATTATATTTTAAAAAAGGAGATGTTTTACGCCTTTTTGTAGTTAATGACGAAAACAATCAAAGGAAATATTTTGGAATAAATATTTCAGAAGGATGGCCTCATAATTTGACAGAGGATACAAATATAAAAAAGGTATATACTGTTGATATATCAACATACCTGAAGAAAATAGGAATTTTCTAACCTAGCTGAGTGGAAGCCAAAGACCCTAAAAACCTCTAGCTTCCTGATGATTGAAAAAGACAGTTATGAAGCATATTGATATTTATTCAAAAGGTGATGTGGTTAGATATCTCCAGGAGTTACAAAAGGAAAGTCAGATTAAAGATTGTATCCATATCAAGGTTAATCAAGGATATTTAGATGCTTTTTATCCAGAATGTGAAGAGGATTTGGCGAGTAGAGTGTCTGCTACCAATGTTGCTCTTGATATTACAGGATACGGAAGGCCTAGTAGTTATCACTGGCCAAAATGTCCTGAAGATTGTCCACGATATAAAAAAGCAGATGATTTTTTTGGATCAATTATTGCAACCAACAATAGTAAGGGGACCTTCCTAATGGATAATAATTATTTCAAGACTGTGTGTTTGGAGAAAGAGCAAAAGGAATTATTATGTATCATTGTGGAAGCGGCACGAAATGTGCCTAGTGAGAACCGACAGGAATTTTCAATAGTACGAAGTTCAAGGGGACAATACTTGCAACATCCAGGATTACCTGACGGAGAGAGAAAGTTCTTTTTTCCAGACCTGCAAACTTTAATGAACAAAGGACTCATTCAAATGACAGGTGCAAACCTAGATGGGGTTGCTAGAATCTCTGTTCCTCCTGAAGGATTTCGCTTCTATAGATATTTGAAGAAGCAATCTGGAGAACCTGTTGAACATATCGAGAAAGAAGTTCATGGTTATATTGATTCCCATGAATTTCAGAAGGAATATCCAAAAGCATACGAAAACTGGTCAGAGGCTGAAGGGTTGATCTGGGAAAATGAGACATCGAAACAATTGACGAAAATAGGGCATCTTTGTCGACAAGCAATTCAAGAATTTATAGATACTCTCTATACTCAAGTAAATCCACCAGGAGAATTCATACCAAAAGATAAAACAAAAAACCGATTAGGCAAAATAATTGCGGTTAAGTCTAGAGAATTGGGTGAGACTGAAAGAAAATTTCTTAAGGGGCTTCATAAGTATTTGGATGTTACGAATGACCTCATCCAGAAACAGGTACATGGAGCACAAAAGGAGAAACTTCAATTAGTATGGAAAGATGGGAGGAGAGTAGTATTCCAGACAATGATGTTCATGTATGAGGTGAATCAATCCTTGAAATTACAATCCTATGAAAGACAGTAGCACCAGCAAAGCAATAGTGAAGACCAGGCAACCCTAGCCTCCAAGTAAATGATACGTCAGCAATGCTGGAAAATCGCCTTATTAGAGAAGACGATTAGAGTAAATAAAATTTCTCATTTTAGGAGATAAAATGAATGAATGCACAAAGAATATTTTATTAATTTTTGGATGGTTATTGATAATTGCATTATTGATTGTTCCATACTCTTCTTTCTCTTTAGATCTAGTGAAAGATAACACAATTGAAGTAGATCTAGGAGAAGATAACACAATTGAACTACCGGGATTACCGGAAGGTTTTGTTTGGGAGAACCCTGATCTTCATCCATCTCTATCCATGCGTGATTTTTTAAAAAAATATGGGGACCCGACGATGAAAACTACTCAAAAGTCTAAGATAAAGAGTACTCAAAAGCCTAACTGGTATGTCTATCATCACAGAGGGTGGATTTTTTCACCTTATTTGCTTGTAAGTAAAAAACACTTTTCTATTGATGAGAGTAGCTTAACAACAGAAATAGCCGTAATATTACTTGCTGCAGGTTTTGCATATATCCTTTTTTGTGTAGTATTGAAAAAAGGGAATAAGTAAAATTTCTCATTAAGAGAGAGATAAAATGAAAAAAGCAATTCTTCTTTTGTCTTTTATTGTCATGTTCGTGAGTTGTTCCATGTTTTCACCACGTCTTGATATCAGCGGGGATTGGACCGGAACGTCCACTACCCAGTATGGAACTCGACGACTTGATATGTCCATTATCCAAAATGGGGACAATCTTTCCGGAACCTGGTCCTCTGGTTGGGGGATTGGTGGGAATTCCTTTGGAACAATCTCCGGCAAGAAAATCCAAGGTACCCTGTCCGGATCGGGGGGATACTCTGCTACAATTAACGGAACTGTAACGAGTGGTGGGATGAAACAGATTATCGGAAGCGGGACAGATCAAGGCGGTCGATTTACTTTTCAACTCAGAAAAATTTAATAACATGAACCGCGAGATAGGGTCGATTTTAAGGCAAAAATGCAAAATTTGCGCTTATTAAGTTGATGAAACTAAAAGAGAGCAATCCGGGGCTATTTTTTTTATCTTGACTTGCTGAAAAAAATATTATATAATATAAATAGATTAGAATGAGTAACTTAAAAGGAATAATAAGGACTTGGAACAGTGCTAAAATTTTGTACCTGTCCTTCTTGCAATAAGTTTATTTGTTATCTTGAAAGAGAAAAGATGACTGGAACAACAACATCAAGGATGGCGAAAGAAAGAAAAAGCTATCTAGTAAGACCAAAGGCAATTTCAAGAGCCCAAATTCCCAAAGAAGTGCCTGACAAATATGGTAATGATTATAAAGAAGCCTGCCTTGTATTGTCAGATAGCCCAAAGGCAAGCGCTGCTTTAAGTCGTAGGTGCCTCCAGAATATAATAAGGGAAGTTATAGGGATAAAACCCTCACATTTATCAGATGAAATACAACAAGTAATTGATTCTGGAGATCTTCCTTCTTATTTGTCCAAATCAATTGATGCAATCAGAAACTATGGAAATTTTGCTGCTCATCCAATTAAAAGTGAAAAAGCAAGGGAAATAATTGATGTTGAACCAGGGGAGGCTGAATGGTCTTTGGACGTAATTGAAGGTTTATTTGATTTCTATTTTGTTCAACCAGCTAAATTGAAAGCAAAAAAGGAGCATTTAAATAAGAAGCTCAGCGACTCTGGCAAGCCAGAAATGAAATGAATATATTGAGGCAATGGTAAGCCGCAGTTATGTAGCTGCGGCTAATTTGGCACTCTGAAAAAACTAATGACCAAATTATTTTTAAATGATATTATTAAAACAATAATATGAGTTCTTTATGGAATAGGGATACAGAGACAGAATTCTTCAAAAGATCCCTAGAACTTACAACAGCCGAACAATTATTTTACAAGACCTCTGATAATAGATACTTAGCTTATTGGCCAAAGGGATACAAAGGTCCAAAAACAACACTTCAAAGCAGGAATTCTTTTATAGGTGATTATACTGAAAAATGGTCATTAAATATTTTAAAAGAGTTTGCTGACAAGATTGGAGCCTTCGCAGTCCAGAGTGTCGTATGTGAGGAAATTGGGCTTAACAGAAATTCACCAGCAGACATAGCCCTCTGCAAAACAAACAACAGAATTCAAAAAGCCGAAAACATCTTAATGGTCTTTGAAGTGAAAATGTCAGTTGTGTGGAATTGGGAATTCTTAAGAGAAATGGGTGAACTTAAGTGTAGCGGGGATTACACAAGTCACCAAGGAAATCCTGGTTTGCTACGGTCTGATACAATGCTAAAGGCAACAGGGAAAAGCATAAACATAAGGGTTTCTGGTTTTGAAGCCACTAAAATTCCAATAGTTATTTTAGGCAATACTCCTATTACAAAGAGCTATTATGAAAAAGTTGACCATCTAAAGAGATTTGGAATAATACAAGGATTCTGGTCTTTAAATCCTAAACCAAGGGATAAAATACAGACTATAAAAAATACCAATGACTATGGCTTCATAAGAATGGATTCCTGCAAAGAATTGATTAGAAATTTAAGCAATATTTTAAGTGGAAAAAGAGAATTTTTCTCTGGAATGAAAACAAAAAAAGGACTTGGCAAAATCATTGAAATTGCAAACAGAGAAGAAACTTATGAGAAAAAAGCTGAAAAATTCCTGTCTTTATTAAGAGTGAGTTAAGATGGCACAAAGAAGGAAAGGCACAGAAACCAGTAGTTTCGGATCGTCAGGAAGAATAAATCATGATTCTTCCAGATTTTACAATACCCGACTATACCAGGGGAGACAACCTGAGAAAATTGAAAGTTATACTGAGAATATAATTCCTGCTGAAGTGTTGAACAAAGTATTCTGCAAGAGTAGCGAAACTATGGAAGAAATTCCTGATGACAGTATACATTTGATGGTTACTTCACCTCCATATAATGTTACCAAAGAATATGACGAAGATTTAACTTTAGAAGAGTACAGAGAATTATTGAAGAGAGTTTTTAATGAGACATACAAAAAATTGGTTGTTGGAGCAAGGGCTTGTGTAAACATAGCAAATGTAGGTAGGAAGCCGTACATTCCTCTTCATAGTTACATAATAAAAGATATGCTTGATATTGGTTTTTTAATGAGAGGAGAGGTGCTCTGGAATAAATCTTCCAGTGCCGGTGTTTCCACAGCCTGGGGAAGCTGGAAATCTGCCAAAAATCCTACTTTGAGAGACATACATGAATACATTTTGATTTTCTCGAAAGGAAATTTTTCTAGATTAAATACGGACAATAAAAAAAGCACAATAAAAAAAGAGGAATTTTTAGAATTCACAAAGAGCATATGGAATTTTCCTGCAGGGTCAGCAAAAAGGGTAAATCATCCTGCCCCATTTCCAGTTGAACTTCCATATAGATGTATTCAGCTATTTACTTTCAAAGGAGATGTTGTTCTAGATCCCTTTGTAGGGAGCGGGACAAGTTGTATCGCTGCATTGAAAACAGGGCGTAATTTTATAGGATATGATAATAATCAAGAGTATGTTGAGATAGCAAGAAAGAGAATTTTAAAAGAAACCCAGCAAATGAAGTTATTCTTGACTTAGAAAGGCGTGGAAGAATGGGAATTTGCTTTAGTTTTAGGAAGTGAATAATTGACTAAAATAAAGAAAAGGGGTTTTTGATTAAATATTTAATAAACTTCCCTTTTTTACAACAAAGGAAAGGTAGCGATACGTGGCACTGGTGCAGAAATTGCTCAAATTTGCCCACCTCGAATTATGACGACAGACATTTTAAGCCTAATTCTGGCGAGCTTTGTAATGAATGTATCTCAAAAGATCTTGAGGGGGGTTGTAGAAAATAGTTGGTGGTTGAACTTTGAGGCGCATGGAGGCCAGGCAACCCTAGCCTCCAAGTAATGATATGACAGCTTAGCGTTGATCGCCTCATTGTAATAGACGAGTACAAGGAGTAGAATTTCTCATTGAGGAGAAATTAAATGGGGGTTTTGAATGATTAAATTTAGACACAATTTGGTTATGTTATTACTCATTGTTTTTACTTTTATGTGCTTGGTGGCTGAAGCAAAAAGCAAACAGCCCGTTGTCGCTGAAAAGGATGAGTTTAAAAA
>Ga0307378_10011944_pt1 | contig 11150 bp, 9 predicted proteins | sample UN1MG_FD_202238 | JGI IMG/M metagenome (GOLD analysis project Ga0307378, IMG submission 202238) | Soil microbial communities from Risofladan, Vaasa, Finland - UN-1 | ecosystem: Environmental > Terrestrial > Soil > Coastal area > Acid sulfate soil | place: Finland: Risofladan, Vaasa | collected...
CGGGCTGAGCACCTCGTAGATTACCTGGCATAAATTCCCCTCGCTGAGAAATACGCCGCTCCTCTCCCGGTCAGGATTATGCGAGGTCGGCGTTCCTTTTTTTTCTTCCCTCGAACTTTTGCATGGGCTCGAAACCCCCTCTTGCAGGCGGCTGCGCCATAGATCATCAACTCCATAGTGCTGAAGGACCAGATCCGCGACCGTTCCCGATAGTCCCAATGCTTTTTCCAGTTTTTCTTTTATGGCGTTTATACCCCAGGCCAGCCCGCGCACTATCAGAATCTGCTCGGCCACAATCACCATAAGCAGGGTGTCATTCTCTTCCATGGAGAAGATGAATTGGTCTGGCAATGGCTCTCCCTGCTGGGCCCACTGAATTGTCCTGAACAGGGAACAGTAGCGGGGCTCGATAACGGCAGCCTCTAATCCCGCATTCTTAAGCAGGTTCAAATATCTCAAAACATCCTCAGTCCGAGCGGCTATGAGCAGGGCTGCCATCGGCTGCGCCTTTATAGTAGAAGCGGCATCCTGCCGCTTTTCCCTGGCTTGTTGTAATCTCTGATCTGACGAGGGAATATCAAGGTAATCAATGACAAAATAGCTTGATACCGTGCCGCCCTGCTCTTGCGGGAAAGGAAGGTAGTTATTGGCCTCCCGAAGAATGGCCTGATCTATCCCTTCTCCCTCTTTGAGAGTAAATTTAATAGGAATCGTGGTAACCATGTGGTCCGGCAAGGCAACCATGACCTTTTTGCCTTTAAACTTTCCCCTGGACAAAAGCCTGCGCAGCACCGTGCAAAAATCGGGCAGCCCATTTTCACCCTGCCCGTCGGTTATCTCTGCTTTGGAAAAGCTCGCTTGAGATGCCGCGTGGATTGAGAGCGATTCCTTTTGCCATTTAAGCTGCAAAAGTCTTATCCTGTCTGAGGTCATATCAAGGCCAATGTCTGAGTAGATTGTTCTTTTAGCCATAGTCTTCTATGGCCTCCTTTCTAGGTTGTTTAGGCTGTAGGTATTTAGGTTTTTAGGCTAAAAGCCTAAAGCCTATCTTACCTAAAGCCTATCTACCTACAGCCTATTCCTCTATGGCCTCCTTGAGTCCAGGTAGTATACGGTCAGTTCGGGACCAAGGGCTGTATGGGCGCTGCTGTGGAACTTGAATTCATAATTGCCGGATATGGGATCTGTCTCCAGAATCAGGCCATAGTTGTTCTGGGATGGATTTTGCATCCATAAGCGAGTCATGACTGTGGCGCGCCAGGTTTGCCATCCCAGGGCTGTAAAGGTGCGGCTGTCTTCATACCCACCGGAATCGAAATCACCCCCAGCATTGGTCCATGTAAGGGAACTCGTTCGATTTTTCCATGTCGTTTCAAGATCTACCCATTGTACGTTGTCTGGTGGTCTGGTGATCCGATGGATACGGTAGCTAACGGCTAACGGCCACTTTGAAGGGTTATCATCCGGCCCCTTAACTAGATAGAGAGAAAATCGACTGGATATAACCGCAGCATCGGGAGGGATCGGATATTTCCCAAGATTAAACCGGACAAGGGTTCGGTATTTTTTGTTGGTTTCGCTATCCAACATGAGTCTGTTAGGATCGGTATACCCATATCTATTATCCGGATCCTTCTCGGAGATATAGGCATCCTCACCCTTGAAAAAGTCGCTGCCCTTTGGCTGAATCGTCACCCAGCAGACAGTTCTTTTAGCGGAGGATTTCGTCCCCTGAGCTACGGACTGGCTGTTGACACTTATCAGTCGGTGAGGGGTATCTTCGGTAAAGGAAACCGTGTAGGAGCCATCACCCAATGAAAGACCAGTCATTTGAGTCCGCCAGCTTGGATCTTTCTGCAATCGCCATAATCCATGGGCTAACCCTGCCTCGGCCAGATACAAAGCCTTTAACTTTTTCGTCCGGTTAAAAACCGTCATAGTCTGAATGCCCCTGGACTGGGCCAGGAAAAAACAGACTATCTCCAGAATCAGTACGCTCACCATAACCATAACCAATGCAAAACCTGATTGGCCGGTAACGAAGTTATCAGTTTTCAGTTTGAAGTTATCAGTTTTCAAATTTTCACTGATAACATGTTTTTCCTCGCAACGATCTTTCGATGTCATCTTCTCTTTCAATATTTAGGTTGTTAGGAATGCAGGTTGTTAGGAATGCAGGTTGTTAGGCTGTAGGTTTTTAGGTTTTTAGGCTAAATGCCTATAGCCTAAATATAAGCTAAAAGCCTACAGCCTATCAACCTACAGCCTGTTTTCCTACAACCTATTTACTCCCTGTCATCTTCTCTTTCAATGAGTAATTCCCTTCAAATAGACCTGGGTATTGAGACGAATTTCCTCCCCATCGGGGGTGCTCACACCCACGGTCAAAGAGACGCCTGAAGCAGTGCCGGATTCTATCCGCGTAACTTGAAAGACCGTTACCCGCTCAAGGAGAACTTCGGCCTGCCCGGTATAATATCTCTCCATCAGGTTGCCATTCCCATCAAGGTAATAAACCCAATACTCAATCCAGTCCTCATCTATTCTTAAAAGACCATCATTATCATCATCCTCATCGTCATCCCTGGCATCTGTCTCATCCTTCAGCCCGTCACCATCATCATCCTTGCCAGCTACTCCAGACTTCCCGTCACCATTGATATCCCCAGGCGGATCTTCGTCGATAAAACCGTCCGTACCTCCACCTATAATATTACGATCATAATCCTGCCCATCCACGGGATCTTCATTCACATGCCAACAGAAGGACCCCCAACATTGGCCGTCTTCGTCGTCGTCACCGACAGGACCCTCATCAATTTGTCCATCCCCATCGTCATCGATACCCAAAATACCCGATGCTCCATCGCCGGTAATATCCTCCCCCGGATCTTCATCTATCAATCCATCATTATCGGTGTCGATCATGGCCGAGAAAGCCAATACCTGTGGAGGATGGCTTGGGTCTACGCCTTTGAGAGGGAGCAGAAGCCGGTTTGAGGACCGGGCTTTACTCACTATATGATCCAGTGCCCAGCAGGCGCTGTGCATGGCTTCACTTTGATGCCGACTGTAATCCCAGGACTCTATAGCCGTAGCCAGAACCCGCGAAGTCACCCCAGCCAAAAGAGAGATAATGCTCATGGCCACCAGTAATTCCAGCATGGTCAGTCCTGAGTTCTCTTTACTCACATGCATAGCGTCCATCCGCTTCTCATGAAGGGGTGCTGATAATTGGATGCTGGCGGCTGGCATCCCCGCATCCCACATCCTGCATCCAGCATCCGGCATCTCGCGCTCCGCACCCCGCATCCTATATCCTGCATCCCATATCCCTCATCCCGCATCCCATATCCTGCATCCCGCACTCCGCACACTGCATCTACCGCGAGCTTTTTCAAAGCATCCTGAACCTCAACGTTTCCAGTTTTATCTCTCCTACCTGGAGGAGGACGCGCTTCAAGTCAGGGTCCGGGGTGGAATCCCCATCTCCATCATAAAGAGAAACACTCACTTGCCAGGGGATATTCACACCCATTACCTGGGTGCCACTGGCATTAGCCAGGGCGTCAAAATTTTGGGCCAGAATCTCCTCCATCTTGCCCTGCGCAAGGTAGTAGTTCTGGGCCAACTTATTCCCTTCAGAACCAATTTTAAGGCTGTCGGTGATGTTCTGGGCGATGGGGGCCATAGCCAGAGAGATAATAGCCATAGCCAGAATCACCTCCAGGAGTAAAAAGCCTTGTCCCCTGTTTTGTCCCTTATTTTGTTCCTTATCTTGCTCCTTATTCAGTGGATGTAATCTACTCATAGAACTTAAGCTACTCAACATATTCAACATATTCAAAGTATTCAAGGTACTCAAAGTATTCGAACTATTTAAGGTATTCAAAGTATTTACTGGCCGCTAATGGCTAATCTGCCGATCCGGCTGACGCTCATGGTATAGGAAAAATGGTCTCCTGCAAGTATGCATTGCCCTCCACCACAGTTCGGATCTCCCATAGGGTTGAATTCTACCCAGGGGTTTCCTCCAAAAGCAGCCGATGATATAAGCGCATCGCTCGATAATCCCTCCTGATTCATTTTAATCACATATGGTTTATGAGTCAGGGGATTCGTGAGCACGTTATTCGGATCAACAATGGGCACCCCATAAGCGTCATATCCTTTCCGTCTATAGCAGGTAACCTGCTGGTTACCTGCGGTCAAGTTAAAAAAGATGCCAAAGTAATCGTTTTGGCTCAATGCCTGCTGCTGTGTATAACCAAAGGCCGCAAATATCTCACGTGCCTTATTTTCCAGCCCCATCTGAAAAAGGGTTCCTGAGAAATTAGGCACAACCACAGACAGCAGAATGGACAGGATGAACAACACCCACAGCATCTCAAGCAGGGTAAAACCCCCTTCAAATCCCTCCTTGGCCCCTTTGCCCCCTCCGGAACGGAGGGTGCTTTTAGTCATCGGCTCGTCGTCCAGTAATCCAAGGAAAGATTGAGATCGCTGGTCGCTGCCGGAAAACGGTCGCTGCTGGATAGCAGATTCTCCCTTGATCCCTATGTGTATCATGTACATACGCACTCTCAAAAGAAGAATTCAGGAGTCAGGGAATGGCTTTTTTTCTGAACCTGTCCTTTGTGCCTTTATGCCTCTGCCCCTTTGAACCTGTCCTTATTATGAATTCCGGGTTCTGACTCCTGTTCTCCTTAATATTGATCATACCCGCTCGTATTGGCAATAAATTCACCGGTTGCAGGTACATATATCCAGCCTTCACCGTCACTTCCAGTCGTACCGGCCCTAACCGTTCCGATCGTAGTAGTGGCTATATCTATATAAATTTGATCCGCCAGCGCCGCATCTTGAACAAAAGGATTTTTCGGTAATCCCTGTTTAAGATAAGGTCCGTATTTATAATTGGTGGAGTCTTTGGTTGTGCTTGGGGCCCCTGCCGTGTTCGTATATTGGGTTAACTGAGTTCCAATTTTATTCGGATCACCAGCAGTAGGATATGCGCCGCCATGCTGGACTTGATAGATCTCTATTGCGCCTCGAATACTGTTCAAGTTAGATTTTAAGGCAGATATCTTGGCGTCCTCAGAGGACCCGGAAAACTGGGGTATAACCACAGCCGCTAAAATACCCAGAATAATGACAACCATCAACAGCTCGATTAAGGTGAACCCCTCGTTTCGCATAAATATCTTCCGTAAGTGCTGAAAGCTTTTTATGCCCATATCCTTCACCGTCCATCGAATACCTTTCTTCATTTCTTATTCCTCCTTATTGTATGGATTCACGAGAAAAAACAGTTATCGGTTATCAGTAAAAGAACTAAAAGCTGAAAGCTTCTAACTGAACACCTCTTCATAACTAAACACTTCTTCATAACCGAAAGCTTCCAACTGAAAAATTTTTTTAAGAGCTGGTAACTTCTCCTGGGAATTTCTAATTGAACACCGTCTTTTCACCTCCTCAATGTGCGCCTCCTCAATGTGCGCATACTCAATGTGCGCCGCTCGACAGGCGGAAGATAGGAATAATGATTGATAAGACAATGGTTCCCACGACAAATCCCATAATAATAATAATGACGGGTTCCAGGATGGTGCAAAACATCTCCATTCCTTTGCGGAATTCCTGGGAGTAATATTCTCCGAGGCGGATGATAACCTGGTTGAGGCTGCCCGTTTCCTCACCTGTTGCCACCATTTCTCTGACCGTTATGGGTAAAAATGATTGTTTCCGGAAGGGTGCGGCAAAGCCTCTTCCCTTTTCTACGCTTTCGATGAGTTCCTGGACAAACCTTCGATACTGAGAATTCCGGACGATAGATTTGGTAATCATGAGTCCGTCCAGGATCGGCACGCCGCCGGTCATGAGAAACCCTAATGTTGACAGGAAATGGGAAGTATAGAATTGAATCAGCATCTTGTTTAGGATGGGGATTTTCATCCTTTGCCTTTCAAAGAAAACCATTGCCTGTTTATTTTTGAGAAGTGCCCTTATTATCAGGATCAAAATGATGATCCCAATGGGCGGGATGTACCAATAGGATTGCATAAAGCGGCTTAAATACATGAGAATGCGGGTGTTCAAGGGCAAGAGGGCCTCTTTCCCCTCTAGAAACACAGCCAGTTTGGGAAAAACATAAATAACGACGAAGCAGATGACCAGGAAAGAGAAGACCATCAGGACCAGGGGATAGGTGAGTGCCTTTCGTATGGCGCTCATATACTCCTCCCTTTGTTGTTGATATTCAGCCAGTTGGTTCATCATTTGCTTCAGGAATCCGCCGCTTTCGCCTGCCCTGATCATGCTGAGAAACAAAGGGGAGAAAACCTCCGGGTACTTTCCCAGTGCATCGGAAAAGAGGAATCCCGATTCGATCTGTTCCAGGGTTTTCTCGACAATTTCTCTGAAATAAGCGTTTTGGATCTGCGGAGCTATAACTCCCAGGGCCCGGTTAAGGGAGTTACCCGTTTCCAGCATCAAAGACATTTGAGACGTAAACAGCATTAATTCCTTGCCCCCCACCCGTTTCTGCCAGGAGAAGGGAAAAATTCCTTTTCGATGGTTTGAAGTATGAGATGGGTTTTCCGCCCTGCCTTGCATCAATTCCACGAGAGCGGGAATCCAGCCTTTGACCCCGGCACCCAGCCCTCTCCCCCCGCCATGTAACGAAGATTGACGGCCATTAAAGAGGTCTTTTGGCCTTTCTACGTCTTTATTTTTAATCTTCAGCTTCGGTTGAGTAGCCCTTACAGCCACGGTTTCTCCCAATTTAGGTTGTTTAGGCTGTAGGTTTTTAGGTTTTTAGGATAAAAGCCTAAAGCCTATCTTACCTTAAAAGCAGGCTGTTAGGCTGTAGGTATTTAGGTTTTTAGGTTAAAAGCCTAAAGCCTATCTTACCTACAGCCTATCTACCTACAGCCTAAATACCTATCTACCTATCTACCTACAGCCTATCTACCTATCTACCTATCTACCTACAGCCTAAATACCTATCTACCTATCTACCTGTATTTCTCAATCTCCGATCAGCACAGATCTGTTAACCTCTTCAATGGTGCTGATTCCTTCCTTGACTTTTTTTAATCCTTCATCTTTGAGGGATCGTTCACCTTTTTTAGTCATGATTTCTCGGAACTGGTTAATTCCCGCTTCCTCCAGAATGAGTCGTTGGTAGTCGCTATCGATTTCGAGAAGTTCGTATATCCCGACTCTTCCCTTATACCCGGAGTCATAGCAGGCCGGGCACCCCTCTCCTTTGGCCAGTTGAAGGCCTTTTTCGTTTTCCCAGCCAAAGGATTTGAGAATATTTTGATGTGGATAATAAAGGGTTCTGCATTCCGGGCAGACCTTTCGAATCAATCTTTGGGCCAGGACCGCGGTAAGAGAAGAGGAGATCAGGCACGCCTCGATGCCCATATTCAGGAGCCTGGTAATGGCGCCTGGGCTGTCGTTGGTATGGAGAGTGGATAGCACCAGGTGGCCGGTAAGCGATGCCTGGATGGCGATTTCAGCCGTTTCCCGGTCCCTGATTTCTCCGACCATGATAATGTCCGGGTCCTGTCGCAGGGTATGCTTCAGGATGCGTGCAAAAGAAAGGCTGATGGCCTCGTTGGTCTGGTTCTGGTTGATGATGTCCATGTGGTATTCCACCGGGTCCTCGATAGTGATAATGTTCTTTTCCATCGTGTTGAGAAAATTGAGAGCCGAATACAGAGTGGTGGTTTTGCCGCTTCCCGTTGGCCCTGTAACCAGGATCAGACCGAAGGTATTCTTAAGCGTTTTTTTGAATCGGGTTAACTGGTTGGGATCGAAGCCGAGCCGGTTAATGTCCAGAATAGCCCTTTTGCTGTCGAGGATACGGAGGACAATCTTCTCGCCCTGAACGCCTGGCATTGAGGATAATCGCAGGTCGATCATTCTGCCTTCGGCCTTAACCTGAATGCGTCCGTCCTGGGGCTGTCTTCGTTCGGCGATGTCCAGGTTGGACATAATTTTCAGGCGTGAGATAACAGCCGGGAAGAGATCGGTCCGCGGGGTCATGACCTGATAGAGCACGCCGTCGATGCGGTATCGCACGCGAAATTTATTTCGGTCCGGTTCCAGATGAATATCGCTGGCCCTGTCCTGGACAGCCTTGAGAATGATCATATTGACCAGGTTAATGATGGGGCTGTCTTCGGCCTGGGCCGATATGCTCTGGTAATCCTTATCCAGGGGGTTTTCGACCAGTTGGAGATCGCTCTCTTCGAGATCCGCCAGAAAGTCATCCATTTGGATATTCCCGGAATCCGACGACTCCCGGTTCTGATAGTATTCCTCGATTGCCGCCAGAATATCATCTGCCCGACAGACCACGGGGTTGATTTCACACTTCGTCATCTTGGCCAGGGTATCGAAGATGAATATGGCCTGGGGATCGGTGGTGGCAATCGTGAGCGTATTCTTGATCTTAAACATGGGAATAACCTGGTAGAGCTTGGCCTTTTCCTTGGGAATAATATGAACGATCTTTGGGTCTACCAGCCCTTTGCGCAGCCACACATGGGGTATGCCCAATTGCTCGCTGAGAATGGTGTCCAGGGCATCCTCGGAGATGAGCCTTTTCTCCAGGAGAATCCTGCCCAGCCGTTTTCCAGTCTCTTTTTGGGTTCTGAGTGCGTCGGTCAGTTGATCCTGGCTGATCAACCCTGCATCGACTAGAAACTCCCCCAGCTTTTTCCTTCGGAATCCATTAATCACGGGCATAGCTTGCTCCTGATAAAAAAGCAGGAGTCAGAATCCAGAATCCAGAAGTCAGAATAAAAGCAGTAACAAACTGGATTCCCTCATTCGCGGGAGCGACAGTTTTTCTCCTGACTCCTGACTCCTGACTTCTGACTCCTGACTCCTGAATTCTGACTCCTGAATTCTGACTCCTGACTCCTGACTCCTGAATTCTGACTCCTGACTCCTGACTCCTGACTCCTGACTCCTGACTCCTGACTCCTGACTCCTGAATTCTGACTCCTGAATTCTGACTCCTGACTCCTGACTCCTGACTCCTTCTTTTGTCCCCATTCATATGGAGCTCCTGTAGGCCTTTTCCTGGTCCGAAAAGATTTCGAAAATATTGGTCATTCTGGTAGCCAAGAAAATATCCATGATCAGTGGATTGGCATTAACCAGTTTTAAACTGCCACTGTCTTTCCGGAATTTCATAAGGCTGTCCCACAAAAGCTCTAAGCCTGCACTATCGATAATGGAAACTTCTTTTAAATCGATAAGAACGCGCAGGTTACCGCTATCGATGCAGTGATCGAGCCTCTCTTTTAAGAGGTCCAGATGTTCCTCGATCAAAGGTCCAACGAGAGCCAGAATAGAGACTAAGCCTAATTTGGTTTCTTTAATTTTCATTTGAACTCATGCATGGGTTATTTCCCCTGCCTTGGCCGGTCGTCCGGCTGCTATCTAAGTTTCCGATTTATATTCCATTTTCATGATCTTTTCCAGGCTGGATTCAGCAACATCCAGAAACACACGAACGATGTCCGGGTCCAATTGGGTTCCGGCGACTCTTTTGATTTCGGCAACTGCTTCCTGATGAGAGAGTCCCTTGCGATAGGCACGGTCACTGGTAATGGCATCATAGGTGTCACCAACGGCAATGATGCGTGCGCTTAAGGGGATTTCCTCGCCCTTAAGGCCTGATGGGTATCCCCTGCCATCATACCTTTCCTGATGAAACCGCACCCCGTCCAGGGATGCCTGAAATCCCTGAATCGGCTTCAGGATAATGTACCCCCGTTCCGGATGCTTTTTTATTTCAGCAAATTCTGCATCTGTCAGCTTGCCCGGCTTGGTAAGGATATTTTCCGGTATGCCGATTTTCCCTATGTCATGGAGAATGGATGCCCAATTGAGATTTTCCCTGGCGTTCTGGGGAAGTCCCATACGATCGGCAATCAGCATGGATATTTGATTCACCCGTTCGGAGTGACCGCGGGTATACATATCCTTGGCCTCTATGGCTGAAACAAGGCATTTGACCACAGTTACCAAAAAGGTTTTCAGGTTATGGTAAAGCTCGGTATTGCTGAGGAGAATGGAAATGACTTCGGCCATGGACTGAAGCAATTTTACATCACCGGCATTAAACCTCTTCAATGGTCGCTGAATGGAGGGCTTAGCTCCGTCAGGTCGCTGAATGGAGGGCGCTTCGTTGAACTCATGAATAGGCTCAAAACCCTGCCTTGCAGCGCCTGTAAAGGTATAACATGGCTCATGGATAAAAAAGGCGCCAAGAACCCCTTGCCGAAGGCCGTTCATATCAATGGGAACAGCGATGAGACTTCCAGGGGAGGGGAAATAAGAGCTTATGCCGTTGGGCTCATGAATTGGTGGCACGGGCGTCTCGCCTGTGGGCTCAAACCCCTGCCCCCTCTCCCCGTCTACCCCTCCCTGCCTTGCGGCGGCCATTAAAGGCATTTTGTGGCCATGAATATGATTGTAGATGATGAAATCATGTTCGATAGTCACTTTTTCGTCATCGGCCATCGAAGACGGATTAGCAAAGGCATTCATAAGGTCGATTCCCAACCGGCTTAAATAGTTGACCGTACTATGGTCGTTATTTGCATCATTTGAACTATGACATGGGTTTTCTACCCTGTCCCCTCTCCCCGTCTCCCCGTCTCCCCCTTCCCAGATTTGGAAAAACTCGCGCTCAAAAAAACCACTCATGGCAAATATCTTTTTAGCGGGGAGGCTAATGAAGCTATGGTCAACCTCCAGAGTATCACAGATCTTATCAATGATTAATTGGATGCTCTGGTCTGTCTCCTGAACACCCTTAAGCCATCCTCCTACATCATAAAACAGATTCAGCTCTTCATAGCGGCTGGCCAATTCCTCTGAAAGACTTATTATTTCCAATTGATTACTGTATTCCTTGGCAATGAGATCGGCCAGATCCTGACAGATTTTAAGATGCGAGATCGACATTCCACTTTTTACCGGATCGTCGTTGAAAGGAACGCCGCTGCCGCTGGCCCTGCCCTCTCCCCTCAGGGAAAAAAGGAAGGGGTGAGGGGCCATGTCTCGTCCGGGGCTTTGTGGAAAGTTTGATATAGGAAGCGGCTTTAAGCTGCTTAAATACA